>Ga0247610_10003574_pt1 | contig 16938 bp, 9 predicted proteins | sample 174DNAGHGhighgp2_FD_193483 | JGI IMG/M metagenome (GOLD analysis project Ga0247610, IMG submission 193483) | Sheep rumen microbial communities from Palmerston North, Manawatu-Wanganui, New Zealand - 1742 DNA GHGhigh gp2 | ecosystem: Host-associated > Mammals > Digestive system > Stomach > Rumen ... | reverse complement strand
GAGAGATAAGCCTGGAACTGGCCAGGGCATTTTCTGCGCTGGGAATGATCATTGCAGCGATCATTATCACGCGTTCAAGACGGTCCGGCCTCACACTGTGCGTATGTTCAGTCATCAATCCTTTCATATGCATGGCACTTACAAACGCCTCATCACTTAAGATGCCTCTGTGGATACTCACATATATCTTCACAGGCTTTTACAGCATCTTCTTTATGGTCCTCTTTGCGGATGTAGCAAGAGAATACGGACTGTGGCTTGCAGGGCTTGGAATGATGTTCAGAAGACTGGGAGAGGTGATCGGTTCTGGTTTGGGAATGCTGCTTGCAAAAAACAGCGTTGTTCTTGTTATCGTCAATGCGATACTTTTTGTATTAACGCTGTTTATAGGCGCCGAACTTGGAAGAAAACTATACGACAAGCCTAAACAAGCTGAGAATGCTGATACAGAAGCTCTAAAGAGCGACGATGAGCTATTTGATGATTTTGCCATGAAGTACGGCATATCAGACAGAGAAAAAGATGTATTAAGATGTGTATTTGACGGAAGCACCAATCAGGAAATAGCGGGAACGCTGTTTATATCCGAGAATACCGTAAAATTTCATATAAAGAACATCCTAAAGAAAACCGGTAATTCAAACCGTATGGAGCTTAAGAAAGCATGGCATGACTTTAAGTAATAAATAAAACACGATTTAATTAATGCGCAAATTTGGAAAGCGGAAAAGGAAAGAAATAATCCTTTTTCGCTTCTTTATTTATATACATTATTAAAACTATCCTATTACTATACCCTGTTGATACTCATTCTTTTGTACAATTATATCGATACAATCATCAGCGTAATTCACGGATGAAGTGGAAGGAGAATTTGATTTATGAAATGGCTATCTAAAAAGGGAAGCAGGGGGATAGCATATTTTATGATCATGGTGCTTGTTGTCACAAGTGTGATAACAGGCGATGTAATGAGGGTAAAGGCGGATGATGATGATTCTCAAACGACGTCTTATACTTGCAATCTGAGCGTGTCTTCATATGATGGGGAACATGGATGTATTGAATACCTGTCAGATGAAGGAATCTGGGAAACAGCCTCAAGCGGTGGCGTTGATAGTGTTTCAGCCAAGGCAGTACGTTTCAGTGCAGAAGATGGATGGTATGTATCACAGGTGGAATACAATGGTACTACCATAGAAAATCCCGCGAATCAGTATGAATTTGACTCGTCGGGTGATAAGAGTGTATCGGGAATCAGTTTTTCGCAGGTAGATCAGGATGATGAAAACGATTCTCAGGATAATGATACTGACCAGAACCAAGCTGGTGATACTGATCAGGACCAGGATACCGATCAGGATTTGGAGCAGAATCCACCTGTATACGCATGTACTTTAAATGTATCAGAATATGATACAGCATACGGATACATTGAGTATAAAGATAATAGTGACGTGTGGACAGCAGTTCCCGAGGATGGTTGTTCTGTAACAGCTACAGCGGTTCGATTTGGAGCGATTGATGGCTGGCATGTATCACAGATCGTATATAATGACAATACTATAGATGATCCGGAAACAGATCATTTCGATTTCTCAGAAGTAGGAGATAAGAAAATAACCGGTATTACATTTGAAGAAACTGTTCCAGCAAGAAGGAATGCACCTCAGAATCTGAGAAATACTCCTCCGGCAGGCTATTGTCTGCTAATGGGAGAATACAGTACTGATCACGGTAAGATTCAGTATTCTGACGATAATGGCAGCACGTGGGAAGATATACCGTACACCGGTCTTGCAGAGCAGACACCGGCCACACACGTTAGGGCTGTTATTACGACTGAAGGATATGGAGTGAGCTATGAGGTAGAAGACAGTATTTATACCGATACTGATTCTCACGCACTTACAGGAGATAGAAATGTTCAATGGATACAAAGAGTTACCTTTTCTAATCCAAATAAGAGCCTGACGGTTTCAGAATATGACGCCACAAAAGGAACGGTAAAGATTTCAACAGACGGAACGACATGGACGAGCGTTGCGGCTGCGGGTGGAAACGTTACGGCGAGATATGTCAAAGTTGTTCCTGAAAACGGATATGTATTGAACAGCTATTCACTTAATTCAAATACGGTATATTCGGAAAATGCACAGGAGTTAACAGCACAGAATAATACTCTCAGCAATGTGAGCTTTACAGCCAACGCTGGAGGCGGAGAATGTTTACTCACTTTTGCCAAAGATGATGATGTTCCTCAAACATGTACTGCCACAGTAACGTTCCTTGGCGCGGATAATGCAGAGAAGGGAACCGCAACCGCAGACGTTACCGGCGATATTCCGGCAGGTACGACTAAGATAAGGATATCAGTGAGCGAAATCAGATATCTTGAGTCGGTTAGAGTCATCAGAAAGGCTGCCGGTGCATATCTTGGAGATAACAATGGAGATGAGATATTCAGGCAGGAGATAGAAGAAGCGTTATGGAGAACCGGAGTAGCTGAATTTGCGGCAAGTAATGCATACTCATATAAGATAGCTCTTACATTTTCCAATAAAAAGAATGTTATGTGGGACTACAGGGAATCAGCCAGAGGTTCTGATACGTTTGTAGAACACTGCAGACTTTACTTGCTGGATGCAAACGGCAATGAAGTGGCATATCATGATGATGTAGCCGATGTGGATACAACGGATTATGTTGCTTATATGCTTACCATCGGTGAGCATTACAAGTTCAAACTTGTACCTGATTACGGATATCAGATAGCCGGACTTACGATCAATGATTATACCGTAGCACCAACTGATGATACGGGTGTATTTGAGTTCACCATGACAAACAACAACTTCCACTTCGCAGGCGTGGTAACACCGGCGGTGGATATCGTTGAAGCGCCTCAGGCATATTCCGGAGCAACGTTAGCTAACGGAAGCCGTGCAGCAGACAGCGGTAATGTCAAGATGACTATAGCTGAAAAAACTCTGGATAATTCTGCGGCAGCAGTAGCAGGTGAAGGTGCATCAGCTGTAGCTACGTTAGATATAGATCTTAATAAGGTAGTATCCAAGGGAGACGGAACATATTGGAGTGATGGTATTACAGAGTTCACAAATAATGTAACCGTAAGTGTTCCGGTTCCTGCAAATGGTTTATCTGACGGAGAGACATATACTGTAGTAAGAGACCATAATAACGTAAAGACTAAACTTGATGCAACATATAACAGTACTACGGGAATGCTTACCTTTGAGAGTAATAAATTCTCTGATTATACAGTTGTTAAAACAGCGGGTACACCGGAGACTACACCTGCACAGAATGTGTCGATTGCGGTCAGCTTTTCGGGAGTAGATTTTGTTGATCCAAATGATGCAAATATTACCGAGTCAGCTCAAGAGGTGATCACAAATGCGGTGCCTCAACTGTATCTGCTTACCGACAGTGCCACTAATGCATATACGACTATTAATCCAGGCGGTTCATTCACTGTAACACCTGGCGATCCGGTATTCATTTTCGTGAAGGTCAACAGCGGTTATGAAGTAACAATGAACGAAACGGGAATGGGACTTTACGGGTTCTTCACGGGGCAGTGGAACATTGAGGAAGGTCAGAGTGCTCCCGGATCCGGTTCATGGAACAGGATAGAAACCGATGGAGAATGGGCCGGAGCAGCCAGCCTTAGCCTGGATATCAAGATACAGAAGAAGGATGATCCTGGTAATAACACGAATTTTGATAACTTGCAGCCTGGCTTAGCAACATTTTCTGCTCATTACAAGGATGACACTAAGAGTCACGTAGATATACTGTACTTTGTCGATGGATCAGACGATCCTTTGTCTGTTACTGCAGCCGGTAAAATAAATGCCACCAATGTTACAGGATTCAAGATCATAGTTGAAGACGGATATGTTCTGACAGATGAATCGGCGGCAAAGATCATCCAGACTTCAGGAACAGGTGATCACAGCAGTGAGAATCATGATTATGTACCGCTGATGGATTATGTTAGTGAATGGGGATTCTTCTTTGAAGGAAATGAAATAGGTGAAACCCCTAATACATATACATGTGATATCAGTAATGTCAGTGTTCGAGAAGCGACTCCGGCGGATTATGTTGGACAATACAAACTAATAGTTGTTACGGAAGATGGACTTACACTTAATGGCAATGTAGATACAGGAGCACTTGATGCATCCGGACACGAGATTGATTCAACATACGGCAGGGTAAGTGCAGGACAGGCCGGAGGAGAGACGGGATATATCCCGCTTTCTGATGACTCAACTCAACTGTTTGTTACACTTAATAATGATACGGATCGAAACTTCTTTGAGAATGCCGTTCTTATCGGAAAAGATGCTAATGGCACACAGGTAAGTTCACAGACATTTGATTACGCTACAATGAGAGATGAGCGATTCGTCAAGAGGGCGATCAATCCTGCGTATAGCTATGTACTGACAGTTACGCTCAGTAACAAGAAGAGAATATACTGGACAAACGCTGATGTGGCAAACTGCAAGCTTCATCTTTTACAGGCTGAAGGCAATACGGCACCTAATCCGAATTCTGTAAGAGCCGGAACGGACTTCAGAGGAGTTATAGGAGAGACATACTATTTCCTGATGATACCCAATTACGGATATCAGGTAAACAGCCTGAATGTAAACGGCAACGATATAATTCCGGTATCAGGTGATGCCAATATGGGCATATTCAAGTTTGTCATGGGTAACGGAGATTTCCGTATACAGCCTTCTCTTAAGACAAGCATTGATAAGATAAGCAATACGAGTAACCAAGTAGAAACAGTAAGTATCGCTAACGGCGCAGCCGCGGGAGTTGGCGGAAATCTGTCAATGTCTGTATCAGATGTTGCTACAGATGAAACGGCTGTAAATGCTGTTCGCGTACAGGGAGACGGTGAAGTTACAGCAGTTGCGACGGTCAATATCGACCTTAAGCAGGTTGTAGAACAAGGTAATGGCAGTGACTGGAACAAAGAACTGAGGAATCTAAATGGAGCTATAACCGTTGGACTGGCAGTTGATGCTTCAGGTCTGGCTCCAGGTGAGACATATTCGGTAGTAAGACAGCATGGAGATGATAAAACTGAATTAAATGCAACATACAATGCGACTACAGGAATGCTAACTTTCCCTTCTGCAGCATTCTCGGCATATACAATAGTTAAAAAACCCGGTACACCGGCAACAGATTCTGCACCTGCTGCAAAGGAAGAGACAAAGCAGGAAAGCTCAGAATCATCTTCTGGCAATGATGATAATGATGACAGCAACAGTGGAAGTACAGCCAAAACAGTGGCTTCTACACTCGGAAGCATAGTTGATAAGACAGCTACAGGAGGCCTGGCTTCAAAAACTGTTATCAAAGACTGGAACGATCTAAACAATGTTCTCTTAAAGGATAATGCCAATAATGCAGCTGTTAAGAATAATAAGAAGGTATTGGCTGATAAGCAGAAAGCAAAAGGCGAACTGGTACAGGTTGTCCTTAATAAGAAGGATGCAACCATTCCGGATTCTACATTTGATTCTCTATATAAGAGTGATAAATCAGGGCTGCACGTATTTGTAGCAAACGGCACAGCTTTGACATTTATCAACAATCGTCAGTTAAAGAATCAAAAGGCTCTGGATCTTACATGTAACGTGACATCAGCTAATGGGTCCAAGATCATATCCTTCAAGACTTATGCAAAACTAAAAGCAAAAACCATGCTTCATACAACAGTACCGGCGGGAGTAAAGACGGTAACGGTTTATAAATATGATGCTAAAGGAAATAGGAAATATTTCGGAAAACTGAAGCCTACAGCTGAAGGCAGAGTTTGCTTTGGGGTAACAGAATTAACTAAATATGAGCTGGTATACAATTACTAGTTATGAAAGGACCGTCAAAAGACGGTCCTTTTTGCATGCGGCGGTTTGTGATAGAATACTCGTATGAGTGACAGGATCAACGAGCGTTATATCGCCAAGTTCTTTGGTATGGATCCAAAGGAAAATGCAGATGATATAACATCGATAACATCAAAACTGAAAAGGATCGCTTTTAAGAACAACTGCGATATATGCACTATAGATGAAGAACCCGACGGAATGTACTTTATTGAGTCGGGAGCAGTTCAGGTGCTTGACGGTGACGACAACCAGCTTAACATACTGCATGTGGGCCAGTATTTCGGAGAGTACGGTGTCTTATCGGGAGAGAAGAGACTTTCCACCGTAAGATCGCTCGGAAAGACAGTGGTCTACAAGATGGAGAGCAAGGATCTTCTTGATTTTTTGAGCATGCATCCGAATATCTACGGCGAGTTCATGAAGAGAGTATATGCCCAGGTTTCTGTAAAGCATACACAGATCGTTGCGCTCTCAAAGATGAGAAAGGGAGTACTGGCATACCCGGCCAATTCCTCTCCGATGACGGTAAGACAGATGATCTTTCAGTACGGAGGACTGTGCCTTGTATATCTGGCATCTCTGTTTTTTGTACCTGTAAATACAAAAGACCCGATATTTATTCTGCCGCTTGTACTGATGTTATGCTACGTGCTTGTCTCAAAGCGAACCGTTGAATCTCTGGTGGTATCGGGGATACTGGGTGCGATACTTGTATATCGTACAGGTGTATTTGCAGGCTACGCCGATTCCATAATGGATACGATGTCACAGCCTGACAACGTCTTTACTGTTCTTGTCATGGCTCTTATCGGCGGAATGGTAAATCTTATAGTTGTTTCAGGCGGTGTTACCGCATTTGAAAAGACAGCCGCAAGATACTCAAAGACAGAAAGAGGGATGTTCCTATCCTCTTTGGGGATAATGGCTCTTACTTCGATAGATGACGGCTTAAACATGCTCACGGCAAGCTATGCATCTTACAAGCCTGCAAAGGAAAACAAGGTCGTACGTGAAAAGCTCGCACTTTTCTACAGCATGCTGCCTACTGTGCTCAGCTCGTTCTTTCCCCTGTCTTTGTGGGGCATATTTGTAACGGGTACACTGGCTGCAACGGCAAAGAACGGTGCAACGATGTTGTTTATAAAATCCATACCTTTTAACTTCTTTTCTGTGATAGTGCTTGTTTCGATGATAGTATTCGCATTCGGAAAGCTGCCGCAAAACAGACAGTTAAGGGATGCACAAAAAAGAAAGGAAGAGACAGGCTCACTCTGGCCAAAGGGATCGGAAAAGTATCTAAGCGTTCATGATACGGAAGTATGGGGGAAGAAGACAAACGTTATACTTCCTATCATAGTCATGGCAGTAAGCTCTGTCGCGGTAAGGAGCTATGTGACAAAAAGCCTTGTCACTGACAGTGCGGTAGGGCTCATGGTAGCGCTTGCTTTTATGTTCCTTTTATACTGTTTTGAAAAGATAATGACTCCCGAACAGTTCATGGAGCATCTGATAGACGGTATCGCGGACAGCACCCTGCCGATAATCCTTTATCTTCTGACCATCAACTTCTCTACGCTTTTGGACAGTCTGGGACTGCATACGTATCTTGAAGAGATGATAGATGTATTTGATAAGACGGCATTTCTGCTCCCCGCTGTAACATTTCTTCTCGCAATGGCCGTTACGGTGGCCCTTGGATCTTCATGGTCTATGTATGCCGTGATCTTTCCGATAGTTTTGAACTTCACGCGTCATCTGGGGATAAACCCGGCACTCATGGTCGGAACGATAGCAGGTGCGGGAATAGCGGGAGAGAAGAACTGTGCATTTACAGCAGAAGCCTTTAACATCGCAAACGCAGTCGGTATAAATCCGGAGGATGCAAAAAAGATTCGCATATCTTACAGTGCGGTATTTACTGCTCTTGCAGCGATCCTGTATCTGATCGCAGGATTAATAATAATAAGATAAAAGTCAATGATCAAGCCGGGGACTCCCCGGCTTTTTTGTGTGACAGTAATGTGATCATATGTCTGGTAACCTTATCCTATGAAATGCCTGACATGTTTGTGTCCGGTTAAAGATAAGGAGATCTATATGAAGAATAAAAGATTCAGGGACAGCTCGATGTATGCGATCCTTTTTCTTGCGGCATATTCTGTAATGCCTTCTATAGGAAGAAACAGATCCATGAAAAAGAACCGATAATAGATACGTTTGGGACATATAACATCCGCTTAAATGCATATTGCTTATGGCACATTTTACTTTCCTGCGTTATCAGACTAAATTTTTGCGATTTTTCAAATAAAAGATGCAGAAATGATATTATTGTGGTATAATTAATCATACATAAATGAAATGTCAGACAAATATCCTATGAAAGGAGCCGTGAGATGGAATACTACGAGATAGTGGACAAAGTAAGGGAAGGCCTGGAAAATGCGGATGCACGCGAAATATTCGAACATGTTGCGGTTCAGGTTAATATCATAGGCGAGGGGGAAGGAAAGTTTTACGTTGAGATAGCGGCAAGGCAGGTATGCGTTGAGCCGTATGAGTACTATGACAGGGACGGACTTCTTATCGGAGATGCCAATACTTTGATAGCCATAGCTGACGGAAGCATGGATATATGTGAGGCATTGAAAGACGGAAGACTAAAAGCCGAAGGAAACTGGGAAAAGCTGAAGCTTTTGTACAGAGTCAGAGTGAAAAAACCTTTAAAGAAGTGATCTTTGAGAATGATCAAAAAAGAAGGCTGCTTGGATTATGTAAACCAAGCGGCCTTCTTTTTATATTAAAGCGCAGCCTTTATCGCTTCATAAAACTCATCATAAGTTTCAAATGCGGGATACTGCGGATATTCCTTCTTGATAGCTTCTGTTGAACGGAACAAAAATCCTGCCTTGCTTGCCTGTATCATGCCCAGATCGTTGAAACTGTCGCCTGCGGCTATCGTATCGAATCCGCATGACTGAAGAGCCTTAACTGTCGTTAACTTTGACTTGTCGCAGCGCATCTTAAATCCTGTGATCTCACCGTTATCTGCTACTTCAAGAGTATTGCAGAAAAGTGTCGGCCATCCGAGCTTCTTCATAAGAGGCATTGCGAACTGATCAAAAGTATCGCTTAATATGACTACCTGAGTGATCTCTCTTAGCTTATCAAGAAACTCCTTGGCACCGGGAAGAGGATCGATAGTTGCGATCGTCTCCTGGATCTCTTTGAGTCCCAGTCCGTGCTCCTTAAGTATATTTATACGAAACTTCATCAGCTTGTCATAATCGGGCTCGTCTCTTGTAGTCCTTCTAAGTTCAGGTATACCTGTCGCTTCCGAAAATGCGATCCATATCTCGGGGACGAGTACTCCCTCAAGATCCAAACAAACAACGTTCATTTAAATTTCCTCATACATTCTTTAAGATTGATATACACATTTTACAGACAACAGGTGATAAAAGCAAGACTTAGATATGGCAGACATATTTTTTATGTGATATAATATCAAGGCACGTTTACAGAGCGTAAATTAATTTTATATAAAAAAGGAGAAACACTATGAATATTTCACCTCTTCAGAAAGCAAGATACGAATACTCTCCTAAGCTTCCCGGAATGCTTAGAGGCGGTATCGCAGAAATCTGTGTAAAGGAAGGAAATGCTACAGAGAGCGTAGCGGATCAGGACAAGATCAAGGCTCTTTTCCCCAACACATACGGAAAAGCAGAAGTTATCTTTGAAAAAGGCCAGAATACATCAGCAGCTAAAAAGCAGGTAGTAGGTGTTATTCTTTCAGGCGGACAGGCACCCGGCGGACACAACGTTATAAGCGGTCTGTATGATGCCTTAAAGGCTACAAACAAGGACAATGTTTTACTTGGATTCAAGGGCGGCCCCGACGGTCTCTTGAAGGATGACTATGTAACATTTGATGATGCATTCATCGATGCATACAGAAATACAGGCGGTTTCGATATCATCGGTTCAGGAAGAACAAAGCTCGAGACAAAGGAGCAGTTTGCTATCGTTGCAGAGAATGCAAAGAAGAACGGCCTTACAGCTATCGTTATCATCGGCGGTGACGATTCAAACACAAACGCAGCTACACTTGCCGAGTACATGGCAGCAAACAATACAGGCGTTCAGGTTATCGGATGCCCCAAGACAATAGACGGTGACTTAAAGAACGAGGATATCGAGGCTTCATTTGGTTTCGATACAGCTACAAAGACATATTCAGAGCTCATCGGAAACATCGAGAGAGATGCAAACTCAGCAAAGAAGTACTGGCATTTCATAAAGGTTATGGGAAGAAGCGCTTCTCACGTTGCACTTGAGTGCGCACTTGAGACACAGCCCAACATCTGCCTCATCGGCGAGGAAGTTGCAGCAAAGAAGATGTCTCTTGCTCAGATCACAAGCTACATCGCAGATGCGGTTGAAAAGAGAGGAAACAACGGCAACAACTTCGGTGTTGCTATAATCCCCGAGGGTATCGTTGAATTCGTTCCCGAGTTCTCAGCTCTCATCAAGGAGATTAACGAGCTCCTTGCAGGAAAGAAGACAGAAGAGTTCAATGCGCTTCCCGACTGGGCTGCAAAGTATGACTTCATCAAGGCAGGACTTTCAGCTGAAGCATTCAAGGTATTTGATATCCTTCCCCAGTTCGTACAGCAGCAGCTCTTCCTTGAGAGAGATCCTCACGGAAACGTACAGGTTTCACTCATCGAGTCAGAAAAGCTCTTCTCTGAGATGGTCAAGAATGAACTCGCAAAGAGAAAGGCAGCCGGCACATACAAGGGCAAGTTCGGTGCACAGCATCACTTCTTCGGCTATGAAGGAAGATGTGCATTCCCTTCAAACTTCGATGCTGACTACTGCTACTCACTCGGATACAATGCATTCATGCTCATCCAGTACGGCTACACAGGATACCTTTCAAAGGTTTCAAATATCGCTAAGCCCGCTGAGGAATGGGTTGCAGGCGGTATGCCTATAACAAAGATGATGAACATGGAGAGACGTAACGGTGAAGACAAGCCCGTTATCAGAAAGGCTCTCGTTGAGCTTGACGGCGCACCGTTTAAATACTTCGAGGCACACAGAGACGAGTGGGCTGTTGAGACATGCTTCACATTCCCCGGTGCTATCCAGTACTACGGACCCAGCGAAGTATGTGATCTTACGACAAGAACACTTGCTCTTGAAAAGGGTATGATGAAATAAATCAGGATAATGATTTTGGAGCGCTCGCAAATAACGCGGGCGCTCTTTTTATTTCTATGTTTTTGCCATGAACTATGTTATTATATAAGTTGGAGTCTAAATTTTTAGGAGTCACATCAAGGAGGAAAAAATGTCTCTGCAGGCAACTTTAAAAAGGAACATTATTGAAGACCATATCGAGGACGAGCTTGTATCAATAGCCGACAAGGTTTTTAAGAAAAAGTTTGAGGACTGTACCGACAAGGAGGTATATTACTGCACGCTCTATCTTGTAAAGTCTCTTACCGAGTCTACGACTGAGATCGCAGGTCCCAAGAAGGTCTATTACATATCGATGGAGTTTCTTATCGGAAAGCTACTGTCAAACAATCTTATTAACCTTGGAGTATATGACAAGGTAAAGAACGTGCTAAGCAAGTACGGCAAGGACATAAATGTTATAGAAGAGTGCGAACCCGAGCCTTCACTGGGTAACGGCGGACTCGGAAGACTGGCCGCATGCTTTCTTGACTCGCTCGCAACACTTAATCTTCCCGGAGACGGCATAGGATTAAACTATCACTACGGACTGTTTAAGCAGGTATTTAAAAAGAGAGCACAGTGCGCCGAGCCCAATCCCTGGATAGAGCATCCCTCATGGCTTAACAAGACGGATATAAAGTTTGATGTTACATTCGGAGACTGCAAGGTAACATCACGCCTTTATGACATAGATGTTATAGGATATGACAGCGGCGTTAACAAGCTGCATCTTTTTGACGTGGAGAGCGTTGACGAATCCATCGTTAAAAAGGGAATAGACTTTGACAAGAAGGATATAGAAAAGAACCTGACACTTTTCCTATACCCCGATGACAGCGATGAAGCCGGAAATCTTTTAAGGATATATCAGGAATACTTCATGGTCAGCAATGCCGCTCAGTTTATCTTATGGGAGATGAGAGAAAACCATGTCGATCTTAGAAAGCTCGATGAGCATGCAGCCATCCAGATAAACGATACCCATCCTTCGATGGTCATCCCCGAACTTATCAGGATACTCGTTGAGGAAAAGGCATTCTCTATCGATGAGGCTATAGAGGTAGTCAGCAAGACATGCGCATATACAAACCACACCATCCTTGCCGAAGCACTCGAAAAATGGCCACTAAAATACCTTGAAAAGGTAGTGCCTCAGCTCGTTCCATATATCAAGGAGCTTGACAAGAAGGCAAAGAAGAAATACAAGGATCCCAAGGTAGCCATTATCGATAAGGAAAAGAGAGTCCATATGGCTCATATGGACATCCACTACGGATATTCCATCAACGGTGTTGCCGCTATACATACGGAGATATTAAAGAATACCGAGCTCAACCACTTCTATAAGATCTATCCTGAAAAGTTCAATAACAAGACAAACGGCATCACTTTCAGACGCTGGCTGTTTAGCTGCAACAGAGAGCTTGATTCACTTATCTGCGAAACGATAGGAAAGGAATACAAGAAGGATGCCTCAAAGCTTGAAAAGCTTCTAGAGCATAAGGATGATACGAAGTTTTTATCAAGATTAAGACAGATAAAGAAGGATAACAAGCTTGCTCTTGCTTCTTATATAAAAGAGCATGAAGGGGTTGAGATCGATCCCGAATCCATCTTTGATATCCAGATAAAGAGAATGCATGAGTACAAGCGTCAGCAGATGAATGCTCTCTATATCATCCATAGATACTTGGAGATAAAGAAGGGAAAGAAGCCTGATTCAAAGGTGACTTTCATCTTTGGTGCAAAGGCGGCTCCCGCATATATAATCGCACAGGATATAATCCATCTGATACTGTGCCTTGCTGAGATAATAAACAACGATCCCGAAGTGAATGAGTTCATGAAGGTCGTTATGGTCGAAAACTACAACGTAAGCTATGCCGAAAGGCTCATCCCTGCATGCGATATCTCAGAGCAGATATCTCTTGCCAGCAAGGAAGCCAGCGGTACCGGAAACATGAAGTTCATGCTAAACGGAGCCGTCACCCTTGGTACAGATGACGGCGCAAACGTTGAGATACACGAGCTTGTCGGTGATGATAACATTTATATCTTTGGTCAGAAGAGTGATGTTGTCATAAAGCATTATGAAAAAGCCGACTATGTATCAAAGGATTACTACAAAAAGAGCAAGGTCATAAAGGAAGCAGTTGACTTTATCATTGACAAGCAGGTTATAAAGGTCGGAAACAAGACAATGCTCACAAGACTTTATAACGAGCTTCTAAACAAGGACTGGTTCATGACTCTTCTTGATCTTGAAGACTATATAAAAGTCAAGGATAAGATGCTAAGCGACTATGCCGATAAGGACAGATGGGATCAGATGATGTTAAATAACATCGCAAAGGCAGGATTCTTCTCATCTGACAGGACCATAAAGCAGTATGATGAGGATATATGGCATCTGGGGACCAGTGTATGAGAAGAAGCGGTATACTGCTCGCCGTATCATCACTTCCCGGCGAGTACGGAATAGGCACATTTTCTAAAGAGGCATACGCATTTGTGGATTTTCTTGACAGGGCGGGACAGTCTCTGTGGCAGATACTGCCGCTTGGACCTACCGGATACGGCGATTCGCCTTATCAGTCATTTTCTACATTTGCGGGAAACCCCTACTACATAGATCTTGAGGATTTCATAAACAGGGGCTGGCTTACAAAAAAGGAATGTGAAAAATATCAATACGGTAATGACGATGCTGTGGATTACTATGTGATCTACAAGGCTAAGTTTGCGCTTTTATACAAGGCATATAAAAAGAGTCTCATATCAAAGGATGCGGATTTTATAGCATTCAAGGAAAAGAACTCCTTCTGGCTTGATGACTATGCTCTCTATATGGCTATCAAGGATGATCATAAGGGAAGCGGATGGACTGGCTGGGAAAAGGATATAAAGCTCAGAAAAAAGTCTGCCCTTGATAAATGCAGGAAGGAATTTGCAGACCGAATAGAATTCTACTGCTTCCAGCAGTATTTCTTCTATAAGCAGTGGAACGATCTTAAGGCATATGCAAATGCTAAGGGCATACAGATAGTCGGAGACATACCGATATATGTAGCCATGGACAGTTCCGATACATGGTCTCATCCCGAGCTCTTTGACCTTGACAAGGACTGCAATCCGATAAACGTTGCGGGATGTCCTCCGGATGCATTTACGGCACTAGGCCAGCTCTGGGGAAACCCCTTGTATAAATGGGACTATCATAAAGAAACAGGATACGAGTGGTGGATGAAACGTTTGTCTCACTGCTTTGAGATATATGATATAGTCCGCATTGACCATTTCAGGGGATTTGACGAATACTATGCCATCCCCTTTGGAAACGAGAATGCCATCATAGGAAAGTGGCTTCCCGGACCCGGGCTTGAATTCTTTAAGATAATGAAGAAAAAGCTCGGAAACAGAGAAGTCATAGCAGAGGATCTTGGCTTTTTGACAGACTCTGTCATAAAGATGGTAAAAAGATCGGGCTTTCCGGGCATGAAGGTCTTGCAGTTTGCGTTTGATTCAAGAGAAGAGAGCGATTATCTTCCTCACACGTATGACAAAAACTGCGTTGTCTATACCGGGACCCATGACAATGATACGACAAGGCACTGGTATGACACTCTTGCAAGGAAGGACAAGTCCTTTGCAAGACGCTATCTTGATGTAAAGCATCCAAAGGATGCAGTCAACAAGATGATAAGAAGCGCGCTCTCAAGCGTTGCCGAGACTGCCATCATACCCATGCAGGACTATCTTGAGATGGGAGGAGAAGCCAGGATGAACTTCCCTTCAACACTCGGGAACAACTGGAAATGGAGAGTGCTGAGCTCTCAGCTGACTGATACGGAGGCAGACAGGATATATAAGTTATGTAAACTATACGGCAGAGCAAAAAAGCCTGCCATATAAAGAGGAGTATATATTATGAAACAGCTAGAAAAGAAATTCAGATCAAGGTCCGTTATACTCGCAGCGGTGCTTCTTGCGATCGGCCTTTTGATCACACTTGTTTATTTTAGGGACTATCTTCCCATCGGAGAAGAGCAGAACCTTGACGAGATCACAGTCGATCAGATCCACGAGGGAAGAGCAAGGATAACGGTCTATTACATATATGACTATTACTGCTATTTTACCGATGAATACGGCAAGGAAGTACAGAGAGACTACTTTGTATGCATGGGCCCCGATGGCGATAAGTATGTCGGAGTCGAACTCAGAGGAAAGAAAAACGACAAGGCTTATCAGCTTATGAACGACATCTATGATGCCGAATCTGCGGGTGAAGAGCTTGACTATGACAAGCTTGGATACTTTACCGTAAAGGGAAATATCCAGAAGCTTACAGGTGATGACCTTGACTACTACGAGGATTATCTTAAGGAATGCGCCTCATACTATGACATGTCAATGGATGAGCTGCGCGATATCTTTGCTCCGTACGTTCTGATCGCATCAAAGGCAGGAGCCCGCGATGAAAAGACCGACTACATGGTAGTCATAGCAGGGATTATCCTGATAGTGAGCGGTATCGGTGTCCTTATAAGCGCTCTTTTCGGAAACCACATGAAGGATCTTAAGGACTTCGTAAACAGGAACGGATCAGAGGAGGCAGCATATGCGCGTCTTGACCGTTTTGTCGAGTCCACTCCCGAAAGATACGGCATGAGAGTAAACGATGAATTCTTCATGGTGACAAACGGGATGAGCCTTACATTTGCAGAAACAAAGGATGTCATCTGGATCTATCCTTATATAGTTACTCACAAGACATACTTTGTGACAACAGGAAAGACCTACTATGTAAGACTAAGATTCGCAAACGGAAAGATGGCTCAGGTCCAAACAAAGAAAGACAACAACGAAGAAGTCATGAACTATCTTACAAGGATGATACCGGATGCTATATTCGGCTACAGCGATGATCTTGAGCGCATGTTCAACAAGGACAGAGGCCGCATGATAGCAGAGGTCAACAGAAGAAGGGATGAAAGACTCGGAAACATAGGCACATCTGAAACTGTAGAACAGCCTGCAGAGCCGATAATGCCCGAAACTCCCGATATAAGCATCCCCGACATGCCTGATGCGAGCATCCCCGATCAGAATCCGGATGATTACTCAGGATCGATGTTCAACTGATAAAAAGGAGAAAACTATGACAAGAGTAGCGCTTTTATTTGCAACCGGAACAGAAGAGTGCGAAGCTCTAAATGTTGCGGATATACTAAGAAGAGCCGGCATGGATCTTTCCATCGTATCGATAAGCGGTGATAAAAAGGTTACCGGCAGCCATGACATCACGATAATCGCAGACGAACTCATCGAAGATCATGACTTTTCAAAAGATGATGTATTAGTCATCCCGGGAGGAATGCCCGGAACAAAGAACATGGACGGACATGAGCTTGTACAGAAAGCCATAAAAGAGCTTTATGATTCTAACAGATACGTATGTGCCATCTGCGCTGCTCCAACGATCCTTGGAAAGGGCGGATATCTTAAAGATAAGAATGCATGCGCATATCCCGGAAATGAAGACAAGCTTATCGGAGCAAAGGTAAACTTTGAACCCGTAAACAGGGACGGAAACGTTATAACAAGCAGGGGACTGGGTACTGCGATAAACTTTGCGCTTGAGATAATAAGCGCACTCCAGGGAAGTGAAAAAGCAGCCGAAATGGCAGCAAAGATAGTATTTAATGCTTAATAAAGAATTTATAGATTTTAAATAAGTCTTATG
>Ga0247610_10003571_pt1 | contig 16948 bp, 17 predicted proteins | sample 174DNAGHGhighgp2_FD_193483 | JGI IMG/M metagenome (GOLD analysis project Ga0247610, IMG submission 193483) | Sheep rumen microbial communities from Palmerston North, Manawatu-Wanganui, New Zealand - 1742 DNA GHGhigh gp2 | ecosystem: Host-associated > Mammals > Digestive system > Stomach > Rumen... | reverse complement strand
GATATAGTATGGCAAGGCCACATATTACTGTAGAACAATTTGATTCATTTACTACAGGGATCTATGATCTGATAGATAACTATTCCGGTGAAGTTTTAACTGATGATGCTCTATTAGATCCAGAAATAGCTGAAGCAGAAGTCACAGCGTTCTATGCTGATGGCAAAGATAAATATTCGGTGTATTTTACGAGGGTGCAGAATTAATGAAAAGACTTATCACTTCAGCCGACAAAGTCAAGAAATATCCTGACATTTATAGCAATGCTTATAAGATTTACAAAGAATCTTTCGGCAATATTGGTGAAGTTTGGGATTACATTAAAGGTGAAATTCTAGCAGGTAATATTTCAAATGATGAAGGCAGAATGCTTGTAAAAGATGTTACTAGTGAATATCTTAAAGATTCTAAACCTAAGACAGGACCCGATAGATATAAAGATATTTTAAGTTCCCGGAGGAAATAATTATGAATTATATAGATCTAAAATTAGGAGACTTCTTAAAGAACATTATAATAATGTCAAATGTAGTAGTTTATGATACATATGACGATGCATTGCTATTTCACGCACGCATAGGCGGTAATGGATTTACTCCAGATAGCATTGAAGATACTATTTTAGAAGATGATGATCTCAATAGCTATATTATCAGTTACATATCATCTACAGATGACGGAATAGAAATCGGTGTAGTCGAAGAGTGAGTCTACTTTAAGATTTCTCAAATTTTGTAGAATGTTAAACTAAAATTTATGATGGAGAAGCGGATCAAAAAGTCTACTTCTCCATTTTGTTTGAGGAGGTAGATATCTATGGATAAATTTTACGCCATTAGATGCTTTAATAGATACTGCGATTACAACCGATACCTAGCCACAGATGATAAAGGTATTCCATGCTTAACTTATGTCGGCTTAGATTCGTACCCAGCCGCCGTGAAGCAATTTAACGGGCCTAAAGCAGCACAAACTTATTTGAAGTCTGTCTTATTAAGAACTAATATTGATACATCTAAACTTACTGTGGGACAAAGAATTGAACTTGCTCGGGTATCTAATAACACAAAATTCTATCTTATCAGATGTTACTTAGATCAAAACGGAAAATTAATCACAGAGACTTCTAAACTTCTGTCTGAATTTTCTAAAGAGTAATTTAGATGAATTCTTAAATTATTTAAGAATTTAATCTTCTTCCCCATTATCAGTTTCAGAGTCTAATCCTATATAGCTAGCCGATTCAAATGCATCACTAATAAACATTGCATCTTCTAATTGTTTTTGAAGTTTATGTTCGCCTAAAGGTCTAGCTTTGACTAAATCATCGAATGGGATCCCATACATGCATGACATCTTAAGTAAATAGTTATCGTCAAGTTTTTCTTCCTTTTCGATCATTTCATGTACAATAAGATCCTCTAAATCATCATACATTTCAGTATAAATTTCTTCTACAGCATCGACTCTACACATAGTATCACGAGTAAGAGCTCTATTATCTGGAAGATCAATATCTTTACTATATTGGCCATTAAATATAGCTTCAAGAATACGCATTTCATTGGGTTCTAATTTGACATTTTTAATATCATCTTTAGTAAGTTTACCCCAGTGTTTACCTACTTGTGCAGCAGCTTTCATACATACAGATCTACGAAGCGAATATTTTATGGGATTAAGTTCTCTCCCCATACATTCAGAAAGTCTAGGTTGAAAAAATACTGTAAATGAGAGATCTGCCCTAAATTTAGGTGTGAATTTATATTGCCACCATAATTGACAAAATACTAAAAGTGCAGTTTGTAATTTATCTTCGAATGTAACATTAGGATCGGCAATATATTTATTCTTAGCAACATATGCGAAATATTTATAATTAAGTTCTATTACTTCATCTCTGATATCTGTTCTAGCTTTTCTATCTTCTTCTGAAGTAAGCGGGAGCATATCATATAATTCTTGAGTTCTAGCTTTAACCCATTCATTTTCAGTCATGGAAGCTCTATCTAATTTAGTTGGTATATCAGAATGATATGTATTGGTCATGTCAGTAGCAATATCCTCCAAACAACATCTAAATTTATAGAATTTGTAAGAATTTTTCCAGATCTTGAGGCTATTGCTCTATTGATAGTATTGATTTTCTCGATATAAAATCTAATTTACAATACTATTTTATATTATCATACTGAAGTATTTTGTAAACAATTTATTGTATTACTTTTTGATTTCTTCTATTTGCTAATATTACAATCTTGTTACATTAACTCATATAAAATGTATTTTATCTTGTAAAACGCCGCCATGAGTAAATTTTAAATTTACGAAAATTCAGTAAACTCCAGTAAAAGTTAAAGTAAATTTATAAATCTAGCAAAGTTCGATCATAGCGCAATCTGGAAGATTTGTAAATATGAATTCTGCAATTATTTAAGAATTCACCCATAAAATAATAAAAACAGATAATATTCTTAATAAATATTATTCTTAGAAAATTAATAAATATAAATTTAAAATAATTAATTAATATAAATATTAATAATCATTCTAGATTATTAAAATAAAATATTAATTTAAAAGAAAAAGATCAATTTATACCTTTATTAAAATAACTCTTTTATTATACCGAGAATTCTCAAATTATTTAAGAATTCATAATATTCCTGAGAAATTCTTAAGATAGATAGAAATTCCAAGATTGTCTTTTTATTATTTTAAATAAAGGGAAGATGTATTTAAATTTTATCGAATTTCTGAATTCGTTAGTTCATATGTTTAACCTTTAGTACATTTAATCTTTTCAGCCAGGAGGAGCATATGACTAAAACTTTTGGTTATTGCAGTTATAATCAGATCAGTGATGAGTCTATTGATGATCTGAAGGACTACGCTGCTAAGCGATATGGTTGGGGTTCAGGCTCTATTGATTACTATGATAATCTGTATTATGAGATCTATGAACCATCAAATCATTATTTTTTCTTCAATTCTCATAATGATTATGTGAGTTTTAAGAGTGATGTATCTTACAAATTTCCAGGGTTAGTTACGCTCGGTCCATTTTACTATCTTCCGCAGGGTGCTTATCCTGTAATTATGTGAATTAGCGTTTAAAATTTGTAATAAAAGAAATTTAAATTTTTGTGACTGAGGTATTTCAATTTGATTTATTCAGTGATACTATAAATTCACACGATGACAGATGCCGGTGTCGGGGTTACAAAATTTTCATAATTTTACAGTACGGCATTACTGTAGAAGTCCTATAAATTTTGTAGCTTCGATACCGGTATTTGCATTAGCTATTGGAGGTGATTATACATTGAGACAAGAGAAATATCTAGAAATTAGATCCTCCGAAGTAGCTGCTAATAAGGTTCATAAGCATTTGCAAAACCTCTTAGCTACTAAACCTAGGTTATATAAAAAATCCCTTATCCGCTATAAGGATCTAGCCTATATTTTGATGGACTGTGTTGATCTTATTATTAGGTTCTTAACTAGTAATCTGCTCAGCGATTCTGGTAATGATGAGTTTAATGAGCTTACAGATATTGAAGTAGATGACGATGTAATTGCTATAAAAGCTAAATTAGAAGAATCCATAAATCTTTTGAATACTTACAATCAACTTACTTCTGGTAATATAACTCAGATCACGAATAATGATCCTGACAAATCTAAAATTAATTGTGCATATATGGCTAAAATTTATGGAGAAGTATTAGCTAATGCTACAGATATAGATTATGGATATACTGAAATTAATGATTGTGCTAAACTTATAAATTATTGGTATAGTACTCGAATGTTGCATATGTCCACTAATCATAAGGCTTATAATATTGCTCAACTTCCTAATTGGATTTGTTATATTATTTTGATGTATGGCAAATATCATGCAAATGGTCAGACACAATTTTTTATAGATACTTTAATGAAATGGTGCAATGATGCAAATGAGGATTTCTCAAATAAATATGCGGTACCTAAAGAAATTACTAATCTATCAAAAAGTTCTTATGTGAATGATTACACTCTTGACGCACTTATAATTTATGATATACTTATGGAGCAGGGATATCTTCCTTTGGTTTTAGATGACAATTCTATTGTGCCAATGAATCCTAATTTTATCGTTGATATTACAAAAGAAAATAATCCGAACTTGGATAAAATGATAAAGACTAGATTTACAAAACGAGAAAAATATATTAAGCAGATAGGTTTAACTAGAACTTCTATCGATACAGAAGTGGAGGGTGTAAAGATATGAGTAGAGTATATACACCCTTCAATAAGATTAAATTTACTAGTATTTCTGAAAGCTATAGGATTAATTCAGTATATCGTAGTACATTAAATCCGCTGTATTCGTCATTTATTATGTATGTTAAGAATACATTTGACGGTACAACTAATTATAAGCGTAAGGCTGTTAAAATAATTAATATTCTTACATATGCTGCTTATACCTCGACTACTTTACCATATAATTGGAGCCAGTCGATGCCGTTTGTTAATATTCCAGACATTTCAGATGATGAATTAGAAGAAAGCTTAGGAGATATTTATCTTACTATAGATGCAATTGAATGGGATATTAGTATTGTAAGTTCTGCATTTAGCTCGGAGCTTGAGATTAAGCCAGAAACTCTTACACCTTATGTGGAGCCAGAAACTATCTCATCACAGGCTAAAGTTACACCTGTATTAAGTTCTAGTTCTAAGTTTAGTACACCTACCCCACTTACTGATATATCCATTAAAGCTCCAGAAATTCCTCAATTCGATATATCTAAAATTTGGTGTCAGAAGAAATGCGGTGCCGATCTATTAACCATCTATACTACACTTCCGGAGATACCTAAAGTTCAAAGAGATATTTCTATTACTACAGACGTAAACCGTATGCAGGATCAGGATTATATGAATTTATTTCCTAATACGATTTTACATACCCGAGCAAGTATTATGTATATACCTCAAAATGGATTACCTTACGATAAAGATTTAGGTGTAATTCTTCCGATTGAAAATTATACTGTAGAACAATGCATAGATAATATTATTAAATATCCGCATTTCTATAAATTAGCTCGATATAATGAATCCTGGCCGGATAATAATGGTTTTAGAGGTTTTTATTCCTATATTGAAATAGATGGTGAATTAGTAGATACATTAGAAGTTTGGAATTCGTTAGATATATCTAAGAAAATACCTACAACTACAGAATATATTAAGGAGTATGTAGTTCGTAAATATTTACTTGACCGGGATATTGGACATAAAGAATTTAAGTATCCGATGTTTGGTACATTAAATCCTTATTTAACTTTATTTATGCCGGCTGAGGATTATCAAAAAAGAGGTTATACCCCTCTCGATATTGCAAAAGCATGTGTGAGTAGTAGAATCTCGTTTAAACAATCAAGAAGTCCTGTCTTGAGGAGGATAAACGAAGATGCATAATTGTATTTTTAATGGTAATTGTATTAAAGCAGTTTGTGATCAGTCTTGTCCAGATCTTATTACTGCTAATTACTTATTGGAAAGGAATAATATTACCTTGAACAATAAGGTATACAATACTAATACAAATTTGCTTAATAAATATTCTAATATTCTTCAAAATTATGAAGGTAAATTGGTTACTATCATTAGTAATGATACGAATACTTCTTCAGATTTGATGACATACGCGGCAATTTGTAAGAATTGGAAAAATAGTAGATTGCACACTGTAGTTTACAACCTTAAGTTATCTCAATATCTGGATAATCTTTCTTCATCCTGGAATGCTAAATCTAATTCAGATGATTTGGATTATCAGAAGATTTGGATATCTAATGCAAAGGTATTAGTAATCTCAAATATTGATTATGTTAACTTTAAGGAATTTCAGTGCCAGACTTTATTAACACTGTTACAATCGCGAGATAAGCCCGAATATACTACCATTATAATATCTCCGCAACTTACAGCTTTAGTAGGTAGTGGGCAATTTTTCGCAAAATTGCACGAAGTATTAAATAAAACTATTGTAACAGTGAGATAAAGTTAAATGTTTGCAGAATCAATTGAATTACAAGTCGTTTCATTAATACTTACATCTCAGGACGAGAATGTGGTTAATGAATTATGTAATTTTGATGCCAGTTACTATACTCTTCTTAAGCCACAAATTCAGTATATTTTAGATCATAAAGCTAAATATGGTAATGTGCCTGACCCATTTACTTTTATGTCTAAAGATTTTTATGATGATAATGGTAAAAAGATAGAATTTGAATTACTTGAAGTTCATGAATCTTTAGATTATCTTAAACATAAATTAAAGCAGAATAAGAAATTAATTATATTTCGTGAAACATTTACTAAAAATAATGAATTAGGTCCAGATAATATTGACGAAATTTGGGATTATGTAGCTGAGCAGAGTGAAGCTGCTAGAATGTTATCTGATAATCAGCCGATGAATATTATTTCTGAGGCTAAAAAGCGTGCCGATCAGGTTGTTGAATGGAGTAAGCAAGAAAGAATACCTACAGGCTTCCCAGAAATAGATAAATTAACTTATGGGGGATTATCTACAGTCGAGGAGTTATTAGTATTAGTAGCTAGAACTAATACAGGTAAATCCTGGATATGTACTAGAATGATGGAAGCCGCTCAGAAAGCTGGTTTTCCAGTAGCATATTATTCCCCTGAGATGCAATCAGAATATCTTGCTACAAGATTTGATACTTGGAGAGGTCATTATAAAAATAGCGATATTTTTCGAGGTCAATATGATGAGCAATATTTAAATTATATTTCATCCGTATCGTCAGAAGAAACTGGAGCATTTATCATAGAAGATAAAGATATGCCAGATGGAGTATCTCCTAGACATCTTGAAGCATTTGTTATGAAGAATCACATTAAGCTTCTCATTATAGATGGTATTTCCTACATGACAGATGATAAAAAGTCTTTCAGTACTCACGAAAAATATGCTCATATCTGTCATGATCTTTTTCAGCTTAGTAAAAAATATGGGTGTGCAGTAGTTATTGCAGTACAGGCAAATAGAGATACTAAAGAATCTAAGGACGAGAAGGGTATCCCGTTTCCGACTATCTATAATATTTCTGGATCGGATGCAATTGGTCAGATAGCTACTCAAATTTATGCTTTACGTCAGATATTTGATAAACATGTATTTGAGTTTAGACTTGAGAAGGCTAGAATGTTTCTTAATGAAAATAATGTATTATCCTATTCAGCAGATTTTAATACGGGAAATATGCAATATCTTCCTGGAGGTGCTGATGAAGATCCAGTAATTAATTTACCTGAAGCCAATGATATTATTACTCCAAGTAATGGTCCAGTACCTGAGAATCTTAAGGGCATTATTGATTTAGATGAAGCTGACGATGTAGAATTCTAAGGTCCAGTCAAATAGGGTGATTTTATGGATGTAGAAGAAGTATTACATAAAATGGAAGATATGAATCTTATCAGATTAAATAAGATTTCTGGCGATTATTATCAAGTCTATTGTCCAGTTCTTCACGATGGTAAATATGAATCAAAACCTTCATGCGGTGTATTACTTCATGATATTATTCGTAATGGTAAGCATCTTCCAGCTGGATGGTGTCATTGTTTTTCTTGTGGATTAGCCAAACCTCTCCCAGCTACTTTATCTAGAATTCTTAAGGAGCGAAATATTAATATTACTGGGATTGAATGGCTTAAAGAAAATGTTCCAGGTTTTACAGGGTACGATGATCCAGATGTAGAAACTTTGATACCTGCCGATCAGCAACAGATATATAATTCAAAATTTTTACCAAGCTATATGAATTCTTCAATAACTAAAGAATTTAAATATAATATAGTTTCGGAATCTGAGCTTGCCACATATAGACAGACAGTTCCTTACATGTATCAACGGGGGCTGACTGATGAAATTATAGAAAAATATGATATTGGATTCGATCCTAATTTTATACTTCAATCGTCTAAAAAAGATGCGAAACCTACTCCATGTATAACTTTCCCGGTTAAAAATCTTAAAGGTGAAACATTATTTATTTGTCGTCGATCTATAAAGGGTAAATTATTTCACTATCCTCAGGGAGTTGAAAAGTCAGTTTATGGGTTGTATGAACTTCCTAATAATGCTAAAGAAGTTATTATCTGTGAAAGTTGCTTTAATGCACTTACTCTTGTTAAGTATGGATATAATGCCGTAGCTCTTTTAGGTACTGGGACTGATCATGAAATTCAACAACTTAGGTGGTCGGGAATACCTACTTTTGTTCTTTGCTTAGATGGAGATACTGCTGGTCAGCGTGCTACTAAAAAACTTAAGAAAGCTCTGTCAGATGTAGCAATTGTATGGACAATGCATATGCCAGAAAATAAAGATGCTAATGACTGCACTAAGGAAGAGATCGATCAAATATATGCTTTACGGGACTAAGGTTTCAGATTGTTACATGTTCGTTACATCGACAAAATATATATGTTATTAAACAAAATTTATAGTATAATAGAATTATCTTAAGGTAATCAATACCTCTCAGATATCAAATGCACAAGCATATAGGAGGACACTATCATGGCTATTAATTATTTCCAGTTCCAGGCAACCAAGAAAATGTTTAGAGAATCCGCATTTTCCGGAATATCATTTCCTATGGATTTTGATACATGGTATGCATTAGATGATGATCTGAAGGCCGCAGCACTTTATATTAATTTTTATTCCGAGATAGTTTTAGCCTGGAGTAAGTTCGATAATTCTCCTTGTGATACAGAAACTATAGTTTCAGATTTTCTTATGACATTAGTTAAAAATGTCGATAAGATTAAAGAAGCTCCTAAGAGATATAAGCCGGGTTATATCTATACTTTGGCTAAAAGGTCATTTATCTGTATGGTCAGACAGCCTAAATACACTCGTGTATATGAATCCGAGATGTCTAATGAGGTTATTACTTCTGATAATGATGTTATGGATTTGTTTGATTTGGTCCCTCATGAAGATGAACCATATGAAGTTGTTCAATATCGTGAAGCTCTTTGGGCCATTATTAGTAATATGGGACCTAAGGCGGAGAAGGTAGTTAATCACTTAGTTAATGGTGAACCTCTTACAAAGGTTCGTAAAACTGCTAATCAGCGTGAACTTGATCCGTTAGCAGATGTTTCTGTAGACTCTGAGGAATATCCGATAATTCTTTCTCAGATTCGTGAGAAAATTGCACCGCTGTATTATTCTTATAATTTCTAAAGTTCGGCTCTAAAGCCCTCATAATCGAGGGCTTTTATTTATGAAGGGGGGCATTGTCACAATTATGACTACATTCACATATATTTAAATATACTGAGATTTTCCGTCGTTATAGTTTATAAGTAAAGATCTCTGACATATCGAAACTGCAAGAGCATAGGGACCTAATACTTAAATATATCAAAATTATTTTTAAGGAGGACCTTTGCATGGGTTTCAAATCAATTGAAGAATTTAATGATGATCGTTACAAGAATTTATTTAGGCTTACAGATGATGGTGATACCGCTCAGGTAATTTTTATGTATCGCAGTAAGCGAGAAATGCTTACTACTAATGCTCATTATATTAAATCTGAGGATTATAGTGGTTATGTTCACTGCATAGGTGCGGGATGTCCAGCATGTGCTAAAAACATTAAATTACAGGTTAGAAAAGTTTTTATCCCTCTTTACGTAGTTAACTGCCCTAATCATCCAGAATATAATGGAACAATTAAGTTCTGGGATAGAACTACTGCTATTGAGCAGCAGTTAGATAGATCTGTATTTAGAAGTTTTCCTAATCCCTCGGAGTTTATTTTTACAATTATCAGACATGGCGAGCCTCGTGATATAAATACTACATATGATATTCGTGGCGAGTTTAAGAATACTCATAAATCTTATGATCAGATTTGCTCTGAGTTTAGTGCACTGTTTATGCCTAGAACACCTGCAGAAGAGTCGGCTACATATTATGAAAATATCTGTAGAACTGTTACATCTGAGGAGCTTAGTAGATATCTTTCAGTAAATTCCGGATCTTCTCTTGGTGATTATGTAGCAACTCCGAGAGCTGGATTTGTTTCTGCTATGCCTAATACTTTTGTGGATTCTAGTTCTTTAGTATCTGATAACACTCCTACAGTTAATGCCCCTGTAGTTACTGCTTCAGTAGTTACTACTGATACTTCCGATGACGATGATTCTGGGGTATCTGCATCTGCCGACGATTATCCTGAACCTACATTCTGAGTAAGATCTAGGAGGCTATGCTTGAATGGCTAATCTATTTAATCAAGCTCAGATAGATCAAATTAATGCTATCGCAGCTAAATCTAAAACTTTAAAACCTGTAAAAGCTTCGAAGAGCATTACAGCTACTCAAAATTCAATTAATGAATCTACGCAGGCTGTTCTTGAGTATTTCAAGGACAGTCCTGCTATTCTTATAACTACTCGGGAAGCATTGCATAATTATGTACTTAAAGCTATTGAAGCTGGGTATTGTGGGATTGATACTGAGACTACAGGTACAGATAGAATTCATGATACTATTGTAGGATTTTCTCTATATTACCCCGGCGGCACTGAATGCTATATCCCGTGTAAGCATAGAACTTTAGTTGATACATTTTATAAAGAACAGATATCTTATGAAGATGCAGAAGCTGAATTAAACCTTTTTGTAGAAGCTAAAACTAAGATGATATTTGCAAATGCCGACTTCGACTTAGCATTTATTTATAAAGATTTTAAGGTCGATATGATTGACATTTGTTATTATGATGTAATTTTAGCTTGGAGATGTTTGAAAGAAAATGAGCCTAAAAATGACTTGAAAACTCTGTATTGGAAATATCCCAATAAAGGTCAGGGCAGTCCTAAGAAGTTTTCTGATTTCTTTTCACCTAAGTATTTTCCATATTCTCGTCCAGATATAGCTAAACTATATGCTGCTAACGATGCTAAAATCACATATGAGCTTTTTGCGTGGCAGTTACCTTATGTAACTAAATCTAACCCTAAATGTCAGAAGCATCATTTGGAGAAAATAGCTGATCTCATTTGGAATATAGAATTCCCTATGATTAAAGTTTGTGCTTTGATGCATAGAACTGGGATTTACTTAGATATAGATTCTCTTAATGCAATTAAAAAGAGATATCATGATAAATATAATAAAGAATCCGCTAAATTAGCCGAAATGGTTCAAGAAGTTATTGATCAAGCCGATATTATTACTATTACAAAATCTCCATTTAAGACAGGTGATACTTTTAATCAGGCTAGCCCTCCGCAGGTTAAATATTTATTTAATCAATTCATGCATTTGGATTTAGCTGCTGCAGATAAGGAGGTTCTTAAAGAACTTAATCTCCCTATAGCTAATCAGATTCTCAAAGTAAGAAGTATTTCTACACTTATTAATGGCTTTATTGATAAAATGACAGGAATTATAGGCCCAGATAATAGAGTTCATTCTACTTTCAAATCCATTGGGGCCGATACTGGTAGAATGTCGTCTGCCGATCCCAATGTTCAAAATATCCCATCTCATGCTTTAGATATAAGACATCAATTTAGAGCTACTCCTGCTATGATGGAAGTAACTGACTGTACTTTAGAAGGTGATACAGTATCTGTTACATTAGGTAATTATGATACAGTATGGCTGGAAGATGGCTCTAGATATAAGGTACATAATCTTAAATCTGGTGATAAAGTTAAGTTATTATGTGCTAAAAAGGATATATTAGGCATAGTAGCTGCTACTGAAAATAATGCACCTAACAACCTCATAACTTTTAAGATAGTCGAAGATTTAAATACTTCCTCCTATCAGATTAAACATGAAACTCCTGCATATGTATTAATGTCATCGGATTACTCACAACAAGAACCTAAAATAACTGCATATGTTTCTCAGGACCCTAAGATGATCGAAGCCTTTAAGCATGGTAAAGATATCTATGCTACGATAGCTGCTCTATCTTTTAATTCTACTTATGAGGAATGTCTTGAATTTAATCCCATTACTGGTGCTAATCAGCCAGAAGGTAAGGAGAGAAGAAGTAATGCTAAAAAGGTTGTACTTGGTATTACTTATGGTATGTCTATCCCATCCCTAGGTGAGCAAGTATTCGGTACTAGAACGGATATGACTGAAGATGAGAAAACTAAGGCAGCTCAGAAAATATATGACGCAGTACTTGCAGCTTTCCCTAATCTTAGGGCTTTTATGTTACATGCTCAATCCCAGGCTGCTAAATATGGATATGTAGAAACTATCCTCGGAAGAAGAAGACATATTCCAGATATGCAATTACCTAGATATGAATTTCATGCAGGTAAAAAATATGTTAATCCTGATATAGATCCGCTTGATCCAGAAACTCTTAAAAATAAAAATGAAATACCTGAACGCATAGTTAAGCAATTACAGAAAGAATTTGCTAACTATAAATATATGGGTCAGGTCTATAAGCGAATTAAGGAATTAGATGAAAAGGAGCATATTAAAGTTATTGTTAATAATAAGAAAATCAATGATGCTTCTCGTAAAACAGTTAATTCCATCGTTCAGGGGTCCGCAGCAGAGCTTACCAAAATAGCTATTCTTAAAGTATTTAATGATCCAGAATGGAATGCTTTAGGCGGTAGAGTATTACTTCCGGTCCATGATGAGCTTATAGCTGAAATTCCAATTGATAATTATGAAAAAGGTGAGCAGATCTTAAGTCGTCTTATGAGTGAAGCTGGTAGTTTCTTTCCTTTCACCATCAGTTGTGATGTTACTACTACTCATAGATGGTATGGGTTATCTTATCCTTGTCAATATGAAGAACCTTCACCAGAAGATGCGTTAGATAGTACATTATCTCCATCAAAAATAAGTTGGTTACAGTATCATCTATTTGAGATGGAATATACATTACCTATAATTCCTAATAAAGACGGTAGTAAACTTGAAGGAGATGCTGCTGTTGGAGTTAATGGCATATGGTCAGATGCGTTAAATGATTATATATGTGATTATATCAATAAGTATCGATTAGAATCAAAAGATTTCTTGAATCACATAAAAAATAAAGTTATCTACGACTTACAAATCTAATCGAAGGAGATAAAATCACATGAAATTTGTCGTAAGTACTAAACCCCTTAAAAATGCTACTAATTTAGGTATCATTAAATCCAACATTTCTAAGCTCTACTATCGTAGTGGTCTTATTCAAATTGTTGGTTCTGAGTCTCAGTTAAAGCTTAATATCGAAGCTACCGGAATTAAGACAGAGATAACACTTCCAGGTTCTGGCACAATCTCTGGTGAAGATGATATTACAGGTATTATTGTAGATTGTACAATATTTAAAGGCCTTATAGATAGTATTGATGCTGATGTTATTACTATGGAGTTCAACCCCGGAAATATTACATTGAGTGCTGGCACAAGTAAATTTGCTATCCCTCAAGTTTTAGATATTAATGAAGTTCAGCTTAATGCTCCTATTTCTGATTATACTGCAGCCAGTGAAATTATACTTAATCCAGATGATTGGAAATTTGTAGATGATCATCAAACTTTTGCATTAGCTGATCAGGAAAAATCTAATTATCCTATGTATAAGAATGTGTGGGTAAGTGATTCTCATGATGTCATTACAGGTAACTATGAATCAAGTTTATTTACACATTCTAAGAAGGGCAATTTCGATGGTACTTGCTTGCTCCCTGTGTCATTAATAAATCTGTTTACTTCAATTCCTGAAGGTTCCAAAATTATTAAAGTAGACAGAGAATATATTCTCAGCATTTCAACAGATTCTTATAACATTATCACAGAGTTTACACCTAAATATGAAGATGATCCAGATGTAGGTAGCTATAGTTCTGATATTGTATTCAGTATGTTAGATCATTCTGATGTATTTCTTACTACACCAGTAGCTCCCATTGTTAAATTCATTAATCAAGTAGCTTTATTATCTGAAGGTACTTTTGATCAGGTAATTACTTTATCCCTTAAAGACAATGTTCTTACGGTATCGAATAAAACTAATGAATATACTACTAGAGTAGATTGTGCTGATGAATATATGATTAATTTTGATACAGAAGTTATTAAATCTGTTCTCAGCAATTTCGATTCTGAAAATGTTAATATTTCTAAGATGGTCAGGGATGACGATGTAATCGGCTGCTGTATGTGGTCTGATAATCTTACAATATTAGTATCTTCGAGGGATTAATCAATGTTTCAGCCAGTAGGTTTAGGCAGTGCTTCAAGATTTAATTCAGCTATAAGTAGCAATTTTCTAGATGATTACGATAATTTTGTAGTTGAAAAGATTCGTAATGAAGAATCTAGACAGCCATCACAAACTTTTGCACCTTCCTCCATTAGGTGCAAAAGAATTAGTTGGTTTAGATTAAGAGGTGTAGCACCTGAGCAGGAAGTTCATGTTGATAAAACATTAAATTTTTCTGCTCAGGTGGGCACCGCTTGTCACAGGATTATTCAAGAAAATTTAGAAAATTGGCTGGGAGATGATTGGATAGATGTGGAATCTTATCTCAGAACGAGCAATAGACCATATTCTTTTTCCTGTACAAAATCTGGTTCAGAAACTAATGTAATAATTGAATATCCGCCAATTAAATTCTCCCCAGATGGAATTATTAGATATGGAGATAAGTTATATTTACTAGAAATTAAAACTTCTGAATATTCCAGCTTCGATAAACTTACAGATCCTAAACCTCAACATGTCGATCAAATAAAATGCTACTGCACATTACTGGGTCTGAGTGATGCATTAGTTCTATATCAGGATAGACAATATGGAGATTTTAAATGCTATGAAGTCCATATTCTTGATTATGAGATGCAAGCTATTTGGGATATGTTTAAAGAAGTTTTAGATTGTGTTAAGAAGAATATAGCTCCATCTAAATTACCGGGCAGAGATCCCTGGTGTACACCAGCTCATTGTCGATACTACAATAAATGTAAGGAGTGGTAATTATGAGTTTAGCAAATAAGTATAGGCCTGCAGATTTTAGTTCTGTTATCGGCCAGCAAAATGTCGTATCTATTGTAAGTAAGATGTGTGAATCTTCTCAACTTAGTAATAGAAATTTCCTATTTACAGGTCCGGCTGGTACTGGTAAAACTACCTTAGGTAGATTAATAGCTAAAAATCTTAATGGTACTTTAGATAATATTATTGAAATTGATGCTGCATCACATAGTGGCGTTGATGATATGCGAGATATCATTAAACAAGCTTCTCAATATCCTATTGGGACTAAATATAAGATCTTCATTGTTGATGAGGTCCATGCTATCTCAGCTGCAGGTTGGGCTGCATTACTTAAAGGTTTGGAGGAGCAATTAGCGAAAACTGTATTTATTTTTTGTACTACTAACCCAGAGAAAATCCCGGATACTATTATTTCCAGAGTTCAAACTTTTAAATTATCTAAGATTAGTACAGAAAATATTTTTCATAGATTGAAATATGTTATTGGTGAAGAGAATAAAGAAGGCAGAAATATTACTTATACAGATGACGCTATACTATTTATAGCAAAATTGGCACAGGGCGGCCTTAGGGATAGTTTAACTATGCTGGATAAGGTTCTGGCTTTTGGTACTGATATTACAACTGAACTTCTATCCAAAGCTTTAGATCTCCCTAACTATGATGACTATTTTGAATTATTGAATGCTATAGTTAAGAAGGATAATAAACTTATTACTGAAATAATAGATAGAACTTATAATTCTGGACTTAATTTTGTTAAATGGTTTGAAGGTTATCATAGCTTTCTTTGTAATATAGTTAAATATATCTTTCTTAAGGATATTAATAGTACAATAATTCCTTCTCATTATTTATCTAAAATAGAATTATATGGACCTCAGCATGCAGCTTTATGTCTTAAGTTATCTAATAAGATAATGGCTATGAATAAGGATTTAAAAGTTACGCAATATCAGCAGGAGGTTTGCTTATCTTATCTGTTAACTCCTGATATTCCTAAGAAGTGAGGTGCAATTAAATGCCTGTAGATCTTACTAGAGCTTTAGAATCTCTTAAAGAAGATTTTGATGCTACTGAAGCATTAGTTAATGAAATATATAATAAATATTTTTCAGCTAATTTTGAGAGGATTAATTCTCTTAATGAACAATTTAGGGATAAATCAACTCCTATTTCTGATGAAGCATTAGAAGATATCATAACAGTAGTGCCTTTAGATTTGTATATGATATCTAATCAGTTATCTCAGCTTCAACATCAGCAGGAGATTACTAAACTTAAAATTAAGCAGAGGAAGAAATCTAATATTCCGGAAGAAGATTTGGATATTGAATATCAGCTTATGTCTATAGTGTATTCATCGGTGATTTCTAGAGTAGAGCATCAAATTACCTTTTCTAAAGAACTTATTATGGGAGCTAAGAAGATTTGGGATGCTCGTAAACATACTGTTAGTATTAATCCCATTAAAGATAAATATATTGATCTCCCTGACTATTCTCAAAATTCTAATGATGGAGGTACAAAACATGTCCCAATATTCTGATATACTGGCTAAATGTGGTAAAGAGTGGTCTTGCCCAGACCTTATGGAAAGTGTTAATAAAACTGGAGGTAGAAAAATTCCATTTTCTTCTCCATCACTCAATTGGGCCACTTATGGTGGCGTACCTAGAGCAGCAATTACAGAATTTTATGGTGTCCCAGGTGGTGGAAAATCTACTTCAGCTGTAGATATTTGTAAAAATGCTCGTATTCTTTTTAATAAGGAGTATGAGGATGAAATAGCTGATCTTCAATCGAAAATTGCTAATGGTAAAAAAGATTATAAGTCTCAACTT
>Ga0247610_10003570_pt1 | contig 16948 bp, 10 predicted proteins | sample 174DNAGHGhighgp2_FD_193483 | JGI IMG/M metagenome (GOLD analysis project Ga0247610, IMG submission 193483) | Sheep rumen microbial communities from Palmerston North, Manawatu-Wanganui, New Zealand - 1742 DNA GHGhigh gp2 | ecosystem: Host-associated > Mammals > Digestive system > Stomach > Rumen... | reverse complement strand
CCCGGCCTTTTGTTAGCAGGCGTGGCTTCTACTGAAAGTGAGTTGTTGTGTGACTGTATATGTCCGTATAACGTGTCGTTCACGGTGCACGACTTGGAGCCGAACAGTTTCTACTTCAGCTGCCTGTGGTTCACAGGGAAGGTTGAGCTGACAGAGGGGATGCCGCTGACATTGACTGACGACAAAAAGGCTGTCAGCATAGACGGATTCAGCTATACGCTGCACACGACATCCGGCGGAGCCGAGCTTACGGGCGCAGACTCGCTGACGGGAGAGGTGAATATCCCGTCTGAAGTGAGCTACGAGGATAAGACCTATAGCGTGACAAGTATCAATCCGGCCACATTCAGGAATAAGACGGCTGTTACCAAAGTCGTAATTCCACGGACGGTGGTAACCTTTGGTTCAGATGGCGGGGACGCTGCGTCCCCGTTCAACGGGTGTACGGCATTGGAGACGATAGAGGTGGAGGAGGGTAATCCGGTGCTGTGCGCCGCAGACGGTGTGCTGTACGACAAGGGGAAGACCAGACTCATAAGCTATCCCGCTGGATCCAAGCGCTCATGGTATGTCGTTCCGGAAAGTGTGAGGTATGTGGAATCCTTAGCCTTTGCCTACAGCCAGATGCTGACGATGCTGACACTCCCCGCTGAGGCTGTATTGGTGGGTTATGCCGCCTTCTACCAAAGTAAAAGCCTCGAGGGTGTCATCTTGCCGTCCAATATCAAAGCCCTGCCGATGATGCTTTTCGCTAATTGCGAGCGTCTGAGAGAAATAACGATACCTGAAGGTGTCACCTATATTGGCACAGCCTTCTCGGGATGTACAAGCCTGACTTCTGTGACGCTGCCCGAAAGCGTTACGGAGGTGAATATCGGTGCATTCTATGACTGCCATTCGCTGAAGAGCGTGATATTGTCTCCGAATATGGAGAACATCCATAATCATACTTTCGAGAACTGTACAAGCCTGACGAATGTGGTTATTCCGGAAGGGGTTAAGGGTATTGAAGGCAAGGCCTTCTACAACTGCACGGCATTAAGGACTCTGGACATACCAGAAAGCGTGAACATGATATTGGCGGAACCGTTTGGCGGTTGCAGTCTGGACACCTTGATTATCCGTGGAATTCTTGATTCCAAATGCAATATCGCAAACATCTTCAACAATATGGGCAAGAAGACTAAGGTCTTTGTCCAGCCTTCTGAGGTGGAGAGATTCCAGGCTGCATACCGGGGCACGGTATATCCGCTGCAGCCTGCCTCCAAGGTTGAGGATGTTTATGTTGAAGGTAATACTAATTCGTCGGAATTGTATGACATGCAGGGCCGCCGCATTACAAATGGTTCAGGGTTGCCAAAGGGATTTTACATTGAGAATGGAAGAAAACGCATATTAATTGACAAGTGACAATTGACAGTTTAGAAAAGTATTTCAGATAAAACGTTCTGATATGTAAAGCGAAGAGGCTGGCCGTGTGGTCAGCCTCTTTGTGTTTCTAACCCTCTTCTGAAAATTTTTTTTGCGCTCTTTCGACAATTTCCGAATATTATTATTACCTTTGCACGCAAAAGAGACCCAAAACAAAGCAATCAATAACCTAAAAGAGGCTAGACTATGAATGAAGTGAAGAACGAATGTCTCGACAGAGAGAAGATGGAAGGACAACCTATAGCAGTAAAATGTAACAACGGTACCTTCGTCGGCAAGGCGACTGACGAACTGATTATCTGGAAAGGCATCCCCTACGCAACTCAGCCGGTGGGGAAGCTTCGTTGGCAGAAGGCACTTCCTGCTGCAGACGATGACGGCGTTTACGACGCCACCAAGCCTGGCCACATACCCATCGGACCCATGAACGACTCGGATGGAACGGCGGAGTTCGGCGAGGACTGTCTGGTGCTGAACATCTATTGCAATACCGTCTGCGCCGACACCAAGAAGCCGGTGATGGTGTGGATTCACGGCGGCGGGTTCTGCGCCGAATCCCAAGCGTCGCCCCTCTACGACCTTACCAACATCTCCAAACAGTACCCCGACATACTGTTCGTGTCCATCGACTACCGGCTCGGCTTTATGGGATTCATGAACTTCGAGCGCGTTCCGGGCGGAGAGAACTTCAAGGAGGCAGGCAATCTCGGCCTGCTTGACCAGCTTGAGGCCCTCAGATGGGTACAGAAGAACATCGCCGGCTTCAGCGGCAATCCGGACAACGTGACCATTTTCGGCGAGTCAGCAGGCTCGGCAAGCGTCACTTTTCTCCCGCTCATCGACGGAAGCGAGGGGCTCTTCAAGAAATGCATCGCACAGAGCGCTAACATCGCCTACTGCGACACCATGGAGCACGGCATCCACGTCACGCAGAACTTCCTAACCGCAGCGGGCTGCCAGACCATGGACGAGCTGATGGCACTCACCACCGAGCAGCTCGTTGAAATCTATCAGAAAGCAGTTGTCATTGACAAGAACAGCCTTCTCGGAGCTGCCAACTTCCCGCTCCTGGACGGCGTCACGCTACCCGAAGACCGAGCAGTCATGTACGGGATGTGGGGAGACGAGAAGAGAGCCAAGCTCGATTTGTTGCTTGGGTCAAATCATGACGAAATCAGGTACTTCGTTCCGCTCGAGGGCGGTGAAGAAGGCTTCTTAAATACGCTGAGGTGGATTGCGAAGAGGGACCGCCCGCAGCTCAATGACCAGGAGAAGGCTATGTTCGACGAGTTCATGGACACGCTCGCAGACGAAAGTGAGGGGAGCCGATTGGAGCAATACTGCAACGACATCAACTTCCGCGCCGGAAACACCAATATGGCCATCAGGCACTCTGCTGCCGGCGGCAACACCTACATGTACTTCGTCAAGAAGCCGGTGCTGACCCCTAAGCTTGGCGTGATACACGCGGCCGAGCTTCCTTACCTTTTCGACACTTACATTATAGACCCGATGGGGAGTGGAAAGATGGTCGGTACCGAAGAGTGCGAATTCCGCCACGTCATAAAGGAGATGTGGGCTAACTTCGCCCGTACGGGCAACCCCTCCACTGACAAATACGAGTGGAAGAAGTTCTCGGGTGACGACCGCCAGACGATGGTCTTCGACGATGTCATCGGCATGCAGAAGGATATTTTTGGAAGGCGTGAGGACTTGATGATGTCCTGGGCAGAGCGCCTTGGGAACGGGTCGTCCAAGAGGGTATGCTAACGCGGGCGTGTAGCTTACGTGGTATACTCAACATATACCTTGACAGGTTCTCCCCACGAGAAAGACTGGACTTTTCTTATAAAACCGCCCGAATGTCTGCAAACGGCATTCGGGCGGTTTTACTCATCGTTTTCGCAGATTATGCGTATCTGGCAGGTTTCTAAATTGAAGCAAACAGGTCTTTTGTAGTCAATTGACTGTGAACTATAGAGGAATGTGATCCTTGTGCAAGTCCCATTGGGGTAATAAAAGTGTGAACAGGTCCTCTGGATATTCCTGTCACCTCCATAAACAAGGCCTTGCGCTGGTTGAGCCGTTCCTCATAGTCTTTCTTTATGACATAGGGATTCTCGCTGAATTTCATTTCTACCAAATGAATAATCTTGTCGGCACGACTGATGACCAAATCTATCTGAGCACCTTTTCTGGAGTCGTCTTTCGGTGGTATAAACCGCCAGGAAGATGATTCTGTAGCTATGCCGGAAATACCAAGACCATATTTTATGTGCGGTAGATGACGCAAACAGACTTCTTCAAACGTAAAGCCCTCCCATGATTCCACGCTGCGATCAGTGAAGTGATGTTGCCAGTAATGCTCATCGCGCGACCGGTTATTCTCCACATAACGAAAATAGAATAACGTATAGAAATCAGCAAGCCTATACAGAGTCATCTTGTTTTTATTACCATATTGGTTATAGACAACAATAAAGTCACATCGCTCCAGATTGTCCAGCATCTTTGTCAGACCACCGCCACTATATCCTGTTGCTTTTTCAATCTCACTACGGAGAAATCCTTCACGTTTGGTTGCAAGCAGGCGAACAATGTTGATATAGCGATCAGCTTTTCTAAACAGCGCATTATAGAGCTCTTTAAACTCGTCACTCAAATCCCCCCCACGGCGGAAAATAAGAGTATCAACATTCTCGGGCAGACTTAGATAAGGGCGTAAAAGACTCAGATAGTAAGGCACACCACCAAACAACATATAACATTGAAGGATCTGATAATCGTCCCATTCAAAACCATGATCTTCCAGATAGGCCTTACATTCGCTCAGATAAAATGGCCTCAGGTAGATGCGGTGCGTAATACGATTATGAAGACCGCCCTGATTATCCTCCAATTTTTCCTTCATCCAACTGGTAGCACTGCCACAGGCTATGAATACAATGTCGTCACGGTCTTGGACCCAATTGGCCCAGAAATATTCCAACTCTGCCACAAAATCGCTCCCTTGAGTATCCATCCAAGGCATCTCATCGAAAAAAACCACCTTACGCTCCTCACTGCAGCTATTTAAATAGGTTTCCAAACGCAAAAAAGCATCGTGCCAACTCTCCAGTACCGGGACGTCCTTTTCGTTAGTATAACGCATCAGTGCCTCACGGAAATACTGTAGTTGTGTACTTTTCGTTTGTTTATGAGCACCAACATAGTGAAATGAGTATTTGTCATCAAAGAACCTGCGCACCAGAAAGGTCTTACCAATTCTACGACGGCCATACATTAAAACAAATTCAGAGCGTTGAGATTCCAATGCCCATCTTAATTCATCGCATTCTCGTTCGCGTCCTATCAATTTATCCATATTCTGGTAGTGTTGATGATGTTTTGATGGTGGCAAAGATACGAATAACGAATGAACAAACCAAGAGTTTTTGTCCAAATCTATACTTTTTACCCCATATTTGGACAAAAAGAAGTGGATTTTTGCCCAAATCTATACTTTTTACCCCACATTTGGACGAAAACAAAAGATACCAAGCAAAAAGGTAAGGCGATAATGCTACTAATTCCCCGAATTGTTGTACTTTTGCAGCCAAAAGACAACAAAAAAGTTTATTGCATATAACAGAGCGAGTATGATTAGTTTCAAACCCAATAAGATACAGAGCTTGTGGGGAAAGGGATTCTTCACCAGCGTACTGGGCACCACGGTGTCTATTCTTCTGACGTTCGGAACGTCGGCACTGATTGAAAGCAAGGAGAAAAAAGACGCCCAGCGGCAGACGGCCATGATGGTGATTCACGACATCGACATGTGCGTCGACCAGCTGGAGGAGATGGCCAAAGATGAAGAGGAAAGGATCAATGCAGTCCAGTATATCCTGGCGCATCTGGATGAGATAGCGTCATTGCCCAAGGATACGATTGATTTGGCGATAGATATGTTGATTGACTATGATGGCACCCCCACCACCTTCGACAATGCCAAGGAGAATATCTTCAAAAGCAGTCAGGACATCTGGAGCAACCTGGACAACATGGCTTTCATTGACAATATGGAGAGGTTCTATAGTGAAAGAAAAGCTGTGGAGGAGTATATGGTGAAAAGTCTGTTTTTCGCCGAACCTATTTCCTTTGAAGAATGGGGCCAGATGATGATTGACTCTAAGGCAAATAATTACAGAATGGACTACACTGCCATCCTGAAAGAAAAACTGATGGATAGCAAGGTGCAGTTTTTTATCGACCAGTCAACATCCCGGGTGAGATACTACCGCAACCATGCGCAAGACTGGAGGGATATCAGCGACCGCAACAAGTTCATCATGAATATCAGCGACGAGGAACTGGCCGAATATATCAAGAGTAGCCAGCGGGGTGGAAGCCGTGTTGACAAGCGCGGCCTGATTGGACAATGGGAATGCAAGGCAAAGGGATATCAGGACCAGAATTATGAATTCCTGGAAAATGATTCTTTCTGCACAAGGCTGATGATGCATTATGCCAATCCCTTTTATAATAATGATATTATCATAACGTATATTTATGGCGGGAAATGGAGTCTCAAGGACGACACGCTGTTCATGGTGAGCACCCCGCAATCTGCAGAAGTGGAATTAGACACGTCGCGTATTACTTACAGGCCGGAGATGCGTGATTCCGTCATGCACATGATCGGGATGATAAACGTAGCGGCGTGGAAGGGATCACTGCGGCAATCCCTTGAAAGGAATATGAGGGATACCTTCCCCGTGACGACCAACAAGGCACATGACAAGATTGAAATAGTGGTGAGCCGAGACGATGACGGCAGTGTGAATAGCCATTACTTAAAGCGTGTCAAGGATCGTGATGCGTTTAATAAATAAGAAAAAAACTACAGGCTTTTGTTGCGTACTTTTGCAGCCAAAGACTTATCTATCATGTACGATCAACTTCGGGAAGATACGCTTTACATTATGCTTTATGCAGCAGTGGCAATGCTGGCTCTGATAGCATGTTGCTATCTTCTGTTGCGCCGGGGCAACGCCTTTGCTGCTGACATAGCGCCACCACTGCGTCTGCGCCGGTGGACGGCAGCCTTCTTTACTGCCATTGCATTGTGTCACCTGTGGTATCTGCCGACGTATTTCCTCGCTCCGGGCGACGAGAGGATGCAGGGCTATCTTATAGCCGAATTGCTCGACTGCATGACGGTGATTCCTCTGGCGATAGTCGTGTTGATGACGATGCTGCAAGACCGCAGGCGGCCACTGTGGCCTGTTGCTGTGATGGTAGCACCACTCGTCGTAGGATTAGCGTGGTGCGTCTTTACCTGTAGCGAAGACCTTCTGGTGCTAGGTATCTATTTCCTGTTGATGTGCATGGGCTTTATTATTTATATGGTACGAGCGTTGAGGCAATACGGACGGTGGCTGCGCGAGAACTATGCCGACCTGGAGCACAAGGAAGTTTGGAAGAGCTTTGTGGTGCTGGCCATCATTTTGCTGGGATGCGCTATCTATGTGCTTGATGTAGGTGAACAGATATACGAATATGCAACGGAGGTCATCAACATCGTACTTATCTGTTATCTTTTGTGGCGAGTGGAGACATTGAGCGACCTGAGCATCAAATCCATTGACGATTTACAAATTCACGATTTACGATTTGATCGTGATGATCGTGAATCGTCTGCAATCCATACGGATGAAGCCCAGTTGTCTATGCGCAACAATATCGGGCCTTTGTTGAAGCAGCATTGCGAGGAACCACAACTCTATTTGCAATACGACCTTACTCTTTCCCAACTCGCACGAACTATTGGAACCAACCGTCTCTATCTGAGCCAGCATTTCTCCAGTCAGGGCCTGACTTACAATGCCTATATCAACGGTCTGCGCATTCAGCATTTTATCAATCTCTACCATGCAGCAGCTGCCAACCATCAGCCTATATCAGTACAGCAACTGGCCTATCAAAGTGGCTTCCGTAGTTACAGCACATTTAATGCTGCCTTCAAGCAGAGCATGGGGATGACGGCAACAGAGTGGATGCGTAACATGGGAACTTCTGAATCGTAAAATCTGCTTCTGAATCGTCAAATCTTACTGGGTATTGGTCTTTTTTTGTTTGTGACTTCAAACGAAATTGACTACTTTTGCATCGTCATAACCTCAAAACCTCAAAACCTCAATAAGTAAATTATGAAAGAGACGATTCGTATGAGCGTCAGGAAGATGCTCGCGTGCATCGTAGCGATGTGCGTCATTGCAGGAGCAGGTATGCTTATTGGCTGCCAAGAAAAGAGCAGTGCAGACCTCGTGGTCTATGGCAAGGTATTCACTTCTGAGAACAATCAGGTGGTAGAAGCCTTTGCCGTGAAGGACGGCAAGTATGTCTATGTAGGCAACAAAGCAGGAGCCGAAGCATTTATTCATGAAGGCAAGACCGAGGTGCTGGACTATACCGGGAAGGGGCTTGTGATGCCCAGCTGTGGCAACGGTCACGCACATTATTCGATGGGCTATGCCATCCATTCTGTCGGAACGATTATGAGCAGGGAAGACGATGTGGACAAGTTCTTTAAGGAGATTGTTCCTGCTGCGGTCAAGAAAGCAAAGGACAATGGAGCCACGTCTGTCTTTGGCCAAGGCTGGAATATGATCAAGTTTCCGAAAGATATATCTTACCGTCAACAATTGGATGCTATCTGCAGTGATGTCCCCATCTACTTTGCCGACGAGGAAGGTCATAAGGGACTGGTAAATACCATCATGCTGGTGAAGGCCGGTATCATGAAGGAAGACGGTACCGTGCTCAAGAAAGAAATGCGTGGCGGCGAGATTGTGATAGGTCCCGACGGCACTCCTACCGGTTATCTGTCGGAACAGGCCGGTACTTACGTACGTTCCTTTATGGACAATGAAAATATCTTTCCAGTCGATATAGCAAAGGGAAATATGGCAAGCATTCAGGAAAAGTTGTTGTCGGAGGGTTATACGATGTATCTCGACGGCTATTCCTCCTATTTCTTCAACGACCATTTCTATCAGGCCGCCCAGCAGATGGATCAAGCTGGTGATATGCACTTCGTATTGGGTATGGCGTGGGAAATGGACAGCTGGATGGATGTGGATGAAACGATGGAAAAGGCGCGCAATACTAAGAAATATGCTTCTGAGCACATCAAGACGAACTGGCTCAAGCTCTTCATGGACGGTACGGTGGAAAGCGGAACGGGATTTGTAGAACCACTCTATCCAGGCGAAAAGCAGGGTATCCCCAACTGGTCGGAAGAAGAACTGACAGAGATCACTCGCAAGGCTAATGACAACGGCGTGACCATGCACGTACATGTGATGGGCAACAAGGGTGTTGAGCGCGTTGTCAACGCCTTCATCAATGGTGGAAAGGATGAGATGCGTAATACGCTGATACACGTATATGGCGTAAAAGAGAAGGATTATAAGCGCATTGCAGACCATAACATACAGGTCGGCGGAAGTTTACTATGGCATCATGCCGACAATGAATTTCAAGAGGAACTGCTTCGCATACTTCCTGAGGGCATGAAGGACAAGGGCTATCCTATGAAATCATTCTTCGATCATGGTATCAACTTGGCCTCCCACTCGGACTTCCCTGCATTGAGCGGTAGTCCAGACGATCCGTTCGGAATTATGGAGATAGCTGTCACGGGCGTTTATCACCTCGAGAATGGGAAACCTTGGTGGCCGGAAGAACTCCTGACCCGCGAGCAGGCTCTCACGGCGTTGACCATCAATGTTGCCAAGCAAATGTTCATTGAGAATGAGAGAGGCAGCATCAGCACTGGTAAATATGCAGATTTCCTTCTTGTGGACAAAGATGTGCTGACTTGTCCCGTGACAGATATTCATACGGCCAAGACCGCAGCCACCTATTTCGAGGGAAAGAAGGTCTATCCTATGTAAAATGATAATAAGACAAAATTACGATGACAAACAAAAAAATATGGATATCTGCCGCCATCCTTATTTGTGTCGCAGGTGTCGTTTTTATTGCATATAAATGGATTATAGACGAAATGGGCGGTGAGGAAGCAAAGTATAAAGAGATAGTCAGATCCTGGTACGGCGAGAACAAAGCGATTACCGATGGCAACTACGACCAGTCGTTGGCAGTCAAGTGTATCAATGGTACATTTGTCGGCAAGAAGACCGATGATGTCATAGCATTCAGGGGGATCCCTTACGTTGGAAAGCAACCTGTAGGGGAACTGCGTTGGAAAGCACCTATAGACGTAACGCCCTGCGACAGCGTCTATGAGGCCTATTACAATGCTAAGGCAGCTCCTCAGCCGGAGGTGGAACTCTCATCCTATTACTTTCAGGATGAGGACTGTCTTTACCTGAATGTGTGGAAATCTGCCGAGGATACTACGGAGAACAAACCGGTCATCGTATGGATTCATGGCGGCGCATACGCGTATGGAGGAACAGTAGACCCGCTGTATGATTTCCACAATTTTGTAGAGGAAGCCCCCGATATCATCGTCGTCAGTGTCGCCTACAGACTCAGTGTCTTAGGTTTTTTCCACCTGTCTCACCTGCCCGACGGCAAGGACTATCCCGATGCGCAGAACCTGGGACTCATGGACCAGTTGCAAGCATTGAAATGGGTGCATGAAAATATAGCCGGTTTTGGCGGCGACCCCTACAATGTGACCATCATGGGCGAATCGGCAGGAGGTGGAAGTGTGACGAGCCTTTCTCTGGTCAAGGGTTCGCACCAGTATTTCAACAAGGTTATTGCCCTGAGTGGTAACCCCGGCCTGTCGACATCTACAGAAGAAGCCATTGCCTGCACAAATGAATTGATGGAAGCATTAGACTGCAAGACCGTCGCCGACCTGCAGAACGTTGATGTCCAGAAGCTGGTGAGTGTGGCAACGGAATTGCTCCCTTTGCGCACAGCTCCGGAGAGAGACGGGAACTTCCTGCCTCGCAATCCGTGGGAGGCTGTTGCAAATGGTGAGGTGAAGGATATTACGTTCCTGCATGGTGTCAACAAGGACGAGATGAATTACTTCTTGGTCGGAATGGGCGGACCGGAGCCTTTCAATGAGTGGGCCGCCGACCGACAGGCTAAGAAACTAGCCCTGATGACGGACGGGGAGAAAGCTCTGGTAGAAAGTTTCTGTGGCGACGTGAAGGGGGAGAGCTATGAACCATACTGTAAGTGGTTCAGTCAGCTGATGTTCAACGCACCGTGCATCAGACTGTCGGAGGAGCAAACCAAAGCTGGGGGCAAGTCGTATACCTACTACTTCACAGTTGAATCCTCCTTGCCGCTGATGAAGAGTGCACACGGAATGGCACTGGCGCCCTTGTTCAAGCATCCGGAACTGAACGGTGATACTGGACGGGAGTTTGACGCAACCTTCTCTAAAACCATGCGCAAGATGTGGGTGCAGTTCGCCAAGACGGGCAATCCGTCGCTCACTGCCGACCTTTCTCCCGATGGCAAGGCCAAGGAGTGGCCGCTCTACGACCTGCAGGACAAGCGGGTGATGGTTCTGGACGAGTTCGACATCCATCCGGCAAAGGAATCCGAGAAACATATTGTGGATTGGGAGCGCACCTACTTCCTGACCAAGTATTATGGTTTCTAACAAGCTCGCGAGGGCGAATCTTAACAACTTGAAAGGATTTGTAATCGTTGCCATGCTGTCAACAGGCACCATGGGCGCATGGGCACAGAGTAAAGTCGAATGCCATATCATGGCAGACATGGTGAGCAGCTATATCTGGCGTGGCCAAAATATGGGACATGTGTCATTGCAACCTGAGTTGTCGGTGGAATGGAAAGGACTGAGCTTGGCGGCTTGGGGCAGCGTGGGTCTGACGAACTTCAAAGATGACTCACGCGAGGTCGATCTGACCCTGACATATACGACCGGTGGTTTGTCCTTTGGCATCGTTGATTACTGGGACGATGGGAACGACGGTCGCTACTTCTACTACAAGCATGGTACAGGTCACTCGTTAGAAGGGTTCATTAGTTATGATTTCGGCCCCGTAAGTGCCTCGTGGCAGACCTATTTTGCCGGCAACGACTATCAGGAAGACAATGGTAAGCGTGCCTTCAGCTCATACTTCGAGCTGTCGGCACACTTCCGTCTGGCCACCTGCGACTGGGAGGCCGCGATCGGTCTGGTGCCATGGAAGTCCGGTATGTACGAGGTCAACCGCTTCAACGTCACCAATCTGTCGTTGCGTGCCACGAAAGCCATCAAGATTACAGAATCCTTCAATCTGCCCCTATTCGGACAGCTCGTTGCCAATCCCGCCAGCAAACATTTCTATTTTGTCTTTGGACTCACACTCAAGGCACTATAGTAATCAAAGTCAGCATAGCATTCAGCTCCACGGAGCGTCGCTCGGTAGAAGGACGCTTGCTGCCGGAGGAACGCAAGAACATCACCGAATGGCAAACGGAATAATGAGGAATGAGACGTAAGAGCTGGCCGTCACTGCTCTTGCGGCTTTCAGAATCGTAAAATCGTTACAAAATCGTAAAAACTTTATGATTATTGGCCTTTTTGATTGCTGTTTCAAAGGGAATTGACTACCTTTGCGCAATCAAAAGTCTATTTTATAATGCTCAGATTTAAGAAAAAAACCAAAATCGTTGACGTTGGTGTCACCGTCATCGCAGGCATCTTGTCGGTATGTGCGATGTTCTATGCTGTTTACAAATTCGGAATGCAAGAGGCTGGTGAGGAAATCATCCTCAACATATTCTACGTGGCCTGTCTGACCATGATCGGGCTGTTCTTTTTCAACCGTATGGCCCCCAATCAGTTCAACTACAGGTGCTCGATATGCGTGGGCATGACCATCCTGCTGCGCGACATTCTCTTCCCGCCGCCGCTGGCCAATAACACCCTGCAAGTCATCTGTCTCTTCCTCTCGGTCGTGCTGCTCCTCATGCTGACATTCTTCTATGCCCGCAAGGAATGGAAGACCTACACCAAGCGCGACCTGTGGATGATCTTTTTGGTGGATATGGTCATTGCCGCACTCTACAACTATGACATCTACATGGAACCTGCGACGGAATACACCGATTATCTGATGATCGAAATATGGATACGCCCAACAGTCACTTACGGTCTGGTGGCCTGTTTCGTCACGGAAGTGGAGGAGAAAACGTTGAATGAATTATAGAAAAAACCTAATATTAAACGATTATGGACTTACAAGAGATTAGAGAGACGCTGAAAGCGATGTTCGGCGGCGAGAACAAACCGATTACCGATGGGAATTATGACCAGTCGCTGGCCGTTAAGTGTATAAACGGAACCTTCGTCGGTAAGAAGACAGAGAATGTCATTGCCTACAAAGGTATTCCTTTTGTCGGACGGCAGCCTGTAGGTGAACTGCGCTGGAAAGCCCCTGTGGATGTTACTCCGAGTGACGATGTCTTTGAGGCTTATTATTTCCCCAAAGCCGCGTGTCAGGACAAGTCCATCATTCAGTATCAGGGTGAAGACTGCCTGTATCTGAATGTGTGGCGCTCGGATGAGGTGGCTCTCCCCACCACGGGGGGAGCGGGGAGAGGGGCCGCCCCCGTCATGGTGTGGATTCACGGCGGCGCTTTCTCCGGCGGAGGAACAAACATCGAGCTGTTTGACTGTGCCAACCTGGCAAAAGAGAATCCGGATGTGATCTTTGTTTCCGTCCAGTACAGGCTGGGCGCCCTTGGCTTCCTCCATTTGTCGCACCTCCCGGACGGCAAGGATTACCCCGATGCCCAGAACCTGGGGCTTCTGGACCAGACTATGGCGCTGAAATGGGTTCATGAGAATATTGCTGCCTTCGGTGGCGACCCCGACAACGTGACCATCTGGGGCGAATCGGCCGGCGCAGGAAGTGTGACGATGCAGCCGCTAATACCCGGTTCGCAGCAGTATTTCAAGAAGGTTATAGCTCAGAGCGGCGCCCCCTGCCAGACCAGTTCCCGTGAAGAGGCCATCGAGGCAGCGAATGATTTCATTAAGGCCCTTGGCTGCAAGACCGTAGCCGAAATGATGAAGTTCTCGGCCGATGAACTTATCGCTGTTGCCGGCGAGACGGTTGCCCTGCGCCTGTTCCCCGAGCGCGACGGACGCATCCTGCCCCTGGACACGTGGAAGGAATATGAAAACGGCGTAGCCAAGGATATCACCTTCCTGCAGGGTTGCAACAAGGACGAGATGAACTGCTTCGTGGCTGACTGGCAAGTGGAAAACTTCAAGGTGTGGGCCGCAGACCGTAAGACGAAGAAGTATGCCCATCTGCTTACAGACGAGGAGAAAGCGAAGATTGAAAGCTACTGCAAGGAAGGGGCTGTAGAGGACTGGGAGCCGGACAGCCGTCTGTTCAGTCATAGCTGGTTTATCGACGGCTCCATAAAGCTGGCGGAGAGCCAGACCAAAGCCGGCGGCAAGTGCTACACCTATTTCTATAGGGTGGAGTCGTCAGACCCGATCCGTAAGAGTGCGCATTTTGAGGAAGTGCCAATCGTTTTCGCTCATCCGGAATTTGTTGACGGAAGACCCTATGACCCCGCTTTCTCAAAGGCTATGCGTCAGATGTGGGTACAGTTCGCAAGGACTGGTTGCCCCTCGCCCGAATGGCCACTCTATGACCTGAAAGACAAGCGGGTGATGGTTCTGGACGAGTTCGACATCCATCCGGCAAAGGAATCCGAGGTTAAGATTGTGGATTGGGATAAGACATATTTCCTGACCAAGTACTATATGCTTTAAGTAATATTAAAAACAGATAAGATATGGCTAACACACCTGATTTCAAGTACGCCCCGATGTTTCAGCTGGGCGAAGACAAAACCGAGTACCGCCTCCTCACGAAGGAGGGCGTAACCCTTTCCGAATTCGAGGGTAAGGAGATTGTGAAGGTCTCCCCCGAAGCCCTGACGCTGCTGGCTCAGCAGGCGTTTCACGACGTGGAATTCATGCTGCGCCGCGAGCATAACCTGCAGGTAGCTGCCATCCTCGACGACCCCGAGGCTTCGGAGAACGACAAGTACGTGGCTCTGCAGTTCCTGCGCAACGCCGAGACTGCCGCCAAGGGCATCCTCCCATTCTGTCAGGACACTGGCACCGCCATCATCCACGGCGAGAAAGGACAGCAGGTGTGGACGGGCTTCGAGGACGAAGAGGCCCTCTCGCGTGGCGTCTTCAACACCTTCACACAGGACAACCTGCGTTACTCGCAGAACGCTCCGTTGAACATGTACGACGAGGTGAACACCCGCTGCAACCTGCCCGCACAGATTGACATCGAGGCCTGCGAGGGCGCCGAGTACCGCTTTGTGATGGTCGCCAAGGGCGGCGGATCGGCCAACAAGACATACTTCTACCCGATGACTAAGGCCACCATCCAGAACGAGGGCACGCTCATCCCATTCCTCGTAGAGAAGATGAAGAGCCTCGGCACGGCTGCCTGCCCGCCTTACCACATCGCATTCGTCATTGGCGGCACCTCGGCTGAGAAGAACCTCCTGACGGTGAAACTCGCAAGCATCAAGTACTACGACAGTCTGCCTACAACGGGCGACGAGACCGGCCGCGCATTCCGAGACATCGACCTGGAGAAGAAACTGCTGAAGGAAGCACACAACATCGGCCTCGGCGCTCAGTTCGGCGGTAAGTATGTGGCCCACGACATCCGCGTCATCCGTCTGCCGCGCCACGGCGCCAGCTGTCCCATCGGCATGGGCGTCAGCTGCTCGGCCGACCGCAACATCAAGGCGAAGATCAACCGCGACGGTATCTGGCTCGAAGTGATGGATAGCAATCCCACAGAGCTTATCCCCGAGGCTCTGCGTCGTCCGGGAGAAGGAGGCAAGGGCATAGAGATTGACCTCTCCAAGGGCATCGATGCCGTGCGCAAGGAGCTCACGAAGTACCCCGTTTCAACGCGAGTAAACCTGCGTGGCACAATCATCGTGGCCCGCGACATCGCTCACGCCAAACTGAAGGCTCGCCTGGATGCAGGCGAAGATCTGCCGCAGTACTTCAAGGACTACCCCGTCCTCTATGCCGGTCCCGCAAAGACTCCCGCTGGATATCCCTGCGGTTCTATGGGCCCGACCACTGCCAACCGTATGGATCCGTATGTGGATGAGTTCCAGGATCACGGCGCAAGCCTCGTGATGATTGCCAAGGGCAACCGCTCGCAGGCCGTCACCGACGCCTGCCAGAAGCACGGTGGCTTCTATCTCGGTACCATCGGCGGTGTGGCAGCCGTTCTTTCGCAGTCGAGCATCAAGAGCATCGAGTGTGTGGAGTACCCCGAACTGGGCATGGAGGCCATCTGGAAGATTGAAGTTGAGGACTTCCCCGCCTTCATCCTTGTCGATGACAAAGGCAACGACTTCTTCCAGCAGCTGAAACCCCTCTGCTGCAAGAATTAAACGATGAATAAGCTTCTATTAATAATAGGATTAACGATAGCTCAAGTAATAGCTCCCTCCCTACAAGGGAGGGCAGGGGGTGGGTCTGCCATGGCCCAGCAGCTGGCCTTTCCCGGTGCTGAGGGCTTTGCGGCATACGCCACGGGCGGGCGCGGCGGACAGGTGGTTCATGTGACAAACCTCAAGGCTTCGGGTGCCGGCTCGCTGGCAGATGCCGTGAGCCAGTCGAACCGCATCGTGGTGTTCGACGTGGGCGGTGTGATAGACATCACCAATGCCAGCATCACCATCAAGAGCAACATCACGATTGCCGGTCAGACCGCTCCGGGCGAGGGCATCACCATCTATGGCGGACGCGTCATAGCATCGAAGAGCAAGAACATCATTATGCGCTACATCCGTATGCGTGGCGGCAAGAGTGTCAACAGCAGCAAATGCACGCTGACGATGGACGAATGCGAGAATGTAATACTGGACCATTGCGATATCTCATGGGGGCCGTGGGACAATGTACATATCACCAACGCCAATAACATTACATTCCAGAGCTGCATAATTTCCGAAGGCATCGAGCCCCAGCGCTTTGGAGCTATTACTGACGGCACGCGCAACTGGACCATCTGCCACTGCCTCTGGATTAACAACAAGAGCCGCAACCCGAAGATGAAGTGCTATCTGCAGTATTATAATAATGTAGTATATAACTTCGGCATGGGTATTATTGGCGGACATTCGGCAGCCGACAACTATCAGGACGTTTGGAACAATTACTTCATAGCGGGTCCAAGCGGCTCGCTGAAGTATTTCGACGACTGGACTGCTACCGACCACCTCTACAGCACGGGCAACTACTTTGACGGCAACTGCGATGGCAGGCTCAACGGCACGCTTATCACAGACTACAACAGCGCAACGCCAATGTCGAAGCCTTACTTCAACGTGACGCACCCGACGAACGTGCTGACTGCCGCCGAAGCATATCAGGATATCGTAGATCAGGTGGGAGTATCGCGGGTTCGTGACAGTCACGACCTCAGACTCATCGAACACCTGACATCACTCGGCAAAA
>Ga0247610_10003569_pt1 | contig 16955 bp, 26 predicted proteins | sample 174DNAGHGhighgp2_FD_193483 | JGI IMG/M metagenome (GOLD analysis project Ga0247610, IMG submission 193483) | Sheep rumen microbial communities from Palmerston North, Manawatu-Wanganui, New Zealand - 1742 DNA GHGhigh gp2 | ecosystem: Host-associated > Mammals > Digestive system > Stomach > Rumen... | reverse complement strand
CACTCATGACCGAAATGATTGCAGCGCGAAGCTCGATGGGTTTCTCCACCTGGATTCCGATGCTTCGGAGCGATTCCTTCAAGCGTCCTTCGGACAGGCGAAACTTTGTCCCGAGAATATTTCTCGCGACTTCCCGCGCCTCCTTCGCTTTCAGCTTGCTCCTTGAAGACGCCAAGCCTCCGAGCTTGCCGATGGCCCTCATGTCCTGGGAATCTGCCATACATCAGTCGTTCCTCAACTCCTTCCACCAGCGCAGAAAATCGGGCCAGTAAACGGTCATGCGTCCGCGCTTGCAGCTTCTTCTCACGGGCATACCGCGAGTATGTACCCAGTCATAGACCGTGAAGTGGTTGAAGCCGATTTTGTCGGCTACCTCCTTTATCGTGAAGTAGCCCGGTTTAGGCGTGATTAGGTCTTTGTTTAAGATTTTGTTCCCCATAGAAAGTTTTTCCTATGTTGTGGATATGGCTATCACGGATTTCGAGGGATTGAGAAAAAGGTTTGACGCTCTAAAGAAGCTGAACGAAAAGACCATTCTATCGGGCTGGATAGATGGAAACGGGACTGCACGGAAAGCGAAGGAAAATCTCGATTACAGAAAAAAGACGGGAAAGCTGACTCCCGCATTGAGGGAACCCGCTTCCAATTCGTTGATAGCGAGAACGCTGAATTACGGCCGTAAGGAAGGGACGACGCTTGAGGGCGTCCACTACCCGGAAATTCCGGCAAGGCCCTTCCTGCGTTTTGCCATGGAACGGTTTCGCGTCATCATGCCGAAACTTGAACGCAAGTATCTCCCGCAGATTATCAACGGCGAAATGACCGTCCAGACGATGTGCGAGGAACTGGGGATGCGCTTGAAGGACTGCATCACGCTCGCGATGCGCGACAGCGAAAAGTACGAGCCGCTGCGCGATGCCACCGTGCAGGCGAGAATCAGGCAGGGACGGCCCAGTGCTACTCCGCTTATCGACACGCATCAACTTATAGACTCCGTGACATTCGAGGTCAAGTGAGTTTTGAAGGCGCCGCTTGAGAAAAGTGTACGCGTGACCATGTTGCAGTTCTTTGCGCCCCTTGCCGTGACGCAGGCGTGTTTCGCCTCGATGCGAACTTCCACGTCCTTGCTTCCAGTCGCGAGCATGATTACCTCGGCAATGTCGCTGCCGATTTTCTCCTGGAGCTGCAAACGCTTTCCCACCATTTCGGAAATCCTCGCGAACTTGGAGAGTCCGAGAACTTTCCCGTGCGGGATATAGCGGATTGAAACCTTCATGTCGTACATGAGGGCAAGATGGTGTTCGCAGTGGCTGAAAATCGTTATGTCGTCAACGGAAACGATTTGGCCGTCCGCATCCTGCTTGAAGCACTTGCCGAACTTCTTCGCGAGCTGTGCGTTCGTGTAGTTCTGGCCTTCGAACATTTCGGCGTAGTATTTCGCGACGCGGCGCGGCGTGTCCCTTAAACCTTCGCGGTCGGGGTTGTCGTTCAGCGCCTCAAGAAGCTGCCGTACAAGCTGTTCAATCTTCTTCGTCTTTATCATATTGCGCCAGGTTCCCCTCGCTTTCCTGAATAACGACCTTGTGGCAGAACGGCACCTGGTCGCAAATCCATTTCGCCATGTTTTCGGCGGTCGGGTTGAAATCCACCACGTCGTTGATATAGGCGTGGTCGAGCTTTTCCATGATTATCTTCTTGATGTGGGTGAAGTCGATAACCATTCCGTCCTTGTCGAGCGTCTTGCTCTTGCAGAAAATGGTCACAAGCCAGTTATGGCCGTGAAGGTTGCTGCACTTGCTCGGATAAGGGAGTTCCAGACGGTGTGCTCCCGAAATTTCCAGTCTCTTGCATACTCGATACATTACTTTCTCCTATGGGAATGGGCAGGAAGAATCCCGCCCTTGAAACGAAACAGGCTACTCGATACCGATGAACTTGTGCCATTGAAGCGAGAGAAGCCAGCTGGGATTTTCCTGCACCAGCTTTATGCAGTGATAGAGGTTTTCCTTGACGAGGTTGTCCCCGTCGAAGCATGGGCTAAGGCACATGCGTTTCGCTGTCTTACACGGAGTAGGCAGCGGGTCGCCAGCCTTTATGACGAAACGCAGTTCGTCGATGTTGTCTGGCTCGATGCGCGAAGTCTTGGGACTACAGACGATGTAGTCGATGCCCTGCGGAACCTTGTGCGTTCCGTTTGTCTCGATGGACTTGTACCAGCCATTAAAAGCCTTTATGAGTTCGTCGTCCAGCTGCAAGGTGGGTTCACCTCCGCAGAAGGAAACGCTCCTGCAATTTCCCGCGATGGAAAGACAGGTCTGGATAATCTGTTCGGCGGTCATTTCGTCGAACGGTTCGTGGTCGGTGTCGCAGAAGGGACACTTCATGTTGCATCCGCTGAAACGCACGAAAACTTGTGGCGTTCCAACGCGCTTTCCTTCGCCCTGGATGCTAAAGAATATCTTGTTTATCCTGTAGATTTTTTCCATTAGATGATTTCCCCTATGGCCAAGGCCCTTTTGCGCTGCAAGCAGCTGTCGCACTTGCCGCAGTGATTTTTGCCGTTCCTGTAGCAGCTCCAGGTGTTCTTCTCGTAATCGACGCCGATTTTGCGTCCCAGCTTGACGATTTCGCTCTTGCAAATCCTTGAGAAGGGCGCATGAATCCGAACCTTGAAACCGGGCGCTGTACCGGCGTTTGCAGCCTTTTCGAACGCCTTGACGAATGAATATGTGTCGTCGGGGTATTGTCCGCTTGCAAGCCCGTTAAAACCGCCGTAAATGTCGTTTATGCCGTTGACCTCCGCGAACATGACCGCGTAGGAAAGCAGGATGCCGTTTCTGAACTCCACGTAGCTTGTGGGAGTCGCGGAATCAATCTGCTCGAAGCTGCGGTTCTCGCTTATCCTGGACTTGGAAATGAGGGAACACTTGCTTCCCGTAAATCCGAGGTCGATGGAAACGATTTTGTAGGGCTGTTTCAGCCGCTTCGCGTTGGATGCCGCCACCGCGATTTCCTTGCGCAGACTCTGCTTGTAGTCGAAGATAAGGCAGAAAACCTTCTTGCCCTGCTTCGTCAGCTGTTCCAGAACTGTCGTGCTGTCGATGCCGCCCGAAAGCAGCAGGATTGCATCACATTTTGATTTTTGCATATTGCATTGCCTTGAACCATTGTTGTTTGTTGTGGAAGCCAAGAGTTTTCTTGTTCTTCTTGAATTTCTTGGGGAGCGAGACGACTTTCATTACGCCATCCTGGAACACGAAACAAGTCCCGTATCTTTCGCCGAGGCTCCATGTGCTTGAGTCGCTGCTGTAGAAATGGAACTTGCGCAGAAGCCCCCAGTTCGTGCATCCGAGTGCGTGAACCTTGGAGCCGTTTTCTGCTGCCGTGTCGAGGAAGTAGTGAAGCGGTTTCCAGTCGTTCGCCTTGAGCCATTTGCTCGATGCTGTAAATCCGCTAAGCGAGAGCGCGACATAGGGGTAGTTTTTCACCATGTCGAGCCATCCTTCCTTCTTGCGGCCTAGATGCCAAACGGGGATGCTTTGCTTTCCCGTTGCGCGTTCTATGCGGTTTCGGATTTGCTTGACCTTGTCTATGCCGACGATTTCGTCAATGTCCATTTCGATGAAATGGTCGATGTGTGCGCCCTTTATCCATTCGATGTAGCTGTCGATGTAGCTGTCGTCAATCTTCTTGCCGCTTGCCATCGCCGTGAAGGCGCCGCTGTCCGCGATGAAGTGGTTGAACTCGCGAACATCGTTTCCCATCAACGAGCTTTTATATTCAAAGGACGTAAGGATATTGAGTTCCTTCTTCGGGAACTTTGTGTAGAAATCTCCTACGAGTCCATCTGTCGCCATGTGTAGAAGCATTATTTCTCGAAGGTCTTTCCGCAGTGGGGACAGGTGATAGTCTTGGGTTTCTTCTGCGGATTTTCTTCGTCCGTCAGGAAACTGTCGAAATCCACGTTCTCGTTTGGTAGGAATCCGAACTGTTCCAGGTCAAAGGCTGCTTCTCCGAGGAACGAAAGTTCCTCGTTGAGCTTCTGGAAATCCCAGCCGCTAAATTCCGAGACTTTGTTGTCAGCGAGGCGGAACGCCTTAATCTGATTCGGGGTCAGGTCGTCCGCGACGATGCAGGGGACTTTTTGCAGCTCCAGCTTCTGCGCGGCGAGATAGCGCGTGTGTCCCGCGACGATTACGTTTTCCCTGTCGATGATGATGGGAACCTTGAAACCGAACTCGGAAATGCTCGCGGCCACCTTGTCAACTGCCGCCTCGTTGTTGCGCGGGTTATTCTCGTATGGCTTCAAAAGCCCGATTTCGACTTCCCGAATTTCCATAAAATTGAATCCTATGCAAAAGAATTGAATAGAATTTAATACATTTTTAAATAAAATGCAATAAAATTTGCATACAATTCAATTTTTCTTTGATTATACCTTTACAAATTCGGCAAATAAACCTATCTTGATTAGGTAAAACGGGAGAATCCTATGCCAGCAAGGTGTCCGCATTGCGGAAAAATTCTTACGGACGCGGAAGTGCGTTCAATTCATTCGCAGATGATTGGGAGTCGTCCCAAGCCCACCAGCGCCGAGAACGGCAAGAAGGGCGGAAGGCCCAAGGGCGCAAAAAACAAACCCAAGGAAAAAGAATAAGAAGCTATTTCTGCGCTTCCATCTTTCCCCTGATAAACGAAACATCGCTCTTTATGTCGGAAAGAGTCCCCTTGAGGATTTCCGATTCCCGTTCCACTTTTGATGTTCGCTGCTCGATAAGTTCGATGCGCGTTTCCATCTTGGCCATGGAAACGGCGGTCCTTTCCGAACCCTCGCTTACTTCGCTGTGGCTCTTGACATAGGCTGTAGTCGCCGAAGCAAGCGCGATGAGCGCAAGGATGAGGGGCTTCAACATTTCGCGCCATTTGGCGCTGTCCTTTCTAGTTGTCATGCCGTTCTACCTAATTCAAGGAAGTCCACACGGGGTAATTGTTCGAGTCCTTGCCTCTGTAGATAAACTGTTTGCTGTTTCCCGCCTCTATAGTCGCGATGTGATGCGACTGCGATGTATCGCTCGCCTGAAAGACAGCGATAGGGTGGTTTACGGGTCTTCCGCCACCATATTTCCCCGTATTGGTGACAAGAATGACTTCGCCGACTTCATGTCTGTCGGAGTTTAGCGTAAAATCGGAATTACCCTGGTAGCCGCTTGTGCCTGGACAAACGGCTGTGTAGTATTCAGACGGTATGCCGGATGTGCAGTGACTTTCGCAGTTTGTCATGGAACGATACTGTCCCTGGCTCGCGTCTCCGTCGGACTGTTCCAGCGGCGTGAAGTTGAGAATAAGCTGGTCTGTGGAGAGTTTCTTTATAGTTGCCTGTCCACTTATGGACAAGACCTGGGCGGAGATATACTGCGTCGTGAGCGCTATCATCGTAATCTTCGTTGTTCCGCCCGGTCCCTTGATTTCGAGGCCGCTTGGCCCAAGCTCCGATGTATAGAGATTGTGCGTTGCGGTGCTTCCACTTTTGGCGATAAATTTTCCGCTAGAGGTAATATCTCCATCGAGATTGATGGAATGGTCTATCACAAGCTCGTTCGTGGAAGCATTGACGGAAAGTGTGACTGTATGATTGGAGTTCCTAAGCGTGAGCGAATAGGCGGAAAGAAAGGTCGTTGTCACCGCCTGTTTCCCTATTTCTGTAGTGCCACCCATGCCGGAAACAGTCACGCCGGAGGGAGTAATGGTTGTAGTGTCGGGATGGTTTCCTATGCCGACGACGGTGATGTTCTTGAAAACGCTTTGCAGAAAGTCGCGCAGTTTTTCAAGCGATAGTTTCCTGTCCCTGTCGGAGTTCAGGCCCTGCACGATGTAGAGAAGGTCGTTGAGGGTAAGATTGTCCGCTTCTTCAAGCAGCGGTACCGTGGTAATGTTTTCTTCCAGTTCCATGAAATGCTCCTTGAATTAGACGGTGCTTGCGCCGAACGAGACGAAAGGAATCTTGCTCGCCGTGTTGAATATGCCGTTCAGCGGGTCAACGAAATAAATCTTGTTGCCGACTGTCGTTTCCAGGTTCTGGCGCAGCGTGTAGTCATACTGGTAGTTGTAATTTGTTCTGTCCTTGGCTGCGAGCTGTACGCCGACAGACCAAACTTGAACGATGTAGCGCGTATTCCGCTTTATCGTCAATGCGCCTTGCCTCATTTCAATCATGTCGAAAGTGCAGAGTTCTGTCGAGCTGTCGAAATCGACGCCGTAGTGACGCAGCCCCGTGTGTCCGAGCAGGTTTCCTTCCGTGTCGAAAACTCCGATGCAGAGGCATGCGTTGTTCGATGCAAGCGTTCCTGCAAGCGCGATGGTGCATTTTGTAATGGAACCCTGGGCGTCCGATATTCTCATGCTCTGGTAAATCTTGGCGTTGCAGTAGTCGAATGTTTCGCCTTCAACGTCGCCCCAGACAAGTTCTTCCGCGCCCTGCTTGAGCTGGTATGAACCGTAGTTGCTCGTTTCGCTGTCTATGTCCGATTCCGGCAGCGTCGCAAGTTTCGGGTCGCTTTCTCCCGTCAAGTTCACGCCTATTCGCAAAGTGCCGTTTAGGGGCGTGAGAGTGATGGCGTCCCCGTCGGGAACGAGAACATTGGCGAGAAATCCCGCCTCGTCGCCCTGCTGGACGCAGACCTTGTGGTCACTTGCTCCGACTCCTTCCAGTTCACTCAAGGCAACCTTGTAGGTATGGCCAAGGATGCTTACGGCAAAGTACCCGCCCTGTTTGAGGGCTTCGAACGTGCTTGTGTCCAGCTCTAGGATGGTGGTATTTTCTTCTGCCATGGATTCTCCTATAAGACGATGTACTTGCCGTCTTCGGTCATTATCCGTTTCCCAGTTTCTGTCGTGAGATAGTTGTTCTCGATTACGCTTTCTTCAAGCGCGACGGTCACAATCTTCTTTTGCGGATGCTGAACCGTCGCGAGGAACCTGTTTGAACCAGCCAGCTTCAATCCAGCAGCGGGGAGCGCAAGGACGCCAGCAGGCGCCAGCATTTGAAGTACGCGGCGTCGAAGCTGCCTGCCTCGCGGAGTATAGACGAAAAAGATGGCGGGACATTCGTCAAGGAAATGTGGATTCGGGTCGCCCGAAAGGTCACGGGCGTTTTCGATGATGTTGTTCGGCGTCCCTGCGGAGTTCTTCTTGAAGGAAATCTTGAGACGCGCCTTGTACATTTCGTCCGTCTCGCCGGGTTGTCGCGGGATGTTGCGGAACTTTCCGATAAGGTCGAGCCATTCACCTTCCGCCTCGTCGATGTTCGCGAAGTTGGAAAGCCTGAACGCACTATCTTCCAAATCCTGAAAACTGGAAAAGACCTTTCTCAAGAGCGAGAGAAGGTTTGTGGAGTCCCTGTACTGCGTGATTACAAGGTGCTGGATATGCTGCCATAAGTCCGTGATGTGCTGCATGGCGGTTTCCTAGCTTACGAGCGTGACCGTGATGTTTTCTGCCGTGATGGAAACAATCTTGTCTTCGTCTATGGGGACGCGCTCGTCTGTCCAGTGGCGTGGATTGTCCACGCTTGCGACCGTGACCGTGATGGACTCGATGCCCGGAACATTGCTATAGATGGGGGCGCTGATTCTTTGCGGTATCAAGTCCTTTCCCGAAGTGTATTCCTTCTTGGCCCATTCGCAGACGACATTCTTTATGACCTGTTCATAGTCCGATGGCAAGGTTTCTTCGTCATAGACTGTAAAGTCGATGCGAACCAGGTAGGAAATGCCCTGGATGAAGCTGAACTGGACTTGTTGAAGGAAGCCGCTTACGTCGCGAGCCTCGCCGCTGTTGTTGCCGTAGCTCTGTATGCCTGCGGGCTTGCAGTTCCAAATCTTTTGTGCGATGAAGTTCTGGACGGTGTGAGCGCGTGTGCTGTCGTCGAGAATGGCCTGCCAGTCCTTATCGGACGGGTCAATGTCCTCGGTGCTGAAAGTAACCGGGACGAACACAACGAAAGAATGGGCGGGGATTCCGCCGACAGTCTCGTTCTTCGTGTTTTCCTTGAAGGTGATGCCGTCCGTGATGTTTTCTTTCAGGTAGGTCGTCATTCCGTCGGGAGTCGCCAGGCCGTCGAAAGTCGCCGTCTCTATGCGCTGTCTTAGGGATTCGTCCGTTTCTCCCTCGTTTCGTGCAAGCCCTGCGATAGATGCGAGCATATCCAGGAATGTTCCCGTCGCCGTTGAAACGTCGATGTTCGCGCCGACGGTCTGTATCACCTGTGCAAGCTCCGTGTACATGTATGCAAGCAGGTCAACGAACATGCCGTCGGGAGAGGATGGCTCCAGGTTGATAGAGGCGCCAAACACCTCCGTAAAACTGGTGGCGATGGCTTGACGGATTTCGCGGTAGCTCTTGATGGAGATGCCCGATATAGAGTCCACAATGACTGCGTTTATCGCCATCGCTAGAAATCCCCGTTGATGGTTCTGCCGTCGATGCTCTGGACGCTGAATTTTCCAGTAAGGTTTCTTCCGTCTGTCGCGAGGTCTATCGCGATTACGGATTTTACGCCCTTGATTGCCTCGATTTTTTCGCGAATGATGCGCTGGGCTACGTCAAGGTGTGAAACGGGTAAACCGGCTATCTTTTCAAGCCAGGGAACGCCGTGTTCGATGTTGGTGAACGCTTCCCCTTCTTCTGTCTTTAACAGGCAGAGAACAGCCTGCCGCACCTTTTTGGCGATGTTGCCGACGCGGCAGATGTGGTCGCCATCGAGGAAAATATCGTGGGAATTGTCAAGGGCCATTTCATTCATCAGCCCGTAAACTAGATACGCTTTTGCTTGGTGCGCGAATTAAGCCAAATCAACCCAAAAGACACCAAAAGAAGGTGGCTGTTTTGATTTGCTCTTTTCGGAATAGTAAAAAAAGGCCCCCCCGAGCGCTCGGAGGGGCTTGACATGTCGAAATCTGTAAAATAATTCTGAATGTCCCTGCAAGGGGCTTTAAATCTTAATACTTATCTCGGCCAGTTTAGAGCTGGATGCCCATCTGCCTGCCGATTTCTAGTAATAGTTCTTTCGTCTTAGCTTGCTCTGGGGTCGTATCATTCCCTTGCTTGGTCAGACGCTCTATAGGTATAATGCCAAATTTCTTTTCTTGTACAACCTTGTTAGGTTGCTCTTCTAATCTTGGACGCGATAAAGACGTCACTTTCTTCATGCTAACAGTAGGGAGCTTGCGCACCTTTAGTTCTCTCGGAGAAACAATATCCACACAATAAGAAGAATCATTGAATGTTATTCTGAACATTAGAACTTACCATCTATTTCAACAATGGAGGAATAGTCTTTCAGCAAGGGGTGCACCCTTTTCATGAAGGCTAGAACGACCAGTAGCAAATCAAGCTCCAGTTTTTGACGGTTCTGTTCACGAACTTTGACGGATGCCAGCGCCATGTCTAGCCTCAGCCAATCGTATCGCTCATCTGTATTCAAGCGATTTTGAATGAACTTCAGGACTGAATCAAAACCTTCGCTTTTAGCCTGTTCCCAAAGATGAACCTCACGGTCCATCGTTTGGTCCCTATATCTGAACTTGTTCTTTTTCATTCTGTTTCTCTTTATAGCGTCTTTGCGATGAGCCAATCCATGAAGTCGTTGGCCTTTTCCAGGGGGGTACAAATCACGGTGCCAACTACATCGACTGCAGCGCATGCGATTTCATCTCCATGTTCCATGATTTCCTTTGTGGCCGCAGCCATTCCTGCGGTCGCAGCAACTTTGCCAAGCTCCGTGGCAGCTCCAATTATAAAAGCAGGTATTGCCATTGTTTTAACCTATTAGTTGTTGAAAAGCTTCATTGCTTTTCGAAAAGGTAATTTAGCATCCGTTCTTCCCAAAAACAACACCATTTGACAGAACTGTCAAAAAGGTTTTTTGCTAGAATTAGATTTATTGGTGTTGAGCAAAAAAGGAGTAAATTATGCCGAATGAAGGCCCCGTTGATGAACGAATTGAAAAACTTTTTGAGGATAATGGAATACCTATCGCTCTTTCTCCTTTTTGTAAAGGCTATAGTAAGGGCACAAAAAAGAATCCAAAAACAAATGTGATGATTCTTAATTGGGGAAAAGAGGTAAAAGAAAGGTCTTATACCAATGCCAAAACATTTTTCAAAAGTAGGACAATTCGTGAAGAAGATTTGATTGATAACGGTCATGACAATAACATTTTAAAAGATTTGAAAAAAGCTGGGAATATAGTACCAATAAAGAACTTGTTTGAATATGATTTTTTTCTTCGTCCAATGCAAAACGGTTTTTTTAAAGGCATAAAGAAAATTTGGCCATCCGAAAATGAAATAGATGCGATAAAATGTGAATGGAATAATGAACCGGATAAAGAAGAAAAGAAGAACATGCAAGACGACTTTGAACTAGACTTGAAAAAGTCCGTGAAGTTGTTTAAATCTGTGATGGAGATAGCAAAGCCAAATTTGGTTATTATACTCGGAAATACCTTGAAAAGTGTGGTTGAATATGGTTTGAAAACAAATTTGGAGCAGCTTTATAACGATGCGATTTTTGTGGCTGTTCCTTACTCGTATTATGAAATTGGCGTAGTAAATGCGGATTGGTTGATTTTCTTTTCACAATTCGCTGAAAAGAAAAGTATAAAGAATATAAACCTATATTTAGAAAAAAAATATTCTGATTACTGGTTTCCTCTTACATCCATCTTAAAAGATGAATTTTCCAAGAAAGCATCTTTTTCATATAATTTAAATCGCGATGTTTTAAAAAAACTGTTAGAATGGTTGCCAAATGTTTTACCCCACTTTTTCGCGCAAAATCTTAATTTCGTCTTTTTGCAGTTTTTGAAAAGCGTAGATACAATGCTGGAGAAAAACCTTCCTAAACCGGCAGATATAAAGGATATAAAACGGACGGAGAAAGCCCGAAGTGTGAAAGCCGAAAAAAGGCGAAAAACTATTTATGGCGTAAGGGGTTGAGGCCCAGAAGGTGCGCCCTGGGCTGCAGTCGGGTGCATATGCTTGCTGAAAGTGAGCGTCGGCGTGGCAAAATCCGAGCCTTTGACCTTGCCGCGGGCTTCGATTTCCCCGTCGCTCGCGATGTTTCCCGCGCTTGAAATGTCACCGTCCACGTCCAGCTTGCCCGTAATCTTGACATTCTCGGCGTCCAGCGTCACTTCGCTCGCCTTGACAGTTACGTTTCCTTCGCGGTCGATGTTTATAACGGTCGCCGCGCTTTCCTGGATGCGCCTGAATGGAATCGCTAGAAGATTGAGCAGGTCGTTTCCCGAAAAACTTACCGGGTCGTAAGCGGCTTCGTCCCATTTCTCCTTCTTCCAGTTGCGAATGTCCCTGCTGGAGCTGATGCAGAGAACGGTATCGCCCTGGTCGAGTTCATATTCAATGTGGACGGTCTTTGTTCCCGCCCATAGCACGGGGACGTTCTTGATTACCATGAGTTTTCCGTCCTTCATGTTCGGCTCCATCTGCATATTTCGCAGACAGTTCCTCACGCTGGGGCGTACATTGACCGTTCCGTCGCCGTTGACGCTCTCGATGGCGGCGGGAAAGGCCGTCTCGAAATCTTCCATCTTGTTGTCGAAGAAACTGTCAAGCAGTTTCGCGATGCTGTTGGCCATTACCAGTTCACCTCCCTCGCGTCACATTCGACGGTGAAGTCGCTGCCCATGTTGGAGCCTCTGAAAGTACATTCCGTGATGATGAAATCGCCCTTTATCGCCATTGAACCTACGCTGTCGTAGGAGTCGCCCTTGCTTGAGTCCATGCGCACGAATACGTTCGGCGCATACTTGGGCGATATAAGCGCAGTAAAATGGATTTTGCGCGTGCGGTCTATTTCCTTGCTTGGCTTCTTCTGTTGACTGGGTTCGTCCGCCTCGTTCTGCGAGAAAAGATAATAGGACGGGTCGTCCGCGAAGTTGACCTTGTTTAGGCTCTCGTCGCGAATTTCTTCTGCCTGGAGCAATCCGCTTTTGAAGTCCAGCGAAATTTCCTCCACCTCGATGCTCTTTTCGTCGCTATTCACCACAATCATTTCGTTATTGTCGAAATAGAGGTGCAGCCCGAACTTGGGAATAAGAATGTTGTCGCGGAAAGAACAGACCGCCTGTTTGAAGGTGCCGGAAATGCAGAACTCCGTTTCGATGGGCCGGGAAAGCTCCTTCTGGCTTCCGGCGCGTAATGCCGTTCCCGCATAGTCGCAAAGCTCCTGCAAGCATTTTTTGACTGTGGCGGAACTGTCGAATTGGATTGCACAATTCAGCCTTGCAAGCTGGTAGAATGTCCCACGCGCCGAGACGCAGGTAATGACAAGTTCTATGTCGCTGCCGACGCGCCTGGGGACGGCCATGCCGATTTGTCCGACGAATATGTTGCCGACGGTTTCATCCTCGTAGCCAGCCTGGAGAAGGACGCTGTTTCCCTCGCTCATGATGAAGTTTATCGCTTCCGGGGAGGGATTGTAGATGGTGATGGTCGCCTCGTTGTCGTACCACTCGATTGAGCGCGTCACCTCGAACTCTATGTCGAACTGTGAAAAGTCCTTCGAGTTTTGCGAGGTCAGGTTTCCGACGGCGAACTTGCCGACATACAGGTGGATGATGCGTCCGAAAGCCATCAGAGCATCCCCGCCTCTATGAATACGTTTACGTCGTCCTTCGTCAGGTAATGGAGTATATACGCTTTCCCCAGGTTGTCGTGGTTCAGCGGCTCCGCGCAGGTCTTTTCGCGCTTGAAGATTGCAAGCTCGCCGTTTTCGAGGACGTTGTTGTGGGAACGCAGCAGTCGCGAATTGGGAACGAGCCTGATGCCGCATCGCTTGCCGTTGACCGTCTCGAAGTCACCGTACCAGAAGCCGTCGCGCCAGTTCCACAAGAGACGGATGTTGAGCATCGTCCCTTCGATATTCACCTTTTCAACAAGATATGAACCGTTATTCGTATTCACGGGAATCTTAATCACTGGTAGTCCCTCCCGAGCGATTCGTCCATCTTCGCCGCCGCTTCCTGTGCTGTCTCGCTCGCGTCGCCCGATACGTTGCCAGCGTTTGCCTTCCTTGACATGGCCTGCTCTGCGGCTGTATTCTGTTGTGGCGGCTGCGGCGCGTCCCATTCGCCCGTGATGTTGTCGCTCGCGAAGGTGGCTGTGCGTATCTCGCGCAAGGTCATGGAGAACTTGATTGCCTCGCCGTCCTCTGCGCCCCTGTCCGCCTTGAGGTTCTCAATGACCATTTCCTCATAGACTTCCAGGCTGGTAATGACGCGCACCTTCTTGCGGCTCTTTGCGCATTTCGTCAGCACCTCCCACCTGGAAAGCGCCGTGTTCGTGATGGCGGGGGCGTTGTCGATTTCCACGCGGTTTTCTCGCCACGACTTGCCCGTAAGTTCTCCGTTGTCGTCAACGAATCCGGCGGAGGCGTTCAGCGGGTGGTTCGTGAACATTCCCGTAATCTTGACCGTGCGGAGCCGCTGCTGCACATGGTCGCTGATGGTGGACCCGTTTTCCACGGCATGGTCTGTAATGTCGAAATCCAGTTCGTGGCTTTCGTCAATGAGCAGGTCGAAGGGGATGTTCGTATAGATGTAGTTGCCGTCCCCGTCCTTCGTGGCAAGGCCAAATTCCTCGTTGCGCATGAACAGCGAGGCGGGAATGGCGCGTGGCGGGTGGCTGTAGCGTGAATACGCCTGTTGGGCGATGTTGAGTATTCCAATCATAGCGCAAGGGCCTTTACGCCCTCGGCGCGTGTCTTGAAGGTCAGCTGGGACTGGAGAAGCGTTCTCAGGTTCTCCTTTATGAGCTTGGCCATCATGTCGGAATCCGTGGTGATGTTGTTCGTGTAGTCGATGTTGGTGATGTTGGTGTCGCCCTTGGCGCTCTTTGCAGCGGCCTGCATTGCTTTCTGTATCTCCGCTTCCATATCGACGGGAGTGAAGTTTACTTCGGGAGCCGTGCCGTTCCCGTAGCCGTCGGCGCCAAGGTCTGCGCCCTTCATCATGTAGGCGTCGTTGAGCTGCTTTTGCGCGTACTTCTTCGCGGCGTCCTTGTTCTCGTCATAATACCGGGCGACATTGTACTTGCGTTGCAGTTCGCGTGCGGCAAGCGGTACTCCGAGCGTCGCGAAGTCGATGGGCTTTCCCTCGCTGTCGATGAAGTCGCCCTTCTCGTTGACGGCCATTCTCTGCAATCCGTCCATCTCGACGGGCTGCGTTCCGAGAGCCTGGAAGTCGCGGCGGTATGTGCGCAGAAGGTCGGCGAAATATGTGCCGCTTTCCACCTGTTTCTTTACCTCGGTCGCTCCCTCGATGGCGTTCTGTCGTTCATGTTCCTTCCACGCTTGTTTTATGGCGTTTCCCAGCTTGAAAATCTGTTGCAGCCCCCAGATGGTGGCGGTAAACAGTCCCGCCTTGAGAAGGTTCTGCCAGTTCTTTCCGAGACCACCAAGGGCGCCCCCGAAGGCCATCGAGCCTTTCGTCGCTGCGTCAAGCATCGGGACGGCGTACTTTAGCGCACCGACAAAGGCCATAGTCTTTATGGGCGCGACGGAAAACAGCTGTAGAAGCGATGCAAGCCCGTCCGTAAAGGCCGAAATCGTGCCTATGTTTTCCGATAGGGTCTTGACAAGCGACTTGAGTACGGATGCGAAACCCTCGAACAGTTTCCTGATGGAAGGGATGTTCGCCTTTATCTCACGGGCGAGTTCAGCGAACACGGGCAGAAGCTCGCGTCCTATTTCCTCCTTTACGTCGCCGATTTCGTTCTGCAGCTGTGCAATCTTTCCCGCGTCGGTGTTCGCCATTTCCTTGGCGAAGCCCTTGACGCTCGCGAGTGTCTTTTCCAGCGCCTCCACCTGCATCGTCTCGGTGGCGGTTCCGCCCTTCTGCTTGAACTTCTGCAATTCCTTGATGGCGGTAGTGTCGAAGCCCTGCTGTTCGAGCGTCATGGTGCCGCGCCCACTCAATGCGGACATGAGCGTCATTGTGTAGCTCTTGAGCTGGTCTGCACCCACTTCCGCGCCGTTGGTCGTTCTGGCCGTGTAGTCCGCGACAAGCTGCATCATGCGCTTGTTATTGTCCACGTCCTTAATCTTGTTCGACCATACGGAAGCGGCATTGAGAAGCGCCTCGTCGCCGTACATGGAGTTCTTTTGCAGGTTCGCAGCGAATCGCTGCAATTCGCCAAATCTCGCATCCGTGCCGTTGCGCTGCATCTGGAACTTGAGCGCACGCTCGGCCCTGTCCTGCACCTTGAAAAGCTCGACTGTCTGCTTGCCGAACCCGACCAGCTTGGAAAGGCCCTGGAACCCGGCGTAGGCGGCGACCGCTGCCGAGATTGTGCCCTTGAGCTTGGAGAAGGCGCCGTCGAGCGCGTCCGTCTGCTTCTTGGCCTCCCTGGATGCGCTTGAAATCTTCTGCGTTTCCTTGGCGGCGCTGGAGGCTTCCTTGCCGATGTTGGCGGTCTCTTTCGCGACCTCGTTGGCGCTGGATGCGGCTTTGGTGAGGCTTTCGTCTATTTCCCTGTTCGCCGTTTCGCCAGCCCTGCCGAGAGCAGCCTGGAAACGGTCAAGGGACGCGGATAGTTCCGTGTCCTCGACCTCGAACCGAACTTTCTGTACGAACTCGTTCTCGTCATTCATTCTTGTTCTTTTCCTTCTGCTTGTAGTACTGGCCCCATGCGCTCCTGTAGTCGTTCTCCATGTCGATGTAGGCTGCGAAGCTCATCATGCGCTCGAAAGTCCAGTTCTTCTCTATGTCGGAAAGCGGGACTCGCGCCGTCTTGACGATTCGCCAGACAAGCGCGTAGTCGGCTGCGCCTCCCTTGAGCGTGCCTATCTTTCCGAGGGCCTTAATGTCCTTCGCGTCCGCGTCGCTGAACGCATTGACGATTGGGTTGGAGCTGTTCAGGCTCCATTCTGCTCCGTCGCCGGAGCCGTCACGAAAGGGCTTAGCTTTTCCAGTTTCCACACCTGGAGCATGACCGCGTACATTTGCGAACGCTTCTGCTCGAAATGCGCGGCGATTGCGTCGAAGCTGTCGAGCGTGACGAACTTCTGCCCCTTGGTGACGACGGTGACTGCGGAAAGCGTCGTTTCCAGCAGCCACTTGAAATCGGGCGTGGAAAGCTCGGAGAGCGTATTGGCGAGAAGCGCGAAAGCCTCCACGTCGTCGTTTATGTCGAGACCCTGGCGAGCCATCTTGCCGATAAGCCCGAGAACCTTTCTGTCGAGGTCTATGGCGTCGAAGCCCGTATGGGGAAGAAGCTGGTATTCGTCGGATGCAACCTTGAAGTTTATCGCTTCCATCGTTTAGGCTCCTTCAAAAGCGGCTTCCGCCTTGACGCGGAGCGTGACGGTTCGCGTTCCGCCGGAGCGTCCCTTGGTGGCGTCGCCCATGGACTGAATCCAGCACTGGCCGAGAAGCACGTATGCGCCGTTGAGGTCGGTGCAGGCGAAGGGATATGGCCCGACTTTCGTCGTCTCGTCGGCGACGCGCAGCGCTTCCAGCTTGGAGAGCTGGGGGCTGGTCTGCATGAAGGGAAGTGTGACGGTGTAGAGCTTGCGCACCATCTTGGAACGCTGAACGCAGCCGTTGCTGCCCTCGGTAACGTCCCAGTCGTCGCCTTCCTTGGAAATGACGACATCGCCGTTGAAGTGCGTGAGCGCGATGCCCTGGACGGAAATGTTGACCATGGTGTGGTCGTATGTTCCAAGCATTTTCTAGCCTCCTAGAGAGTGACCGTCAGTTCGACGTTCTTTACGGTGTTGATGGAGTTCATGCGCGAGTAGCGACCCTTGACAAGCGGCAGGTTTCGGGCCTGCACGTCCGCGCTGTAGTTTGTCTTGAGGTAGTCGTAGGTCTGCACCTTGACCGTGTAGCCGTCCATGATGTATTGGTGGTCGGTATCTGCGGCCTTGGAGAATAC
>Ga0247610_10003567_pt1 | contig 16958 bp, 23 predicted proteins | sample 174DNAGHGhighgp2_FD_193483 | JGI IMG/M metagenome (GOLD analysis project Ga0247610, IMG submission 193483) | Sheep rumen microbial communities from Palmerston North, Manawatu-Wanganui, New Zealand - 1742 DNA GHGhigh gp2 | ecosystem: Host-associated > Mammals > Digestive system > Stomach > Rumen... | reverse complement strand
ATAGGATAAAATCCTCCTTCTTTATAAGAATATTATATATGAAATTAGATAAAATGTCAAATAAAAAATATGGCGGCATTTCTGCCGCCATATATCATTCAGTTTTTGCCCAGGATTCAGATTTATGGGCATAGCCGCCATTACTAGTAATTTTACTAGCAACCATTGTAGTATTAGGGAATTTACTATTACCATGACCATATTCCATTTGAGTATGGAAAGAACGGCAGGCAGTAGCATAGTCGGCGCAAACATCAATACCCTTTGTATATGTACTTCCATCGTGTCTAATATAATGTACAAAGAAATCTTGTACATTTTTCGCGCCCCAAGTCTCACTAAAACCTGGTACAACATTATCCTTTTCATCAGTTACCATACAAGAAACATATTTCATGTTTGGATAACTTGGATTATTATATGCCATTTTCATTTGGCTGTGAAAGGATTGAATTGCGGCATCAAGGGTATCATGTACTTCAATACCAGCCGCATATGTATCGCCATCCTTACGAATACGATGTAAAAAGAATTTATCTTCCATTAGTTATCGCCACCTTTTTCTATTGTTTCAACTACCGGAGCTTCCCAACTTTCTTCCATTGGCTCACGAATGTTATCTGCCGCAGTTAGACGACAATATACATAATCAATTTCTGGCGCGTGACCATAAGCATACGCACCAAGAAAGGAATGATAGGCTTGTAGTGCTTCGGCTTCATTGTCTTTTTCTGGATCTGATTTAATTACAATACCTTTTGTCCAGGTATCATTGGTTTTATTGTGTTGTATTTGATGTACAAAGTATACGTTATTCATTTCATATCACCTCATTAGGTAATAAATTTTTATAAAATTTAAATACTTGGAATATTTTCCTTTTGCGAAGTTAATTATGTTGGTCTGTTATCTGCAATATACGTAATCGCACCATAATAAGTATGATTTTGAGTTGGGTCACGTAAACCAATATCTCCATTATTGCCAATATACATGAATACCGCTTTCGGAGAATTCACGTCAAAATCCCAAGCAACAAAATATATTGTCTTATTAGGTGCTACGTTGCTTACGTTTGCGACTTGTTGCCAACCAGTTTTGGTTGTGCCAATATAATTTATTCCAATCTCAATCGTTACAATTCTGTCGTTTCGTTTTGCCCATGAATCATTTCTGATTGTGGATATATTACTTACTCCCGTAATTGTAACGTCAGAATAATCTTCTAACTTCGCAATAGCCTGCGAATTATCGTTAATAGCACTACTTACTGTAGTAGCATCACTCGAACTCATTGGCATATTCGCCGCGGTCATTGTATTTGTTAGTGTTACAACATTACTGCTCCAAGATACCCCAAGAGCCGTACCCGTATCTGCCTTAATCTATTTAATACTCGCATCACGAGTAGTAACTGACCAGCCGCTAGTTTTTGTTAATTTATATACAAATACCTAATCGCCCATCGCGGTCGCACTATGTGTACTCATTGAACGATAGTATTGAAATTCAACTTCTGTTGGAGTAGTAGCATTATTTACATATGCCATAAATGCCATACGGGTTTGGCTTCCGCTTGCGGGATTGCTATTAGATGACGCTCGGCAATATACAATTACATTATTATTATATGCTGCCTCAAATTCTGCCCAAGTGGAACTACCGTATGATAAAATAACCATAGGTAAACCGCCACTCTTATATGTTCCATCGCCCGCAAGGAATTTATTTTCATCGCCCGCGGATGGAGCCGGAACGAACCCGTGTGTTCCATTGCTGGTAGCGGTTGCACCTGCCATATCAATGCCGGATTGAGCGGATATGATGGAACCCGTGTTGGCGTAGATGCGGTTGTAACCGAGGATGGTACGGATTTGCTCTGCTGCGAGCTGATAACTTGTTGCCCCGATCATGATATAGCTAAATTCATACCCACAGCTTGCTTTCCACGTATCCCAATCAGAACTATTCGATCCGACCTCTTTTGTCAGATTGATTGTGATCCTTGCTGTGGTAGGCATGAACGCATAATCGCCATCGTCAGTAGAATAATTGCCCGTAGCAATACTGTTTCCGATAAGTCCATTGTCTGCCTTGTTTACACCCGGCGATGAGTACGGAAGCGTAAATACCGCACGTTTAGAGTTTACCACAGAATAAACAGACAAGTCTTTTACTTTTGCATAATACCGATTGCTTACAAGTTGCCCACTCCCATCCTGATTGATGGTTAGGGTGCCGCCGTAGACGGTTCCGGCTTCGGATGGGAATGTGATAGTGTAAATTGGAGCGGTCGTTCCTTCTCTCAGACAAATCCAGTACGTTCCATTTTGAAGCAAATCTTCTGTTATTATATACCCACCGCTCGGATTGCCGGTTCTTACATGAATCCAAACTTCTCCATCCGTAACCGTTATTGTCCGAGGATGGTTATAGTATACGCCGTTAACGGCTGATTGTGCCGACTCATCTTTATTTGTGAAAAAGCACGATCTAAGAGTCCCATCTAATGGAATATTTGTGCTTAATGTATATGTCCCATTTGGAACAGTCATTTTATACGTTAATACATTACTTTTTAACGTTTCACCTTCGGAAAAGATTTTTCTGTAATCAAGAAGGTTGACGATGATGTTTTCTTCGGTAAACCCGGATATCGGACAGATGTTGGAGTACGGCTCAAACGGAAGAGCAACGTCTGATCTTGCTACAAATGGTTTCAGTACATAACCGTTTGGATTTGAGTCAATTTTTGTATGTACATAAAGCCCAAGATATGTTGCAGTTTCCGGAACGGTCACTACAATACCGCCATATGCAACATCTATGGCTGAGCCAACGGCACTACCACCCTCTGCCACTCTGAAGATATAGCGAATACAGCTTGTGTTGGCACCGCCATTTTCCGGTGTGCCACTAATAAAATACTTTTCTCCTTCCGCTACAGTTATACCACCAATCTGCCTATTACAGTCTGCATTTGGAACAGAACCGCCAAGAGTAAGCACACCTGTTTCTGGATTTGGAGTATATGTTACACCCCGCAAATCATCATAGGATGAACTAAGCTCCAGCAGATTCTTCCCGGCTCCTCCGACCCACGGTTTGTCATACCCGTGCAGATCCTGCACAGGCTCGATCCCGACAGTCAGCTCAAGAGACATTCCTCCGACATCAGTAAGCGTTGCGATATCGCCAGATACAGGTTCTTGCACGAACGGTATCTTTGCATCAACAGCATCAATCGCATCACTGATCTTCGTGCTGTCTGTGCTCGACATATCAATCGTGTTGCCGTAAACGTTCGTGTTCACGGTCTTCCACGAGCCGTCGCCGAACAGGGCTTTCCCCTGATCGCCCGCAGACGGGGCAGGGACTAAGCCGCCTGTGCCAGCAGTAGATGAAGTGGCGCCAGTCATTACTGGGATATTAACATATCCGTTAGCATCTGGTGTAAGAGCATTACTATTTAAATTAACACCCAATAAAGTAATACCATCTAATTTTATCTTATCACTTGCACTCATCAATCCATGAGTGCTTTGAGTCGCATCTCCCAATGTTCCAACACTCCTTGCTCCACTCTTAGCATAAAATACTTTTCCATCAAGTACATCTTCAGTTTCTGCAGTAGTATCTGTAATATCCATTACAGTAGTATTACCAAATTCTACCTTATTTACATATGAATTATTTGCCATATGGCGTCACCACCTTAGGCACTTGGAGCTACTGTACCAATTGTAACCGTAACACCACCCGCAGCGTTATCGCTTTCATTATAAGCAATTGCTGCGACATTAATCTAAGAAATACTATTATAATTACCTAAATCAACCGGGGTAATTGTTTGTGCGGTTGTATATGGAGTAACATTAGCCTAAGTTGCCTATACTCCTTCACTACCGCTCATAGTACCAGTTACTCCTAGAATAGTAATACCCTCACGAATATTATTAGCAATTAGTTTTGCTTGTTCTGTACTATCAATACTAATGGAACCGCCGCCATCATGATAACCCTGTTGAATTGTAACAGTACCAGTTTTAGTGGCAATAGCGCCGGTTTGACTACCACGATTTGGCATTGTACCTGTTAATTTTGTACCTGCTTTATATGCTGTTTTACTAGATAAAATCTCTGCAGCAACTGCGGTAGCATCACTAGTATCTGCATCATATGTGCTAGTACCAGTAGTAATTTCACCAGTTGGTAAGTGGAACTATTTACCCGCAGCCACGTCCGCACGAGTAACATCGTCATTGGTTAAGTCAATTAATGTTTCGCCACCATATATGACTTTATTTTTGTATTGATTAGCCATAAAATCTCCTCCTTTATCCTATAATTACCGTTGTTCCACCAGCAGTATTACTTACTTCGGCGTACGGTATTTTTTCTACTATAACATCCTATTCCATTATTTTATTATTAGTTCGTAAAATCTAATCTGCTGCTACCATAGGTGTAACCTAGTATCGTCCAGTATAAGTTTTATGTGTATCAATTATTGATTCTGGAATTGGATCTATAATAATATCCTAGTTTAATACTTTGTTTTTTGTTTTAAGAACCTATTCTATACTTACTAATGGAGTAATATGATATGTTCCCGTATAGTTTTCAATTAGGTCATGTATATCTTGAGGGTCTGCCGCTTCGGCGTATGCGCCGTATCTTTGCTTAAAATCTTCAAAAGTACCAGTAAAACCAGTTTTTCGTGCCTAAGCAAAAAGCCATTGCATTACCAATGTAATATCATATTCATCCCACGGATAAATACGTTTTAATACCGCATTAGTCGGGTCTGGCGGCAAATTATAATTTATCGGCATAAACATCCCTCCTTTAAATATTTCCTAAAAATTAGGTAGAATAATAAAAATAAAACCATATTATTTTATTCAAAGCAAATAAAAAAAGAGGACGCCGAAGCGTCCTCAATTTATCTCGTTAAAAATTTACTCATCATATATCCTGTCTTTCCCTAATAAGTAACACGAGTCCATTCATCATCTAATACCTATACTCTTTCACCTTTATCAACACGAGTAAGGATAGTAGCTGACGTAGAAGGTCCAGTACGTAAAGCAACACGAACGGCATTTACAACAGCACTGCCTACTATGCCTGAAGGAGTATCATCGGCTGGCTTTGGCGCCGGTGCTGGAGTGGGAACTGGCTCAGAACTTCCGCTGTACGTAACGCCCTTTAATTCACCCCATTCGGCCCATTTTTTATTACTTACATCACTAGTAATAACGCCAACATCTTGGCCGCTAGCTTCAATAACTTTTCCGCCGCCAATGTATAGTCCAACATGAGACCTATCACTACCATGTGTAACGAATACGGCTGTTCCGGGTTTTAATTCCTTCCCATCAGTACGTTTGCCTCCGGAAAGAGTACCCTTGGAAGTACAATAAGACTTCCACATCGTATTAGAACCGTGATACATATAGCCGCCTAACTCTTTAAATGCCCAATAGAATAGGCCAGAACAATCTGTTACATAATGGCCTACCCACTTGCCGCCATAATAAGCATTCCAATAATTCTTATCACCTTTTCCGGTGCTTTTCCAATTGTCACCATACTTAGAGCGCATACTAGAAACCAATGAGTTCTACATAGCTTGTGTCCATAAAGTATGCCACTTACCTAGTATATATCCCCAATGATTATCTAGTGCGTATTGGAATTTAGCAATCAAATTAGCCGTTGTTATCGTCGCCATATTCCTCACCCCCATCGCTATCTTCAATTATAGCGGATTTTGCGCGGCCCAATAGGTGCTTAAAACCGCCCCTATCGAGCCACTTTAATACGAATTTATCTGAATAGATATATTTTTCTCCTAACGAATTAACCATATATGTTGATACATTAACCAGCATAATAGTATCTACGCCAGGAATAGTATTTACTACTGCGTTCGCAATAGAAGGTTCAATGGCAGCTACTACCAGTACCGCAAAACGATACATGGCCCACATCCAGCAAATAAACTTACTTAGTCTTTTACTATACTATAAGGCTGTTGCTGCCACTCTTGCTGCTGCCGCCATACTAATCACCTCTTATTTTGAGTAAACATCTTGTAGGTTTTTAATTGCTGCGGCCTTATTAATATGCCGCTCATGCATGTAATTATAAATTGCCATCATAGGAGCAGGCGGCTCTCCATGCTCTTTACGATAGCCTTCAATTAAGGCTACCACCGCATCATGCTAAGGTTTAATTGTATCCATTAACATCACTGATTTGTTATAGAATGCCTTTGACGCCACAGGGAAATCAATTTGATATGTAATTGCCTTTTTAATATCGTCTTCGGCCGCGTCTAGCGTAGCCTCCATGTCTTCACATAAACACTTAATTACTTGCATATTAATTACCTCCAAACTTATTCTTCAAGTATTTTCAATACATTAGATTTATATTCTTCTGGAATTTCTACGCCATATGTAATAGCAGAAATTTCCTCAATTGTTTCTAATGAATTGATGTAGTCTTTTAACGCATTATAATACGTTGTGTGATAAATTTTAAATGAATTCGCGGCTTCCACGATTTCATTAATTTCTTCACTTGTATAGAAAGTTGTTTGTTCTCCATCCGCATGATATGGGATTAGAGATTGAGTTTGCGTCATCGCGCCTAAGCTCATTAAATTAAGCTGGTCTTGTGTGGTTAAAGAGAAATGTTGCTTTTCGTCATGAATATCGAGGTCAAAACCGGCTTCGATAGTGGTGCGGCAAGCATAGGACATTTCTTTAAGCTTTGAAGAGCGTATGAATTCTAAGAAAGCATCTTCCTCTTCTTCTGGTGGAGGAATGATTGGCTCATCATCATCTGTATCATCATCTATTATAATAGGCTCATCATGACTAATAGCATCCATAAAAGCATTATATTCTTCTTCTGTTATTTCAGTTATATTGGCAATTGTATATTGCCTATTAATATTTGGAATTGGCTACATCCAATAATCTCTGTATAATTGTTCTCCAAAAACAACAAATTGTCCATGAGTCTCATTGGAAGTAAGTAGCCATCCATTTATTGGGTTCTACGCTACGAAATCGCGTGAAGATACGGCGCCTAAAAATTCTGCCGCATTTACTATTTTATAATATTTCATATATACCTCCTCTAAAAGAGGGAGGGAGTTGCCTCCCTCCCAATTTTATTATTAAATCGAGAATTCTGGACATATTAAACGACCAATAGTATTCTAATATTTATTCTGTTGTCCTGTTACTAATGCGCCTGTGTCATCTACACGTTCAAACTTATTATCATTACTATAATTAGTACTAATATCATAAGTTCTTAAGCACCAGATGTCTGCTTTCTTCCAAGCGCCGCCTGCGTTAATAATATCACCGGCATCATTAGCACCAGTACTCATTCTTAAATTAATACCGTCTTCTAAGTCTGAATTAGTAAAGTACATATAAGCTATACCATTATTAATCCAAACATCACCAGATGATACATATAAGTCACCATTGTTATAAATCCAAGCATTTCCACTATTATATGGGTCAGTATTAATACTAAAAATCTTAGCCGTGGATTGAATCATCCTTCCGCTGAACCGATATAAGAATGGAGCAATAGATGAAGCTGCCTAAATCTTTAATCTTCCAGTAGAATTACCATCAAATACATACAGATTAATATTGCTTGCTTTCATCCAAGGCCATGGACTTGGCCAATCGGTAGATACTTCATTATATTTAATGCTATTTGCTGGTGTAATAGTAGTGACTTCACGCTCAGTTGGAGCATATAAATAATCATATGTTTCAATAGCATCATATTCAGTATTATTTAAGTTCTTAATACCAGCGGATATTATTCGTGTATTATAAATAATTGAACGATATGCCATTGGTAGACCACTATAAATACGTTCAGAACATAATACTCTTAAGTCAGAAACTCCCCAACTAGCTTCAAGTACTAAACTATCACTATTAACATTGCCATTTTTAGCAAATATATATCTATCACCAAGACCTTGAGCTGCGACAAATGTTAATCTAGTTCCTTCAACAATTTGACGTGATGGGTCAGAATTGTTGTTATAACCACTTAGATAGAATGGAACTGTTTCATGCGGCCATGCCGCCATGGCTTCGCAATTCTTTTCTCCTAAGTCTTTATCCCAGAACTTAGCCCAATAAATAATGCCTTTAGCAGGACCACGATTTGGTGTAGCATTTTCAATCGTAGTTGTCGCGCTGCTGTAATTACCACCAAGAATTAATGGAACATCTAGATTACCAACATTAGCCCATGTTAATACAGTACTATTTATAGATAAACCATAATTAGAACCATAATCAAATGTACTAGCATTAGTATTACTGATATTTGGAGCAGCATAATAAATATATAGTTTTTCTGGTTCAGATGCTCTATGACGTAATACTAACATATTACGATAAGATTTACTATATAGTTTCGCATCTATACCGGAGGTAGGATCAATAGCAACATAATCCAAATTGACACTATTCGTGCCCCAAGTCAAACGTACATATTGCGCTGTACTGCCAGTATCAGTATTTTTAATTAGTGATAATTTAAAGCCTTGAATAGTAGAATCTGCCTCTTTATAACAAGACGCTAATACTAATTCTCTATATCTAGAATATAAAGTAGAAGTAAGTAAGAACTTATAATCAAGTGCCAGTGTCCAATCATCATTTGCGGCCAATGGTTTAACCGTTCCTACTCCATGTGCTCCGTCATATATTCTAGCATAAGAAGCACTATTATTAAATGTTAATTTATTACTACCATTTAATAAGTCAATTGTTGTAACACCAGAAGTATAATCAAAGTCTTGTCCCATCTTAATATAAATTGGTTCAGTACCTAATTTACTTTCTAATAAGTCAATCTTAGCCTATGAACCTAATTGAGATAAGGCATAAACATCAGCGGCATTTAATGTTGTCATGTCAATAGACTGTGTACCATTATCAATAGTACTTACTTCCCATTGAGCATATACATTTAAATCGCCTGTTAAACGACCGACTGGGCGATCCCAACCTTTAAATACCTTAATCTGATTGCCTTCCATTTTAGTAAATACAAAATTACTATATTCTTCTGGTTGTATATACTGACTAATATCAGTACCATAAGCAACACTTGTGTATTCACGTATAGCAGCGCCGCCGTCTTCCGCATACCATCTGACATTATAACGTTGAAGTTCAGTAGTCGGATAATTTGCTACAAATATTGTAGTTCCACGAACGAAATCTTCCTCTGTAGGTGTTTCATTACTATCAGATTTCTTCCAGCCGCTATATTTATCATAAACGCCCTCTGTATAAGTACCAAAACGATATTTATATTGAGCATCTTCTGGTTTGGTTGGAATCGGGATATAAGGATTACCAGTAATTGGATTAGTATCAAAAGCTGGATCAATATAATGTTCAGAACCAGTACGATAGTCTGTATATAATACTGTTCCATCATAGTTCTGATATGTAATTGTATATTCAGTTATAACATTATTACTGGGTTGTCCTTGAGAGTTAATTGTATTATAAACTATCAAGTTTGGATACATTTCATTAACTTTTGCTAGTAGTGAAGCACGAATTTCAGAAATATAAATTTTACCACTAATATATGGCGGTTGAGTACTACCCGGATTAAATGCCCCAGCATTATCTAAATATTTACCACTAGCTAACTCACTAGTAATAGTATTTAAGAATAAGGTTGTAGTTTCTAACGCTTCTTCTAGTTCTGCCTATGTACTAGCGCCAGAATATAAATTAATATCTAATCCAGTTAAGCGAATACCACTTGTTAACCCGCTCATATGTTTATTTATAATATCTACAACCGGTACATTTGGAGTATTTTCAACCCATAATTTAGTTAGCGCACTATAATTATTATTTTCAGAATTTTCATAAATAAAATTCGTTAATCCCTTTTGATTTAGAATAGTAATATTACCAGTAACAGCACTATATTCAATAGTATTAAGCACGCCGCCATTAGGGAATATAATTGCTGTCGCGCCAGAACCAGCGGCATAAACCTTCTTAATTAGTGGGTTATTGGAAAGGTCTAAGGTAGCGACATTGGTACAATTCCTAATATTTATTTCCTCTAACAATACGCATTTATATAAATTAGAGAATGTATCAGTGTTGCTATTTGTATAACCAGCCGCATTAGAACCAACAATTAAACGCTTTAGGTTAATACCCGCACCGACATCAATCTGATATGGACGGAATACTGAAATATCTCCAATATCAGTTAGAGCGGAAGCACCGCAAATGAAAATACCGTCATTACCTTGTACCGCACTTGTTGCTTGAATGCTACAAGATTCACCCGCATTAACCTTACCATTATTAGTTAAAGTACGTGTTGCGGGTTTATTATCACCATAAGCAACTCCTGGATACATCGCCTAATTTGCTGTTACAGTAATTCTAGTTTGAGTTAAATCACCATCACCATAAATTGGTTTTGCTGGATCATCATCCTCATAACCAATAATGTTACCACTCGCGCCAACAGGAACACCAGTTCTAAACTTAATAGCGTCATTAGTAAATTCTTGTGCGCCATATTTACTAGCTAGCAATTTAGAACGCATATTAATAAATGCTGTTTTTTGAGCAGTCCTGGAACCGCGTTGTAAGTATTTATAATATGGAGTCTCATAAGAAGGTGGAACATTACCATAATTCATAAATCCTTCAGACCAAGGCTTATCGAATTTAATTAACATATCTTGGTTACTTAAAGCAGGAGAAATGTTATTTAAATTATCAACAACTTGCTGACGATAGAAGTTACTATAATTTAAGCCGTCAGAACGATTATACAAGCTTGGCGCTGTCGCCCTGATTTCCGCATCGAAACTATCTGCGAATTGTAACCATAAACGGGACTCATAGCCATTGAATTGGGGAGCACCATTCCATGTATAATCCCAATTAGCATCGTAACGAACACGAATATAACCGACATTTTCAACACCGAAACAAGAGTCTAAGTCATATAGGACAGGCGCCCAAATAGCGAATGTTGAATTTTCCCAGTCAATATCATTTCTATCAAAGTTTACATTTTTAAAGAAGTCCGCATTAGGATTATTATTTCCTTCAAATATAACGCTACCATCTGATACTTTATAAATCTTTTCACTTCTTACATTATCAGAACGTAGGAACATATTTTTAACACGGTTATCACACAACGCAATATATTCAGAGAATATATAATATGTTAAAGCATGATTCATGTTAAAATGGTTGGTAAATTCACGCTTAAAGATTGCTTTCTTTAATTCACGTTCAGTTGAATAAGAAGTACCGTTGTAGGTACCGCCTGTACCGGCTGTCGTGGAGGCATCCCAATAGTTCGCTCGCCTACTTAACCAAGTTAAAACTATCTGTAAGTGATTGTAATTAGGTTCTAATCCCGCATCTTCTAAATCGCCCTAATCAGGATAAGTAGATTCAAAAGCATCAACCGCCTGAATATGAGTATTACCCTCTTCTCCGATTGGCTTAAATAATGTGTCAGTTTTAAAATATCCTAAGTCATCAGAGTTATTGGTGAATTCCCACTTTTGGCTTGCGGTATCTGGGCCCGGATCATCATCGCCAGAACGCTCCAAATCATATGTTTTATTATTGCCCTTATCATTATTTAAGCAACCATCACCTAAGAATTCTGGCGCAGCATCGCCTTGTTTCTAGAATAATAAGCAACGAATACCATATACTGTATTCTAATGTTTACTGCCCCAAGAAGCACCAGGTAATACATCGGTAAATAGTCCATCAGCGATATTCGCATTATATGTATTAGCATGGTCAGTAGACATATAGTCAGCTTTCCAGCACAATGTACTTTCTGCTACACCAATATCTTCACCATGCTCATCTTTGCCTTTTAGGCTATATTTAACCTTTTTAATTTCAGCTGGAGAAGTTTCAGTAATAACTTTATATTGTACACCATCATGTTCTACAATTTCTAATCCGGTTGTATCTTCTCCTTCTTTTATTGCGACTTCTTTGGTAGTTGTCTTTGGTCCTTGCCATTTAGCAAGATAAACCTTTAAATTATGTACAGGGTATTTCTAAGATGAAGTTCCTTGTACATTATTGCTTGATACATAAGCTCCACGCGCGCCGATATAAGTTGGTATTTCAATGCTCTAATCAGTTGGTACGGTATCTCTTAAATCAAATTCAATATCATACCCTTCTGTTTTATTAGGATTAGCTTTAGTAAGGGTTACACCAGATTCAGTTTTTCCAACCGCTTCGCCCGTTTTTTTATCTTTACGTCCCGCAGGAGATGGATATCCTTTATATGGAGAAACAGTAGGATTAATTACTACGCCATCCTGTTCAATTGGAGCTGGGCCAGTTAATAACAAGCAAGTATATTTAGTACGTGCCTTTTCATAGTCAACTTTTCCATCAGCATTTAAAATATCATTATCCTTTAAACGAGTTAATTTATCACGAGTTGCCGCAGGAGCAACTTTATAGTTTTGTAAAATTTCTCTATGAGTTAAGCCGCGATTATACATTTTTATTTGATATAATTTAATAATACAAGAACTACTACCAATGCGTAATGTCGCAGAACTAGCAAAATCATCTGTACCTTGTACATATGGACAAGCATTAGCAAATTCGCCATTAACATAAATATTAACAGATTGATGATAACTGTTATCATATGCTAATTCACTAGCCCACGGTTCAATAACAAATGCTAAATGAATTCGCATTCCTGGAGTCAGGTATGCCGCGGGAATATCACTTTCATTTAGAATAAATCCTGTTTCATCCATATTAATAGTACTACCGCTCTTTAATAAATAACAACTTTGTGGGGTGACTTGTAATCCTACACCACCTTTTTGAGTGACACCATTTTCTGTATTAGTGGTTATATTTGACATAAAATCAATAATAACATCATTTAAATCGGTAGCAGATTGTACTTCATATTCAATTTCAATTGTACGACCACGACGAGTTATATTAGTAATTCCTTCGCTATCTTCTAGACTAATATTATTATAAGTATTCTAAAAAATAGGAACATTTACAGTATGCGTTGCGCCGCCACTGATGGTTAATGATTGCCCATCTACATATCCATCACCAGACCAGTTAAATCCATTAAATGCTCCAGTCCATTCAATTGTATTATTACCAAGCGCAGTATAATTATAGTGATAAGTTTCTTTACCAGCCTAATCATTAGTGCGCCCATATGCTTCATATGAATATACTAAATTTTCTGTTCCAGCTGGATCTAAACTATATCCTTCTGGTAGCACTAAAGCATTAATAGTAATTTCAATTGTTTTAGTATCTGTATAATCAACTCCATTAACTGTATGAGTCGCTGTCGCACGAACATAAGCAGTACCTTGAGATGGATAATCTGTAGGACGCCATTTAGCTAACTATTCATTTATAACGCCTGTACCATCTGCGCCAGTTAAAATATCACTTGCGTATACTACTTCTGTTGAATTATCTAAAGCATATAATGTCAATTCAACTTTATCAGTTTTTTCTTGTCCTGGAGTAGTAACAGTATAATCAATAATTAAATCATCACCATAAGTAATTGTAGAGGATTCCGCCGCAATTGCGATAATTGGGGCTATACGACTATTATCATTATTATAAATAATATAATAATTTAGTATGTTGGATTCAATACCATCAACAGTAAAATATACTTGGAAACTATGCATTCCAACTGTTAAACCGGTTAATGGAATTGTCTGCTAAGCAATATCATTATGTAAAGTAGTTGTAATTGGAGAACCAGCAATATCAACTCCATCAATTAAGAAATGAACTTGTTTAGTTAATCCGCTACCCATACAACGATATTGGAAATTGAAATTAGTTGTACGTACCGCGGCAGGATTAAATCCTTCAGCAGATATAGACATTTCAACTTGATTTACTTCATAAATCAAAGAACTAGTTTTTTCTTCTTCGTCTATAACAACACTTGCTTGTACTCTAACATATGTAGATTGTCCTAAAGTTAAAATAGAAGTTACATCTACACTAAATTCAGTATTACTAGTTGTAGTTAATTCAATAAAATTAGTCCAAGGGCCACTCCTACTGGTACCATACTGAACCGCAATATTGATAGTGTGGCTAGCATCAAATTCTTGTGGATCAACAATTTCACCGCCATCTTTAACAACTACTTTAGCTTTTACATAAGCATTATAATTATCTTTTTTGGGTACTGTTAATTTTAAGCTACTTAATGTATTATTTAATCGCACAGTATAAGAACTAACAGAGCCGCTGCCGCCGCCACCTTGTACAATCGCTGTATGAGTTTGACCGAGCGTATCTGTAAAAGTTAACTGGGTTGCTACAACCTAATCATTTTCTTTTACTGGTGTTGCTTCAACGTCATTAAAAGCATAGAAGCCTTCAAATACATTTGTAGTTCCATCTTCTACGGTATAAGCCTAAATATTGCCAGTTTCTGTTACTCCAGCATTAATTAACATACCTTTAGGTAATATACGAACAAAAGTTCCATTACCGCCTTCAAGTTCAGAAGGTATATAACGATAATGAGTATAGCCAATAGTATTATTGCCTACAAAATAATCAGTATTTTCATCAGGATTAGTAATTGCTTCAAGTGAAGCAGCAAATTCGCCCGAAGAACTACCAGAACCGCCACCAGCGCCACTTATTAATTGCCATCCAGTTTCTGAGCCAAAATAACGCCAATAATAATATTTATTATCATCACTATTTTTAATTAAATAATCACAATTAGTAGATGGATCTTGTATTTGTGGTATTCCATTGGAGAAAGTTGCTCCATCAACTATTACAGTATCTTTTCCTTCTAATGTAGTAACACGAGTAGTAAGATTTGTTAAGTCTGTAGCGGTTGCGGCAGCATTCGCTTTACTTAAAGCTTCATCTGCTATTGCTTTTGTTGCGGCGAGACCAGTATTTTCATGATTTAAAGCATATTCTATATTATCAACACGAGTATTTGTATCAACTATTTCATTATTAGAAATCATACCAAGTTCAGTAGCTAGTGTTGTAACATGGGCATCTAATGTATCTACTCTTGTGCCAATTGTCTTTAAATCACCAGTATCAACCATACCTAATTCATTAGCGATGGTATTAATATCTCCTTCAATATCCTCTAAACGTTCGTCTAATGAATTATAAGCGCGTGGAGATAGTTCATCGTTATCTGTAGTGCCTTTAACCTCAGATAAACGCGCAGCTTCAAGTTCAGAAGCTAAATTATCTATACGACTAGATACAGAAGTCATATCAACTTCAGTTTCTAATGCTGTAATACGTGTATTTAACGCGCTATCCGCGGCTTTATAAGCGCTATCTAAACTATCAGAACTATTTTGTATAGCTGTTTCTAAATCTGTAATAGCCTTACTTACAGTATTTGTAGTATCAAAATCAGATCCTAAAATACCATCAGTATAATCTTTAGCATTTTGTTCAGCATTAGCAATACCAGTAGCAACAGTATTAGTACTATTATAATTGCCGCCGATTGTTAATTTTAATTCACGGCCCTAAGAAGCAGCTAATGGTTTGTTATCATCGTTTGTAGTTAAATTAGCAACTATATCATCATAGCTAACTTTATCACTATTTAAATTGCCAGATGCGGTTTCCAAAGCTACAATTCTACTTTCTCCCTCTTCAAAGCGGGCATCTAGTGTTAAAAAGCTATCATCTAATACACTGCTTTTATATTTACGATTAAAAGCATCAGAAGAATGAGCATTTTTAATTTCATCTTCTACATTATGTAATTTATCTTCATCGTATTCTAGTCTAGCACGAACAGAACCATGATTAATACCATATTCCGCACTATTAGAAGCTTCATTAAATGTAGTATTAATAGTACCAATATTTCCCCATAGGTTAGATATATCTGTATCTATTTCATCTATCTTATCTACTAAAGCGGTTTTTCCTTTTCTAGCGGAATTTAATTCTGTTTGAATACTTCCAATTTTAGTTTCAGCATCACTAAAACGCATATTTAAACTTTTAGTAACAATATCTCCTTCCATTTGAATAGCGCCAGAAACCTGAGTCCAAGCTTTTTCTCCTAACGCACTATTTTGACCTATGGTAGAAACATCACGCTATAAAGCCTGAATATCTTGTTTAGCACCACTGACATCTGAATTTAAAGTTCCTACTATTGTTTCAAGATTGGAAACATTAGAATTATTAGTACTTACCATAGAATGAGCATCAAATATACCATCTTCTATATGATTCATACGTTCTTGTGTAATAGGATCGCCAGTATTCCACTATGTTTTCGTATACGCCATAACTTTTACCTCCTTTTTCTCAAATTTATTTAAAGAAGTATAAACTCCTTTCTAATTGTTTAGTATATGAGAAAGTAAATAACATTACTTTTAATTTTAAGCAAATAAAAAAAGTGCGACTTTCGTCGCATTATTTAAATTTTTCTTCAACATATCCTTCTTCGGTTGTGTAATATATTTTTTTAATTCCAAGAGTTTTGAGCAACATCATACAAGAAGGACACGGTCTGGAAGGCGCAAGCTGCCCATTCTTATATTCTCTATATAAATAAATATGAACCTTTGCCCAATCTAAGCTATCACCAAATTTCCATCGTAGCTTCTGGATTAGTGCCGTCTCGCAATGACATTTGTCGGGTGTATCCGCAATAAAACGATAAACATTATATTTTGCTTGTAGCGGTGAAGTCTTATTGGAATTAGAAGCAGTCGCTACAATTGTACCTTTATATACGGCACACGCGCCAATCATAGGAGAAAAGCGATGAGAACCAGTATAAGTTGCCGTCATAGATGCCGTTCGTGC
>Ga0247610_10003566_pt1 | contig 16959 bp, 24 predicted proteins | sample 174DNAGHGhighgp2_FD_193483 | JGI IMG/M metagenome (GOLD analysis project Ga0247610, IMG submission 193483) | Sheep rumen microbial communities from Palmerston North, Manawatu-Wanganui, New Zealand - 1742 DNA GHGhigh gp2 | ecosystem: Host-associated > Mammals > Digestive system > Stomach > Rumen... | reverse complement strand
ATTTAAAAGATGAGGGTCGTTTTTTAGACCCCCCGGGGGATGTAATCAATCAATTCCTCATCAGGAATGATAACCGTTTTGTACTCGGAATCACGAGGATTCTCAACTAAAGTAACAAACGTGAACTTATTGAATGGATCATACTTAATGATCTCGTCAATTGCTCTTTTTGCTTCCGCTTGCTCCTCTTCATCTGTCATGTCACTAGTAAAGTTTGCGATTCTAGCAAGCATTGAGTTGCTGTAATGTCCGTTTTCTGTATCGAAACGATTCCAGTTTTCATAATCGGTAAAGGGATCGAATGGGTTGTCTACTGTTGTTAAATGGTAATAAACCATAATCAATCCTCCTTAAAAGAATCCAAGTGCACACTGTTAAGCATACACTTGGAATCCATAATCACATGTACTTTTTAACTGTAGAAACCGATACATGAAGAGCTTTAGCAACGTCTGCTTGTGTATATCCATTAGCGATCATATGCTTAATCTTAGTTTGTTTAGAATCAGGAATCTCAGCATTACCTGTTCTAGGAAGAGCTCTTTCATAAAGATCATCTGTATCAGCATATCTCATAATCTTTTTCAAAAATGCTGAAGATACAGCGCCTTCTTGAATAGCTTTCCATTCATTATCAGTAACTACAATTTTAACATCTTTGCCAGAAGCTCCGACTGCTGCTCTAGCATTAGTTAAAGCTATCTGAGTTTGTTTTCTTCGTTCCTTCTTTGTAATATCAGGATTTCTATCAACAAGCTCTTGAATATATTGCTGAGCCATAGCATTTGCTCGTCTTTCTTTAGGTCTGTTCCGTTCAGCTTTAGCAACTTTATCTTTTAAAGAATCAACTTCAACAGAATATCTTTTTGCTGCTTCTGGATGGTATTCAGCGCCTTTCATATTTGCTGCAATCTTACGAGCTTCATTTTTCATAGCACGAATCTTACGAAAATAATCAGAATATAATTCTTCCTGAATCGTTCCTGTACTAATCTCACTAGGATCATCAATAATATTTGCAAGCGTTACTTTGGTTTGTGCTTCAACGTATTTGCCTGTCTTTTTATCAAGATACTTTCTTCCACTGTTCCTGTAAATCTTTTCACCAGTTTCTTTATCAATCCATCCTGATCCTTGGCGTTCTGGAATTCCAACATCCTGTCCTTTCTTAGTAAATAAAGAACTTGCTCCTCCATACTTACCATTTTCTTTTTGCTGATACTTCTTCTTCAATGAATCAATATCGTTTTCTTTCTCAGATCGTTTCCAATCAAGCTTATGCTTCTCAGCGTCAATAACAACCATTGAATGCTTTACTGCTCTAGTAAGTTCTTCTTCATCAGCACCCTGTAACTGCATATCAGATATCAAATTAGAAATAATTCCCATTTGTTTTCCCGTATCTGAAGGACCCATTAATCTGATACCAGTAGCTTTTCTAAATAACTTTCTATACGTAGCATCATCCATAGTTTCTCTTTCAGCCTTAGTATATTTAGAATTAAAAATATCTTGTGCAGCAGAAGTAGAATATAAATCCTTACCTTCAAAGCCAATCAATCCAGCAAGCCTCTTTTTGTTAGCAATAGGAACATTCTCGGTTACAGGAATACAAACAACCTGATCACCATCAAAATCAGCACCAGAAAGTGTTTCTGCAGTGTATGCAGATATCCCAATAGCATCCCTAGCGTGCTTGGTTATCTTAGCATTTCCTTCCTTGTTATTGTTGTTAACGGTAAGGATCGGTAATTCAAACTGTCCTGTATGAGGATATCTAACCAAAGCTAACCTTGTTCCATTTTCATAGTTTGGAGCATAAACCTGACTATCTCCAATGGTGGTTAACGGTAATATCGCAGATGTCATCTGTCCAGGAAATGCTGCAGCTTTAAGATGAACTTCAGCGCCTTCAAGATCGTCAGCAAAATCAAGAAGCATCTTCTGACGAATAGTAGGATTAGTAATGGATTTAATTTCATTAAAATCGTCTAAATATCCATCATATGTAACATCAAGTTGCTGCTTAATAATTCTTTTTGGCTGTTTAGAAAGAAACTGAGGAGAAACATTTCGAGACATCTCTTCCCAATCGCCTTCACTCTTAAGTTTATTTATCTTAGAGAGTTGCTGGTTACCATTTTCATCGATATAATGAGATTGACCGTCTGCTCTTATCAATGCACCGAACGGGTTATTAGGATCAATTTTCTTAGCTTCCTTAAATACCTTTTCCGGTGCTGTACCTTTAGGTTTATTCGTATTGTAAATAATGTCATAACCTTCTGGAATATCGTCAGTGTATAAAGCCATGCCCTTCATGTACTTGTCACCATCTACCAATATCCGTACTTGTGCATAATGATCATTTCCTAAATCAAGATCCTTAACACCTCTACGAATTTCGATGGTTCCGTCTCGATCTTTACCACCTTCATTTCCATAACGAATATAAACTCGCTTAGAATCAAGGCTTGAAGGGTATTCGATTTTCTTAAAACTAGTAGCATCAGGATTAGATTCATAATCGGTGAATGGTTTAACATCGCCAGGTCTCTTATACGGATCTGAACTTGTAACATCTGGTCCACCCAATATCAATGTATTGGATTGCCGTCCAGGATTGTTAACCTGTTTCTGTCCGTATCCATAAGATGTGTATCCACGATTCTGTAATATAAATACAGCTTCATTAAGAACGTCTCTAGAAACTCCGAGTTCACCTTCAACAGCAGAACCAACATCAATCATGCCTTTAGGGCCTTCTTTGTCGATACGTTCCTGCAGAATATCCGCAATCTTATAAGGCTTCTGTTTATTCTCAGCTACCTCATTATCAAGCATAGATCTAACAGTAGATTCTTTCTTGGTATCTCCAAATATCTCTTGTGCAATCTCACGATTAGACTTCCCGTGTTCTCGCATAGATTTAGCAGTATAATATTTGTTCATCCAACGTTCATGTTCAGCACTTCGTTTATAAACAGCCATGTCTGCAACACGAATGCCCATATCATTTGCTATCTGAGCCTCAGTATATCCATCAGCCTTAAGCTTGTCATAACGAGAAAGAAAATCATCAGAATGCTGAAAAGGGTTATCACCTGATCCCCAAGGATATCTACCCGATCTATACTTAACACCATAGTGCATCAGATAACTATCGTAGCGATCATCGAAAACGTTTTCTTCGGGAATGTTAAACTTTTTACCCATTATAACAAACCTCCATCTACTTTGTTTAGAATATCATTATGATGCACATAGACCTTCATTCTGGCCTCAACAATTTCAGGTGTAATATCGGGATCCGTTATGATTGAATCAAACTGATACAAACGTAAATCAAACTTAAGATTAGATGGCTTAACATTGTACTCCAAACAAAAGAGAGCGGCATAAGATATCAATTGGTCTATGTCAGCAGGATTAGCTCCAGTCTTAAGATCGAAAATATAAAGTGTGTTGTCAATAAGCTGAATAGCGTCTGCTTTACCAAAAGCATGTGGTGTATAAATCAATCTTTGTTCAGTTCTGCATTTGTATGTAATACTGTCATTAACAAAAAGTCTCAAGTTTTCAAATATCATTGATTTGGTCACAGCGAATCTTGGAAGATTGTAAATATCTTCTAATTCCCAACAAACCAAGCACCATTCCGTTTTTGTGAGTTTGTGCTCTTTCGATATCAATCGACTAGCTAAATCATGAACAGCGGTGCCAAGCTTAGGCTGCGTTAAATAAGACTTGTAATTCTTTATCAATGCTTCATCATCATAGTTAACCCAAGTCTTCTTTGAAGGGGACAGGAATGCATGTTCGTCATATATCCATTCCGAATGATCGTGCCAATTCATTCAAAACTTCCTCCTTATTCTCTGGAGATATAAAGGAGGCGTAAGTGTGTGCGCTAATACGTTCAGTATATAAATCCTGATTAGGTTGGTGAGTGGCCTTCTCAGATTTCTTAACTTCTAAAGCTGCCCAATGTTCTTTATACAATATCAGTAAATCAGGCCATCCTTGAGGAACACCAACAGTTTGACCGGGATTTAATTTGAAAACTTGTGAGCCAGGAATCTTTTTTAAAATATCAGATCTTAGATCACTCTGAAAATTAGTTTCAGATTTAGTTTTTCTTCTGCCCATAAGTACACACCTCCCTTAGAGAAAATAAAAAGGGACGAATATATCCCTTCTCTCCCTAAGACGATAGGTTTTTTACGCTCACCTAAAATATCTATTAATTTGTTTCATGTCTTTCATTTCTTTTCTCTCGTGTCATATACAAAGCAAATATAACAAGTGAGAATTGTATAATTGCCGGTACAAGACACCATCCTAATGTGACCTTAAAATTTTCACCATACTGACACTTCAAAGCAAGCAATGCCATAGTGATGAAATATCCAAGATCACATGCCAAAATGGGACTAAAAAACGCTACGATTTTCTTCATCCAAAAACACCTCCAAAAATCCATGAAAAATGCAATTGGCCAATTTGCCAAAAAATTTCCTTATTCATTTCTATATTTTTTATTTTTCTAGAATCTAATGAAAAAAAAGTTGGCCAAATTGGCAAATGGGCCGCAAACCCTTGATTTTATTGGGTTTGTGGGTGGCCAAAAATTTTTTAAAGTTGGCCAATTGGCCAAAAAAAATGGCCAAATTTCAGCAAAAAATCAAATTTTTTCATAAAATTATCAATTTTACCGAATTTGGCCAAAAACGCTGAAAAAAGTTGGCCAAATTTTTGACCGTTTTTCACCCCTTATTTTCATCCAATTTTGCCTTAAAATCCTCAGCAATTTCATCCCAATCGTTATAGAATCCTTGCCGAATATCACCCAAAATCTGACCTGCAATACGAGTAACAAGCATATCAAAATCGCCATCCATGTATGCATTTCTCCAGACCAGAATATCCATAAGATTAGGATAAGACTTAATGAAACGAAGCCTCTTGGAATCATCCATAGCCACTTGCTTCTCAAACTCGTCAAACATCAATCTCTCGGATTCATTCCTACGATAGAAATTAAATACTTCAAGATCAGAATTAGCACCACCACGAAATCTAGCCTGTACCGCACGATCATCCTCATTGGCATACAAATATAAAACGTAGAATTTCGTATTCGGACAATGATGGAACAACTGAATCATCCCAGGAGGATCAATAATATAAACCTGGTTATGATCAATCTGCTGCTTGGTAGCAAAGTACTCGTAATTATCAATATTGGTAAATGCTACCTTATCTTCATACGAAACTGACTTCGCTTCCTCAGGACTCAAGAAAATATGAGTAGACTCCGCATCATTCCTGGGCGGTCTAGTCGTGTAGGATATCACCTTGGAACACCCAGTAATAGAGCAGTACTTGTCAGCAAACGTATCCTTTCCTGTACAGCTCTTGCCCACGATCAAAAGCATAGTCTTGGAATATCTAAGTGCATCCTTGTCACATTTGTCTAAAAATACATGCATAGTTATACCTCCTTAAAATTTGTCACAACAATCATGTAGCTCTTTTAGTCCGACTACAATACCAACCATCTCAACAAAACTTACAACAAACAAGCAAACCGTTATCTCAGGCTTCCAAGCAACGATCGATACCCCAGTAAGAATCGGAATCGCCATTAACAAGCAAGCTATTACAAAATATCCAATACAAGTAGCAATATCTTCAATCATCCTTCATTCTCCCCATGCCTATCTAACAGTTCTTGAATATCCTTCTTAATTACTTTGCTTCTATCCAGAACCTCTTGGATCTCCCTGTCAGTCATGCCAAAACGGCGCATATTATTAATGGCCCACATGAGATCTACAATGCTATTCATACCATAAAGCTCACCAAGTTCCAACTTAAGCAATATCATTCACCTCCTTAATAGGTCTCCACGAAGAAATACAAATACTACGTTTAACAATATATAACTTCTCATTTTTATAATTATCCCAGGTTTTCATATCAGCCAAAGCTTCACGAGCATAATCAATAGATCCAAATGATCCGAATACGATACTTTCTTCACCACTTTCTAGAACGCAGACAATGGCATATTCTTCGTAAATGTCACCCATAAATATCACCCCTTATCTATATAGTCCAGCCATTCGAACTTCATCTTAACATCTCTAGTAACGCCATCTGGATGTAGCTCAATCTCAATTGTAGGAGTGATCTGCTTTGACACATCAGCTCTAAACTGCTTATCCATAAGCGCCAGAGCATCATCAAAGGGTAAAAGATCATGAGAGCCATATCTGCCTTTCTGGACAAAACATCTTCTTCGGCCTTCTACTTTATCAAGACGACAGTTTAATAAATTCGTGGCGTTCGATAAATGATACACCTGTCCGGTAATATTTTCGTATTCTCTTTTTGTAAGTATTCTCAAACCAAATATCTTAAGCATTTTTACCCTCCTTTTTCAAACGATCAATATAACTGCAAACCTTTATTTTACATGCATAACACATATCACACCCTTTATTCTCATCAGGATCTTCATGTCTTACAATTGAAGCAAAATAACTAGGTTCATAAAAATTTTGCGGGGTCTCTTTTCCACAAATATCACACTTGTATACGATCATTCCCCTTCCTCCTCTTCGATAGGTTCCCAAGCCAGTTTAAGTCGCTTATATACAAAAAACTCAGAGTTTGGATACACTTCCTTAACTCCTTCCATAAATTCATTTGCATCATTTTCATTATCAAACGGCTTGGACAACGGTGAACCTTTATGCCTCTCAAATACAGCATATTCATAATGCGGAGACAATCCATCACCTCCTAAATGAGCAGTGTCTACCTTAATTTCCTCAGCCATATCAACCTTATTGATGGGCTCATCCCACCAACGTTTTAACGCTGCCTGACATTCCGGACAAATATCAAGACCCGTAGTTGAATGATTAAAAATCCCAGTCGTAAAATTCATCATGCGCGTCGTTTTACTGATTATCAAATGCTGTTCAGTAACTGGATTACTATAAAACGCACCACATCTATCACACTTCTTTGCATCCATAATATCAATCCTCCTTAAAGTGCCACTCAGATACTTCACGACAAGCAATGTGCCAACGACTTGGATCAATTTCGTTATATGCAGCCATTAAAATTCCAAGCTGTATAGTAGTTTCATCCAGTGATTGGAATATCTTTGAAACCCTAATATCTCCAAAAAATATACAATACTCATACTTCATGAATGTCAATCCCCCTTGTAAGGACCGCATACTGGTCGATAACCTTCATTACCAATAATTTCTGCTTTACCTTCCATCCAAAGATTCAACAGGCTCGAGCATGTTGGACAAAGATCCATAACTCTTGTTAAATCATGACGACCGCTATTGCAATATTTACTAAGTAAAAAATCACTATCCGAACGGGCGCCCCTATCATAAAATGACCCACACCGATCACATTTCTTTGCATCTGCCATAAATATCAACCTCCTAGTTTTTCGTAATACTTGCGTTCATTAAACTCTTTTTTGTTTCTAAGAGCACCAGAAATCGCAAGATCAATTCCAAACTTACACTTAAAATGATAGTAATATAAATCTTTGAATGGGGTATTAGCTCTGTTAATCCGTCCGCAAGCCTGAACTAGAGTACGATAGGAATAATTCTGACTGAAGAATATAATTGTATCCGTTAGAATACAGTTCCATCCTTCAGCATTTGCAGTATACTGAGCCACATATATCCATTTTTCACTATCCGCCGGTATCGGTTCGTGCTTCTTACCACTCCACTCAGCAACTGCCACCCCTTCACCATACTGTAGACTCAGAAGAATATCCCGTTCATAATCGAAATTATAAAACACGATTACTCTTGGATGCTTTTCCATGAGTTCCAGTAACTTTACTTGTCTATCCTCATCCGAATTCAGAATCTTTCTTAGAATATAACAGAGCTTTGCTCCCGTTTCAATCGGTTCGCCTTCCCACTGCCTGGTTTTCATAGTGCTACGATATAAGTTAAAATCAAAGTTACAGAAGACATCTTCATGATGCTCTTCTGTATGCCGCTCGTATCGAATATCAACAAGAAGACTATACTTAAGCCTATTTAACAAATCTTCATCCAATACTCTGTCAACCTTTGGGTATGACGTCCATCGATTATAAACGTAGTGTTTTGATTCAAACTCAGCTTTGTTTTTGTAAAATCCATTGGCTATGAATACTGGAATATAATCATCCCACTTGTCCCCAGGTGTAGCACTAAGTAATATCCATTTGTTGTATTTGGCAATTCGCAAGAATGCTTTAACCCATGCACCCTTCCTTGGATCGCCAACAACCCGCTGCTCGTCAAATATAAAGAAGCACCCCTTCTCCTCTTTGTACTTGGCAATGTTATTCCAACTGTCGACCACATAATTATCAATGTGGAATGGGATCATCTCAGTTTCCCACTCATGACTGTCACGTTTTTTCGCAGTAGTAATAACAAACAGTTTTTCAGGATTCTTTGGGGGTAAATATCCAGTTCTAATGGACAGCCAACCCCCGTAAGTCTTTAAGTAGTACATCAGGGCGGTCCTAGATTTACCAGAACCAACCCCTCCGCACAATATACAGCCGTTTTTCATCTGATGCACTGCGTCATATTGATCAGGCCTCAGAATATCTTCCATAACGACCTCCTAAATATCTTAGAATTCGTATTCCTCAGTAGGATGGGCCTTCAAAGCCGCAGCCCTTCTGGCTTCAATACGCTCGATAGCACTATCTTCGACACAAACATAAAGAGACTTAAGCTTTACAGACTTCTTTGCATCTGCCCAATTCATCGTTCCAGCCTTGATAGCTGCCTGCTCCTCCTTGTCCCAAACATAAAGTCGGATCAGACCATATGCACGAACACACCGATATGCAGCATCAGAATTCAAAGACTTAAGAGCTACAAGGTTCGGTACAACTTCATCAACAGAAATATCAACGAACGGGATCATATCGAGTTCTTCTGCAGACAGGAATTCCTGACCGGGCTCCAGAACCTTTCTACGAATAACAATAGGCCATCTCTCTGCCTGATCATAATCCAGATCGACATTCAGGATCATAGCCTCATTATCCGGATCATTATATCCGCCCATGGGCTTGAACTTTCTATTATTAGCAAGACCAAGGCTATTCAGAAAATCAATCTCCTCAGGATTGGTAAATACCAAGTTGAACCCCTTCTTCTTAAAACGGTTCTTTTCGCCATCTCCCGAAAAATCAGGGAATGCAATAGGTGAATGATCCTTGCCATTGTAAACGACACGGTTCATATCAAAATTCAAACACATACCTTCTCTAATATCATTGATTACTTCGATCATAATAATTCTCCTTTTATGCAACTAATTTATTAATATCAACATATTCAGTTAAATCTTTGACCGCATCATCAAGAAGCGTATCAAAGTATGAGGTATCGACAATATCAAACACCCCATTTTCATCAGATGAGTTAACAACAGATAACAATCTGTCTGTCTCTGCCCATCTATACCCCTTCGCGCCATTAGCATATCCATAAGTGGTACTGCCATCCTTAGCGAGGGCTTTTCTCATCAAATATCCACCGCCAAGACCAGGTTTAATAGGCGTAAAGTTACCAACCTTTCCAACAAATCTGTAATTGTGATCATCTTTTACCAGGTTTTCGTTCATGTCTAAATATAAAGACGTCGAAACACTGAATGTATTAGACAGATCATCAAGCGTAATATCCTCTTTGCTGAAAAGTTTCTTGAAAATATAAGGAACTTGGAACTCCTTACCGGTAGCTGTCCATTCACCAGGATGCTTTTTATTGTCCTTAGGGCAATATCCATACAATTTCTCACAATCCTCAGCACTTGCATGACGTGCAACGTAGACTGCTTTGTTTGTAATAACAAGTCTATCATAAGTTGCTTCATGTTCGAAGTTATATCCATACAATTTGCCATAATCGCTGACAAATTTAAGAATATAAGGATCTGCATTAGGAATCTTAACAGAATCTGTCTTAATATGAGCGACAGTATATCCTTTTGCTTCGATTTCATGCTTAAGATTGATCATGAATAATGCTCCACGCTTTGCAATGAAATTATCAACATTTCTAGGATCTCTGAACGGGTTCTTAAATGCTGCTGCCGTTAATCCATATACAGAATTTATCACGGTTTTTAACGCTGTCGACAAATCATCTACAGCTATTTCGCCTTTAAGTACCAAATCCACGAACGGTGACAATATTCCATCCAACAGTACGCGAGCCTCATCCCATTTTTCATGCTTGATCAGTAATCTTGCAGTTTTTAAATCCTCAAACCTCTTAGTATATAAACTACCAAACGCATTTTCAGCGATAATACTAGAAGGATGCATGGATTCAACATCGTCAAGAGCTGCCCATTCGTAATATCCAGGGATCGACCATGCTAAACCGCCTTCACCAACAACCTGTTCATCCTTATTGGGATTGTCCTGATTAAACTCTCTGTAGCAACTCTTGCCATAACTGTAAGAATATCCAGGGAACACAGGTTTTCCAAGACTATCGAACTTCGTAAACTCAGGGAATGAAATATCAAGACCCTTAATCTTCTCTGCCGTTACTTTCTCGTCAATGGTCGAAATATCACCCATGTTACGATACTGAAATTGTCCCTGAGGATTTTTGTTGTCACCAAATATAAACTTAGTAGACAATTGGTTTGTTGTATCATTTGGAGTACCACCGGCAAGCTTTGCTAATATCACACGTGCTTCGAAGTCACTATGGTATTTGTGGAATACCGCCAAAGATGCTGTTACATCATTCACGCAATATCCCTCGGCCTCTGCCTTTTTATTCTCAGGCAAAGGTTCATCCCAGTCATTGTCAAGTTCTTCATGAGGCATTCCTGACTCACATTCATGCTTTTTGAGACTCTTTTTGTTTGCTGCAGACAAGAAGTCGTAAATATCAGTAAATGACCAGTGCTTAGAATCATACGGGATCTGTACGTTACCTTTAATTATCCCTTGAGACAAGTTATACATCTCTAAATTGCTTGCCCCACCGATTCTAATGTGACAAATAGCATTATCGTACCGAAGGTTATTGTACCCAACCGCCAAATAGTCATTAAAAAATGACAATAACTGATCCGGAGTGGGGTCCCACCATCTAATAACTCTTTTTGCATTCCAATCAAAGAACTGACGCCACTTTTTTCTATCTGTAGTATTCCAATCAAATTCAAAATCTTTAGGAACATCAGGACACCAGCAGACGAGCATATGATTCTTCCATACCTCAATATCAAAGAATCCAAGCTGTTCTGAATCGCATGCTGGAGCTCTGGCTTCCTCGATTTTTTCCTCTGCGTCTTTAGATCTAAAGTGCATTGTCAAATATCTATTGAAGCAATCCTGCGCCTGGTTACTCGATTTGTTGGCAAAGTCCTTTACGGCTTCTTCAAGATCACTTACGTCGTAGAATATCCCAGAATTGTATGCATCTTTCAAGGCTTCTTGGATCACAAATATATTGTCCGCGGTAGATTTAGACCTATACTCTTTAGCCAAAGCCTTGTTAATAATCTTTCGGATCATCTTTTCATTCATGATGATCTCACTAGAAACAGGCAATTTATCATCTCCCTTCAACGGAAGCCCAGATGAAATCTTAGCGATCTGAATATCATTGCATTGTGACACTTTTCGCCGTAAAGCAGACTTCTTATTTGTAGGAAATACTTTAATTTCCACATGATCTGACACTAATGGTGCTAATTTTGAAATATCACCAGTGTAGAAGTAGTGTAAATGTATCCCTTCTCCGCTTTTGCTGAGTTCCGCATAAGTAGGTGGCCACTTTGAAGCAGCCTTGTAATTTAACTCAAAACTTTTATTACCATTTTCGTCCGGAATATCAAAGTCTATAACAATTAGATTTCCAGGAACTCGAACATAGTGAACTTTTGAAGTTGTAATATCATTGAGGGTTGTTGTGCAATCATCCCAACTTCGTTCCGGTTGTCCACCACGTCCATAATCTACCTCATACTGTGCTTTTTGATCACTAAGGAAAATATCCAAGAGGGAATTCGTGCGATTGAACTTCAACCATGATGTCGGTTCGTTAGAAGTTTTTTCTTTATTAGTCTCCTCTTCCATAGATATAAATCGATCTTTACGGAAACCCCTATAGAAACCACGATATCTAACACCATCAATCATGATCCGTTCGTAATATTCCTTGAAATAGGATTTAAGTTCTTCCTTAAATATCCTTTTAGGCATCGGATACTGTACTTTTGATCGTTCACAATATACCGTGTACATGTCAAAAGCAGCATCTGCAGACGTCTGATTAGATTCGCAGAAGTCATAATATCTTTCTTCTATGAAGTTGTAGAAATCATTCGTCGCTGCCATCATGCCTGTCGGAATATAATTGTCGTAATAGTCCGGATCTTCCTCATAGACCTTAAGGCAATGGTAGGCAATACCGCCGAGTTCGTATTTAAGATTCCTTTTAAGAATATCAAACTCCTTTTTGGGAATCTTGTCTCCTGTAGGTGTAACTTCAATGAGTCGTCTAATAATACCAGACTTAGCATCCGTTATCTTTACCGGTTTATTAGTTGCCATAAACAGAAAAGTGTTAAAATTTGCAGAATATTGACTCTTATTCTTAACATTTACCACCATTTCCTCATGTGCAACTAATGAATTCAAACGGGTATTATCTTCAATTCTAGAAAGATCACCGTCATGCTGAATTGCCACTACCGGATCTCCTCTAAACGTCTCCATTGCGAAGTTGTTTGAAGATGTTCCTAGCGCTTTTGCATCGAAAGTCGCAGTATATCCATCAAATAAGTCTTTAATAATGTTAATAATCGTAGACTTACCTGTTCCAGGATCACCATATAGCACAATAAACTTATGATGCAATGAGTTTTTACCAGCAACGATAGATCCGATTGCCCATTCGAGTTTTCTACGCTCCTCAGGAGAATATAAAGTACTAATAATTCTCTCATATGAGTCGATAGAACCCTCTTCTAATGCATATGGCAACCGTTTTGATGCATAATCCTCCCTCTTGACCTCAGTGTTCAAAAATATCACTCGCTGATCAAGAACTTTGAAATGATCACTACACTGATCCTTACAGAAATGATGCCACTCGTCAATCATACGAGTCTTACCATGCCTCATATATTTGATTCCAATATTGTCACCAAATACGTTCATGAGTCTTTCCAAATTATCAGCTTTGTATTTATCAAGTTCTCGATCAACGAGTTTTATTAAACCTGATTCCCGAGTCTCCCATAATCCAGTACTATCATTATAGACGGCATAGAAATCACCGCCTCGGATCATGAGATCTTTAGATTCCTCACCATTATCCAGTATAAGTTCGAATTCAGGCACAATATCAGCCCCGCCAGTTTTCCTACGTTCAACCCCAAACGATAGAAAATCTAACATACTTATACCACCTTTCAATTTAATTCATCGTTTTTCGCCTTTTCCTCAGGATCTGCTTCATTAACCTTATCGGTGTAGAATCTGGGATTGAGAATATCACACATATTACTCTCCTTTCAAACTTACCGGTCTACATAAACCAGTAATATAATACAATCCGGTAACGTCATCACGCTTAAACTGTGCCATTCGGATCATACTTAACGTCCATCCATAATCTCTGAACGTATACGTAGGGCACGGAATATGTTTGATCTGGTATGCACTAGCCAATGAAACATGATGTCTCTTAATATCACGGAGCGCCTCATTGTCCAATTCATCAATAAATGCCTCCGCTTCATCTGCCGAATCAAACGTCCATCTTGTCCATTCCATAAGATCTGGTCCGCCAGTCTGAGGCTGTGTTACATAGCCTGCAGGCTGATTAGACTGATACAACACATACGGGTTACGAGAATATCCAGATTTGTTGTAGCTTGTATACCCAGATCGTCCTCGATATCCAGATCCATTAATGAATGTTGCAAATGAATTTACCAGGGCATCCTTAACACCCGGAACAATAATGTTATGAAGCACATGATACTTAACATTATCCAAATCATCTGCGATAAACAGAGACAAAAATCCAGCAATCCCAGGTTTCCTAGGCTTCTGAATATCTTTCGGTTCTCTATCGTCCATTGTTACACCTCCTGTTAAACATTATCTGCCAAATACCACTGTGCTTGATACCAAAGATCCGCATCTCGCATATCATGGTTTGGGTTCTGAATAATAAACAAGGCCCCGCCGCTACCGTCAGGTTCAAACTTTCTTTCTCTAAGAATATCCAGACGATAATTGACGTATGCCGGATCAAATAGAACATTATTTTGCTCTATCAAACCTAGATTTTCCATCATTAGCCAAAAGAAGTGTGGAGCTTTATCATAATCGTCCTCGACAATCTGATTCATACGCTTGGCCAATGCAATTAAAACTTCTAAAACGGATACTGGCTGAGTTTTTCTCATTCCTGTCACGATCTCAGGTCTAAGAAAATATCTAGATCGCATAGCTTCCGCATCTGCAATCCGATTATCGTCCATTGGATGATGACTAGAAAACGGTGTATTATATAAATACTCCAGTAATCTACTAAAATCTTCAGCATTTTCACCAATAGACGGCGATATTTTCTTAACTAGCCATTCAAAATATCCTGAATACCTCATTCTAAGTAATACTCCTTATCTATTGGAGAAAGACAATAGTCAGTCATCGTGATGGGATTCCGAATATAAATCGGTTCCTGATAGCCGCTTTCTTCCAATAAAGTTTTGTAATCTCCAAGAATATCATCTGGCTGATCAATTACCGAGAAGACCTCATCCGTAATAATACCATTACTAAAATATGTAAAGGTTTTCTCGTCATATCCTTCAAGATCGCCAAACTCACTTACCGAAATCTGATAAGGAGCCTCAGTATTCACATGAGTATCTTCCTGAACACTAGGTGTTTCCTGAATATCTTTCGCAAATTTACGGTAATCGATGAATTCTGCTGTGTATGCCTCACCAGGTGCAACATACTCCTTACGAATATCTTCAGATCCGGAGCTAATCTTTTTCTCAACCACAGGCTTTGGATCAGCTTTCGGAATATCCACAACTTTTTTGGATCTATAGTATGCCCTAACTGACTCCAAATCATCATAATATCTTTTTGAAGTCTTATGATGAACGATCATACCACCGATAACTGCACCAAGAAAGCCTGCTCCAATGTGTGTTCCGATTTTAATCAGCGTCGTTTTCTCCATCAACATCATCCTCCAAAACATCATCTTCAACGATGACTGTAGAATTCCCAATGAATTCCATGAGAATATCTAAGGCATCATTATTACGCTTGGCAATAGCTTCAAGTTTTTCAATCTCTTTATGATTCTTATGAACCTCATATGTGGTATACCCAACCAGGAGTGCAGATGCTAATAATCCACCTGCAACTCCAATTGTCTTAATATCAACTTTCATCGCCATCATTATCACCCTCCATATTCTTCAATGATCCAACGCGGATGCCCTCATCTCGGCCATCACTAAAGCCCTTTTCATACGCCTTCTTAACTTCCTCAGTGATCTCCGGAGAAACTTTATCCAAAGCAATCTGAAGGGCTTCGAGGTTCTTTTTATTAGAGATCTTAACACCATCCCGCTTTCCGCTTTCATAAATAAGATCCGCTGTGATCATTCCAATAATGGCGATCGCTGCACCTGTAAAATATCCTTTTCTAAAACTTCTAAAATCAATCTGCATTCTCATTTTCTTTTACCTCTTTTCTTAATTTTTCATCGTACCACCGTTCGAAATCCTCAAAATTATCCTTCACATACTTGAGGCATCCATTTACAATATAACTAATTGAAAACAATGTTCCCTTTGCCAATTGCTGAACCATGTTATACAAGGTTTCTGTAAACATGACAGTCATATAATACGGAGATGTAAATGTATTATATCTAGCATAATCATCTTCTGTAAGGGATTTTACCACATCTTTTCCGCAATACTCCACTGCCTGGAATATCAAGGATTCCATATCCAAATCGTATGTGTCACATACATTCTCTGCCCATTTTGCAACTGAATGCGTTAATATCAGTCGTAAAGTAATCATCTCAATTCCTCCATTCTAGCGAAAACATCACGGACATAATCACTAATTATACCTGAATTATACTTCTGATTAGCAACTGGTGCACCTTCATTGTATGCCATTAAGACCCATTGAATATCTGCACCATTAGGATAGCCTTGCAATTCATGGATCAGATCTGCAGCGATTATCATGTTTGATACTGGATCATATAGATCGTAGAGTCCCAATTTATCCATACGGGTACCTTGCCATTTCGGAACGATCTGGCATAACCCTACAGCATTATGCGGACTTACCACAGATGGTGTCCAACGGCTTTCAACCCATGAAAGTGCCATTAAAATATCAGGATCAATTCCATACAATCCACCAACATACTCAGATATGGATCTAACGCTGGCTTTTGTTAGTGATTTTCCCTCATACTCAACGAAATATAAAGGAGAAATCTCAGTTTCGGATTCAGTAAGGATCTCGGTTTCGACCTCAGACTCAGTTTCTTCTACAAATATCCGCATCATCTCAGGATCATGCTCGGGTTCCTGGTGTGTTTCACGAGTGATTTCGAGTTCCCGAACAAATATGACTGGGTTTTCTTCACGAATATAAGTAGGCATTGTTTCTACTTCCATAACAACCTCAGTCTCAGGCTCTTTGTAAATATAAACACTGTCCGGAGTTGCTGCGATCATGGTTCCAATAGATGCTACTGTAATACCTAACGCTGTCAAAAATAAATCAATTTTATTCATGTTTGTATTCTCCTTTGTAATCGATGTGGGAAAAGAGGGAGTATTTTTTG
>Ga0247610_10003564_pt1 | contig 16967 bp, 4 predicted proteins | sample 174DNAGHGhighgp2_FD_193483 | JGI IMG/M metagenome (GOLD analysis project Ga0247610, IMG submission 193483) | Sheep rumen microbial communities from Palmerston North, Manawatu-Wanganui, New Zealand - 1742 DNA GHGhigh gp2 | ecosystem: Host-associated > Mammals > Digestive system > Stomach > Rumen ... | reverse complement strand
TGGTGGAAGTGATGATGATGACACGGATCATAGTATACGTAGTGAGGACCGTGCCAGCCCCAACCATAGCGCCATCCGTAGTCATACCAGCAGGGAGCGTAGTAGTAGGGACGGTAGTAGTAGTTCGGCCACCACCAGTTGTAACCTAAGTAGATGCTTATGCCGAAGCTCGCCGGGCTGTAGTCGTACCAGTAAAGGTTGGTGAAGAAGGGGTCGTAGTAACCCCAGCCGGCATAGACGTTGGTGTGGAACCGGCGAAGGCGGGAACTGTAGGCGTAGTCGTAATAGTCGTCCGGATCGTAAGCGTAGCTGCTTGAGGCTCCGGTGGCCGCTGTAGAGTCGTCCACCACTTCCATGTAGGTGGTGACCACCGGCTCAGTGCTACCCGGGTAATAGGTCAATGTACGGAGGAGGTTGCCGTTCTCGTCGGTCTCGTAGATTATGGAATCGGCTTCCACGGCAGGCTTTCCGGTCGCCTTCTGTGAGGCGCTGGCATTCACCGACTGGGCGTCGTTCTCGCCCGTAGTCGAGTAAATGTCGTCGTAATAGGCGAAATTCGCTGTCGAACAAGCGGCCAATAAGCAAGTTATTGCGCTCAGTACGAATAAAATTTGTTTCTTCATAATGTCCTCCTTATCTCTTAATTTATTATTTTTGCACCTTAATTTTTTATTAGACGGCAAAAGTACTAAAAAGTTAATATATATCAGTTTTTATGGCAAAAAATTTTTGTACAAGAGCAGAGAATTATTCGCAGTGGTATAATGACATTGTGAAGAAAGCGGACCTGGCGGAGAACTCCTCCGTGCGTGGTTGTATGGTTATAAAACCCTACGGATATGCGATTTGGGAGAAAATGCAACGTCAATTGGACCAGATGTTCAAGGATACAGGCCATTCCAACGCCTATTTCCCGATATTCATCCCGAAATCTTTCTTCAGCCGTGAAGCCAGCCATGTGGAGGGCTTTGCCAAGGAATGTGCGGTGGTGACCCATTACCGTCTGAAGAACGACCCGAACGGCGGCGGCGTTGTCGTTGACCCAGAAGCGAAGCTGGAAGAGGAACTTATCGTGCGCCCCACTTCCGAAACCATCATCTGGGACACCTACAAGAATTGGATACAATCCTACCGCGACCTCCCCATCCTATGCAACCAGTGGGCTAACGTCGTCCGTTGGGAGATGCGTACCCGCCTCTTCCTCCGCACCGCCGAATTCCTCTGGCAGGAAGGCCACACCGCCCACGCCACCCGTGAGGAAGCCCTCGAGGAAACCGACAAGATGATCCATGTCTATGCCGATTTCGCCGAGAAGCACATGGCCATCCCCGTCGTCATGGGTGTCAAGTCCCCGAACGAACGCTTCGGCGGCGCCCTCGACACCTACTGCATCGAGGCCCTCATGCAGGACGGCAAGGCCTTGCAGGCCGGCACCTCCCACTTCCTCGGCCAAAACTTCGCCAAGGCTTTCGACGTGAAGTTCCTCAACCAGAAGAACGAACAGGAGTATGTCTGGGCCACCTCCTGGGGTGTCTCCACACGACTCATCGGCGCCCTCATCATGACCCACTCCGACGATAACGGCCTCGTGCTCCCTCCCGTCCTTGCACCTATCCAAGTGGTCATCGTTCCGATTTACAAAACCGAAGAACAACGTCAACAGATTGCAGACAAGGTAGATACACTCGTCCAAAAACTCAAGTCCCTCGGCATTGCCGTCAAGTTCGACAACGATGACACCAAGCGCTCCGGTTGGAAGTTCAACGAATATGAACTGAAAGGTGTCCCCGTACGCGTGGCCATCGGACCCAAAGATATGGAGAATAACGAAGCTGAAGTGGCTCGCCGCGACACCATGGAGAAATACAATGTCTCCTTCGACACGCTCGTGGAACATATCCAACATCTTTTGGAGGAGATTCAACAGAACCTCTACAACAAAGCCCTCAAGTTCCGTGAAGAACATACCTACAAGGCTGACACCTGGGACGAGTTCATCGACCTGCTCGACAACAAGCCCGGATTCGTTTACGCCCACTGGGACGGCACCCCTGAAACCGAGGAGAAAATCAAGGATCTTTGCAAGGCGACCATCCGCTGCATTCCTTTCAACAACCCTCAAGAAGAGGGCAAGTGTATCCTTACCGGCAAGCCGTCGCACCAACGGGTGTTGTTCGCACGGGCCTATTAACGGCACTCAACCGAATTGTCCGCTATGTGGAGACGCAAATTCCTGCGTCTCCACAAGGGACGAAACCCTAATGATAATATAAAGATGAATCAACCAGATAAATACGAAGATTCCCTCGCGGCGTTCCGGCATCTGCTGCAAATCATGGATGAGTTGCGGGAAAAGTGCCCGTGGGACCGGGAACAAACCTTCGATTCCCTTCGAAATCTCACCATTGAGGAGACGTTCGAGCTGGCAGATGCTATTTTCGGGAAAGATTACCAGGACATGTGCAAGGAACTCGGGGATCTGATGTTGCATATTGTGTTCTATTCCAAGATTGCATCTGAACAGCATCTCTTTGATATTAAGGATGTTATTAATCAATTATGCGACAAGTTGATACGCAGGCATCCCCATGTCTATGGGGAGAAGGCTGCTAATACCGCCAACGAGGTTCATGAGAACTGGGAGAAAATAAAGCTGAAAACCGAGGGCAACCGCTCCGTCCTGGGGGGCATCCCCTCCGCAATGCCGGCACTCACCAAAGCCTACCGCATTCAGGATAAGGCCAACGGTGTCGGCTTTGACTGGGACAATAAGGATCAGGTGTGGGAGAAAGTTCAGGAAGAACTCGGCGAACTGCAGGAAGAAGTACATAACAACCGGCAGGACAGGATGGAAGAGGAGTTTGGCGACGTTCTCTTCTCCCTCATCAACTACGCCCGCTTCCTCCATATACATCCCGAGGATGCCTTGGAGAAAACAAACCGCAAGTTCATCCGCCGCTTCCAACTGCTCGAAAAGATGGTGCGTGAAGACGGGCGCAACCTCACAGACATGTCTCTCGCCGAAATGGATAAATATTGGGAAAAGGCGAAACAGTTAAAAACATTGGATGATGCGCTATAAATTAAATATAGTATATATAATATTGTTGTATATTTTGGCTATTTTGACGCCTCTCGGCCTACTGGCCCAAAAAACCTCCAAGGCGGCAAATCTGTTCGAGAAAGCCAAGCTGTCCATGCAGTCGCACGACTTCGTCAAAGCCATGAACTATCTGAACCAGGCGCAGGCGAAAGACCCGAACTACTCTGACATCTACATCATGAAAGGGGATATATACAACTTCCAACTCAAGTCCGACTCCGCTATGGTCAATTACCAGCATGCCATTGACCTGATTGGCGATCCGGATCCGATGCTTTATTTCATCGCCGGCAGCGAAGGCGCCAAGTGCGGTGCCTATGAGTATGCCCTCAACACCATGCAGCTTTTCCTCCAAAAGGGAATCCAGTACTCGGAAGTGCATCCCGATGCGCAGAAGATTATTGCCAATTGCCGCTTTGCCATCGACGCGATGCAGCATCCGCGCCGTTTCGAGTTAGTCAACCTCGGGCCGAACATCAATTCCGAGTGGGACGAGTCGCTTGCCGCCATCACGGCGGATGACGAACAAATTGTGTTCACGGTCAAGCGGCCTCGCGACCAACAGACGGTCTGCGCATTCTGTCTCAATGAAGAGGATCTCTACTTCAGCCGGCGAGTCGATGCAGAGTGGTCGCCGCGCCAGGCATTCGGCTCCCCCATCAAGACTGGCTACAACGAAGGCGCACAGTGCGTGTCCCCCGACGGCAAGTACTTGCTCTACACCATGTGCGATGCCGACTACGGCATTGGAAGCTGCGACCTCTACTGGGCGAAGCTCATCGGCGGCCGCTGGTCGAGGCCCCGTAACTTCGCCGCCCCGGTCAACACCCCTGCCTGGGACAGTCAGCCTACGATGGCTTCCGATGGCATGACCATCTACTTCGCCTCTTCCCGTCCCGGCGGGTATGGCGGCATGGACATATGGGTCACCACCATGACGGCGGAAGGAGAATTTTCGATTCCGGAAAACCTTGGCCCTGAGATTAATACGCCTGGCGACGATGCTGCGCCCTTTATCCATAGCGACGGCCGCACCCTCTACTTCGCCTCGAACGGAAGGGTCGGCATGGGCGGCTACGACCTGTACTATGCCACCCGTCTTCCCGATGGTACCTGGACCTCTCCGAAAAATCTGGGTTACCCCATCAACTCCCCCGCTGACGAAATCAACATCTTCATCAACGCTTCCGGTACGATGGCCTATATCGCCTCCGACAAGGATGGGGGGTTCGGCGGTCTTGACCTCTACAGCTTCGAACTTGACGACCAGCTCCGCCCGAATCCTGTCACCTACATTAAAGGACGGGTGAGAGATGCTTTCACCGGAGACCCCCTTGAGGCCCGTATCGAGATGATTGACTTGAGTACCAAACAGTTACTTACTTCTACCACGTCGGATCCCAAAGACGGTAGCTATCTCGCCTGTATCCATACGGGTGGCAATGTCCTGCTTAATGTTTCCCATCCTGACTATCCTTTCTACTCCGAGAACTTCCAGCTGGAACGCAGCTATACGGAACTCTCCCCCTATCTCAAGGACATCGCCCTCCAGCCCACGGATGTCGGAACGGTGGTTGCACTGAAGAATGTCTTCTTTGACTTCGACCGCACCGAACTCAAGCCGGAGTCGTTTGTGGAGCTCGACCGCCTGGCCGACTACCTGCGCAAGAACCCCGCATTGCGTATTGAGGTTTGCGGACATACCGACGACCAGGGCACGGATGAATACAACGACCGACTTTCCGAGAACCGGGCCAAGTCGGTTTATGAATACCTTGTGGGCAAGGGCATTCCCGCAGACCGGTTGCAGTACAAGGGATATGGCAAGCGGGTTCCTGTCGCCGACAATGGCACGGAAGAGGGCCGGGCGGAGAACCGGAGGACCGAGTTCAAGATAATCCGTTAGTGGAGGGGGCTTCATGGTTGCGAGTCCGGTTTTTGTGCCAAATCACTGAAAATCAGCTATAAATGTCAGTATAAACCGTTAAATATCAATGTGTTGATCAATATCGCGCCGAGAATTCAATATTCCGGCGCGATTTGATTAATTATACAGTGCGTTTGATTCTCGCGGCGATGTCGGATGTGGGTTGTTTTAAGAGGGGTTGGAAGTTACGGTTGCGGTTTGCGCATTTGCGGATGGTCGGGCTGTTGAAAACATTGTCAGTATCTGTGGAAAAAAAATCACAACCTTATTTTTGTCATAATCCATTGATTATATGATGATTAAATCTACCACCAAAAAAAAACAAAAAAAATAAGATAGGTGGATATACAATGAAAAAAAAATGTATTTTTGCAGGTTAAAAATTATGTATAGTGTAATGTAATGTATAGTGTTGAAATAAAGGCTGAAAAAGAATCGAATAGAGAAAAATAAATAATATAAATTACAAATTAAACAAAAACAGTATGAAAAAACTATTATCAATTTGCTTTCTAAGCATTCTGCTGGGGCTTCTGAGCTTCAGCACAAGCGCGCAAAGCAATTTCTGGATTGAGAATCTCCAGCCGGAGACGATCACTGGTGTTGCGAACGCTGCTGGCGGCAATTTGGTGCTGGACAATGTCCTGAACCCCGCCGTGGTTGGTAATACGGACCTGTACGAGCTGCATTTCTGCCCGACAGGCGCTGACGCCAACAAGAGAGTCTCAATTGACTGGTTGCTGTACCGTGATGGCCAGCTGGTGAATGAGAATCTGTCCGCTTATGCAGATTTCTACATTTACACGCTCTATCCGGAACTGAACCAGCAGGGCCAATGCCAGTCCATCCATTGGCTCGGCGGCCAGATGCCGAACAACTACGGCTTCTGCAACGCGCCGACCCAGGCTGACATGTTCTCCGGCTGGCAGTGTAATACGCCGACCAACTACCCTGGCGCCATGCCGGTCAGCCAAGGCACTCCTGGTCAGACGATTACCAACTACATCACGATGGAAACCGCTCCCGCTATGGGCTTCACCCCCATCTATACCGAAGCTCTCGACTACTTCTATGCGAACTTCCTGGCACAGACCCGCACGGTCGTCCAAATCAAATGGAAACAAGTTGGTAATTACGCTCTTGTGATGCGCGTCCGCGAACGCGTCGGCGGTACCGATTGGAACAACCTCACCTGGGGCGAATCCGAAACCCAATACATCGGCGGACACATGTCCTGCTGTGGCAATATCATCGCTTCCGACTCTATCCACTATCTTGTGAAAGGCTCCTTCTCCAAAGAAGTCTGCGACAACACCACGTTTGAATACGGTCGTCCCGTCTATACGTTCAACGAGGATCTCTCCAACAGAAATGTCGACACCCTGATCGTCTTCGGCGACCTGATCGGTGAAGGCGCTTGCGAGCACTTCCAAGTGGAACGCCTCGACACTGTCCATTTCTATGTCCGCCACACACCTATCGTTGCGGCTCAAAACGCGAACCTCTGCAAATGCGATGTCTTCGGTATGGAACAGCTCCTTGCCCTGATCACCATGGATCAAAGAGGCCTCGACGCCACCGCTTCCGCTACCAAGCTCCAATGGTATTATCGTTCCGGTCTCCAAATGAAATGGAACGACACCCCTCCGACTATCAGCACAGCTATTGGCGAGCACAGCTATATGGTTCGCCAAGTGAACACCTATAACGACACGCTCGTCTGCGAGGGTCCGGCCGTCACGTTCACGGTGACGTTCAGCGAGTTGGAAGCCCCCGTACTCGTTGGCCCCGCCCAAACCGAATATTGTCTTGAGGCTATTGACGCCAACACGATGCTCAACGTCGCTTCCACCCCGGATGAGAGCTGCGCCTCTACCACCCTCTGGTACAGCAACCTGTCCAGACCGTTATATTATGAATCAATGGCAATTGGCAATCTGTATTCCAGCTATATTGACACCAACACCTTTGTCTTCAAGGGTAACAATCTGAATGTCAACTTGCAGGATTACATGCCTTCCGTCAACAAGGACACGGTGATCTATTTCTTTGCTGTCTCTTACGGTGAGGCTGCCAACTGCACCTCCAAAATGTACAGCTACTTCACGGTCACCCTGCACCAGACCCCGGAACTGGCTGCCGTTACCACTCCTGACTCCCTCAACTGCCTTGGCGCTGAGGTGACGATGAAGGTGAAAATCAACAACAACCCCGACCTGACGGACGCCGACTATACCTATCGTTGGACGAATGTGACGGAGATGTTGGTCAATGGCGAGAGAGTTGTGGCTAACCCTGAGGTTGAAAGCACCGTCACGGGTGTCGCAACTTCGAGTTTTGATCTCCCCTTCAATCCAGTTTATAACAATACCTATTCACAGCAGATCTTCACCAACGAGGAAGTCGCTGCCGGTAAAATCACAAAGGTCGCTTTCGATTGGGCAGTCGATAGAAATCTGACCAAAAACATTCAAATTTATCTCTCTACCACGGATCAATCCTACTTCAACACCTCTACGAGGGCTTGGTTCCCGCAAGGGGTAAAAGTGTATGACGGTACTTTTTCTTTTGGTCAACCCGGATGGAATGAAATTGAGCTTCAAACCCCGTACGATTACGATGCCACCCAGAATTTGGTTGTGACGGTTGCTGTGAAGAATGCGCATACTGCGAGCGGTGCTATGTTTCGTGGATCTAGTTGCGATGGAAATATGGTAATGTATTGGCGCAGTGATTTAAATTCTTCATACATCGATAACCCGAATTCAATTCCGAGTAATAGTCGTAGGTATCAAAATTATCGTAGCAATATCCGTTTCACGGTCGAGGGTGAGATTCCTTCCACGGCTGAGAAAAACCAGGAGGCCTACAATGTCATCCCCGATACGGCCCTGTGCGGTGACCAGTTCACCTCTTCCGTGTTTGTGGTTGACGCTAACGGCTGTAAGTCCGATGTGGTGACCTTCAACTACGCTGTGGGCGATACCGTCGCTCCTGTTGTGACCCCGGCCGCCTACACGACGGTTGTCAACACCTGCGACGCCGAGGCTTTCCCGGCTGCTTTCGCTACTGTCGAAGCCTTCAACGCTTCCAATATCGCAGAGGTCACCGACAACTGCAATCTGATTTCCATGACCTCCCAGGCTCGTATCCTTTCCACTGCTGACACAACCTGTCAACTGGTGATGGAAAGAGTCTATACTTTCAAGGACAGCTGCGGCAACACCGCAACTTTCACCCACACGATCATCGGCCGCGACTCTGTGGCTCCTGAGTTCACCAACGACAGACCTATCCGCGTCTTCCCGGTTCCCGCCGGCGACTGCAAGTTCAACTCCCCCGACAGCATGACGTTCGTCAACGCCATCGCCCCCTATGTGTATGACAACTGCACCGACAGCGCTTACCTGATGAGCACCGTCGCCTTCACCTGGGAGAACAACACCGAGTCCCCGATTGGCGCAACCAACATCTTCAGGGAACGCAACCACCTCACCGTCGCTGTGACTATCACCGACAGATGCGGTAACAGCACTACCGAGCTCCAGCTCTTCCTTGATCGTCCCGACACGCTTGACATCCTCCCGAACGCCATCATTTTCGACCGCAACATCTGTTTTAACGACACGATCAACCTTGAGTTCCTCGACTCCAAGATTGTTGACGACACTGTTTCCGGCCCGTTCGTTCCCTACACCTATGCTTGGAGCGAAGTGAATGGCAAACCGGTTGAGTTCACCAACGTCAATGGCACCGTGACCGGCGTCGTTGCACCCGCTGCCGGCGACTATGAGTTCGTGATGACCGTCACCAACGCCATCGGCTGCAGTGCCGTTTCCGACCCTGTCTTTGTGCACGTCAGAAACCTGCCGACCGTCACCATCGAACCCGTTGTCCTCAACGGCGCTACCGAGCCCTACTGCCCGACCTATGGCAACCTCACCATCGAGGCTGTCTCCCATAACCTTGAGCCTTATCAGGCTATCATGGACTACACCTGGTCCGGTGAGAGCGTTAACAACATGCCTCACACCAACAGCACCTGGATCACCATCATCCCTGAATGGTGCGACACGGTCTATACCGCTAAGGTTGTCGTCACCGATGACCTCGGATGTATGAGCGAAGCTACCCGCACCTTCACCTCCCAGGCTCAGGCTCCTGCCTTCATCAGCACGATTCCCGATACCACTGTGAACATTTCCGAAGGTTGTAAGCTCCTTGTCCCTGACTTCAAGGATCTCGTCACCCGCGAAATGATTTCCGACAATTGCTATTCTTTCTCTGAGATTACCGCCAAGGCTGACTGGTATAAGCAGGTTCCTGCCGCCGGCACTGTCTTCACGGCCGACACCCAGGTGGTGACCATCACCGTCAAGAATCCTTGCGGTGCTGTGACGACTACCACCGTGAACGCCCTCAAGCCTGCCGACTACATCTCTGTCAGCATTGCTCCTCTTACCCAAGCTGAATGTCAGGAGACTATCGAGCTTGACGGTGTTGACTACAATGCCACTGCTACTCGCGGCGACAATGTCGAGACCAATGTCACCTGGTCTTGGAAAGAAGTTGGCGGCACCACTGTGCTGAGCACTTCCGATGTCCTGACTATCCAAGAGGCTCTCGAAGCTGGTGAGTATGAATACCAAGTTACCGTTACGGATGTCTTTGGCTGTCAGGCTTCTGCCACTGCCAACCTTACCGTTTTCTACCAGGGCGACGACATCCACACCCGTATTTGGCCCTCCACCATGTGCGAGCGCAACAACGGTATCATTTCTGTTGACACTGTTCCTTCCGGTTTCTATGTCATCCTCTGGAACGATATCTACGGACCTGTTACCAAACGTTCCGATGTTCCTTTGCATCCTGAACAGCAGCTTCCTTGGAACACTATCGTCTTCGACTCCCTTGCCGCTGGCGATTACAATGTTGCAGTCGTCACCCTCGATGGTTGCGAGCGCAGCACTGTCGTGACGGTTGGTTCCACCATCGTGCTTCCTGCACCTCCTGTTTACACTGTCGAGGATGTCACGGTTTGCGCCGACAACAACGGCCGCATTATCCTTACTCAGGAAGCCGGCTACACCTATACGCTTGTTAAAGACGGTGAAGTTCTCACTTCTTACGAAGGCCTCTCTCATGGCACTTATACCATTATCAAGACTGATGTCATGACGCATTGCGCTACGGCTGTGAACGTCTTTGTCGGTATGGAGACCGAGGACGAGGTATTCGTTGCCACCTCCACTGCAAATACTAACTGCACCGAGCCTAACGGTACCATTACGTTGAAGACTCCTGGTCTCCAGTACGAAATCCACTGCGTTGAGACCTCTGGTTACGAGTACACTACGGGCGTGATCGCTGCTGACACGACGATCACCGGTCTTGTCAATGGCTCCTACTCCATCACTGTTTATAACCCTGTCACCGGTTGTTACGGCGAGGGTTCTGTCCGCGTTAACGATGGGCGTACTTATCCCAATATTCAGGTCAGTACCACCAACAACCAATTCTGTGTCAACGATTATGCTGACACTGTGAATGGTTCTATCAAGATTAACAACAAAACCGCTTACGCTTCTTATGTCCTGTACAATTCCGACAATGATTCCATCGCAGACCAGACCTCCGCTAACAATGTCTGGACGTCTCTGCCTGCCGGTACCTATTCCATCATTGCCTATACTCCTAACAACTGTCAGGTCACCAAGACGAACATCAATATCACAAACGAGACGGTTACTCCTCATATCACTTACATCACCCATCGCAATGACTTCTGTGATTCCACGTTGTTCAACGGCTCAGTGAAACTTGTTCTGAACAAGAGAAACGGATCCCTTTATTCGCCTATTAGCGCCAAGGGCTTCAGAGTTGTTGGCAACAACTACGACTCTCTCCAGTTGGTGAACGGTAACAACGCAGTTTTTGCCGGCCTCAACAGTGGTACTTACAATGTTACGGCTGTCAGCACATTCAACTGTCCTGCCACCAATACATTCACCATTGACCAGTATGCTATCGACGAGATTTCCCTCGTCTCCACTCCGGATCATTTCTGCGCTCCTACCTTTGAGAAGCCCGGTAACGGTACTGTGACGGTTCTCAAACCTGTACACAGCGCAACTGACTCCCGCGTCTTCATGTATTATTTCTATGACGCCGACGATGTTGACATGGATGTTCCTTACGAACTGCCCATGACCACCACCAAGTATTGGCTTGCTCACGGTGATTATCACGTTGTTGCTTTCGAGCCTGCTACGGGTTGTAGCATCGACGATTACATCAATGTCGCGTGGGAGCCTTATACGGTTAACTTCGAGGTCGAGACCACTCCTTCCTATACCTGCAGCCAAGTTAATGGCAACGGTACGCTGACGGTTGTCAACCCGACTTCCACGAATCCTGAGCCTGTCTTTACCTACAGCATCGATGGTGTGAACTTCACCACGAACCCTGTTTTCACTAACCTCGTTGGTACTGAATACACCGTCACTGTGAAGGACACCACTTCTTCCTGTACTTTCGAGAGAGTGGTTGCCGTTCCTACTGCCGACAGCTGCGCTCCTGTTATCACGATCAGCGACAACTTCGGCGTTGGCGAAGAATTCCACTACTGCTACGGCACTGAGGGCATCATGCTCACTGCCAATGCCGTTGATACCTGCGACAATGTTCAGCTTGAGTACAGCTGGTACGCTCCTTGCGCTGATCCCAGCACGTCCAGCACTGCTGTCATCCCTGTCCAGACCGACCACTATGTTGTGAATGGTTGCGATTACATCCTTACGGTTCACAACCCTGTCACCGGATGTGACTACAACCGCACGGTTCGCGTCTATATCCACCCGAATCCTGAACTTTATCTGACCATCAACGGCCGTGAGGCCAGCACCACTCATCCGAACTCTTTCTGTGAGAATGATTCTCTGACCATCACCGTCCACAACCGTAACTTCGAGGAACTCGATGTCGAGTCCATCCAGTGGACCCTCGGTTATGTGGGTACTGGTGTCCAGACCATCAATGTTGTCGGTACCGACTACGCAAATGACAATGTCACTTTCTGCGTGAGAGCTGCCAACACCTTCGGATGTATGTCGGGCATCACCTCCATCCCCGTGAACTTCAAGCGCATTGACCGTGTGAGTGTCGTTGAAACCGCTTGTGAGCGCTACACGCTTCCCGGATCGAATGGTGTCGTTGTCCTTCCTCAAGGTCAGGATTATCCTTACACCACTACGAGAGAAATCTCCTACACCAGCGTCACCAAGGGCTGCGACAGCATCGTGACCTATACCATCACGCTTATCGGCGCCCCGACGGTTACGCCTAACCATTACGAGGTTCCCGCTTTCTGTGAGACCGAGAACAAGACCCTGGCTGACTTCAACGCTACCTTCGTCCCTGACTGGAACGGTTCCGAGGGCGATGTGAAGTGGATGTGCAACGGTGTTGAACTTCCCGAAACCACTGAGATTGACTATGAGTTCGCTTCTACCCACAATAATGTGACCAGAGTCTTCACGAATGACTGTGGTACTGTTTCCGCAGGCATCGAGTTTGAAGTGAGCAAGGCCCCGGCTATCGATTCCTTCGCCCTGGCTACCTCTTACTGCAACAATGAAGCTGCATCTCTCAAATTCAGAGTCTCCACGTTCGGTACTCCGGCAACTGCTACATTGACCTTCAATGGCGCTACTGTCGGTACTTACAATGTGACGGCTGAAAACCAGGAGTTCACTTACAACTTCACGCCGAGATACTACACCCACAACGGTCAGTCCATTACGCTGACGGTTGCCAATAACAACGGCCTCTGCGCCGAGGCTACGGCCAGCGGCACTTTCCGAGTGGATACTACGATCTACACCATCGCAGCTAAAACTTATTGTGAGGGTGACATTCTGCACTTCAGCGATTTCGTGACCGGTGACTTTACGAATGTTTCCATTTACTCCGCCGCTCAGGTGCCTGATGGTCTCAGTGATGGTATGGCAGTGCCTTACGCCCTGAACAATGCCAATATCTTCTTCACGATGCAAGACCATTGTGGCAACACTGTTACTACGAACACAGTGATCGTGACGGTGAATCCTCAGCCGAGACTCACTGTTGACGAGCTCCCGACCGACCTTTGTATCAATGACGCCGCTGCCGCTCTTGAAAACGCGATCCACACGGAGTTTGCTGATGAAGAGCACTGGATTGTCAATATGCCGAATGATCCTATGCCTATGCAGTTTACTTCCGCAGAATCTGTAGTTGCGCTCATCAAGGACAATCCCAATGCGAATGTGGCTTACTATGTGAAGAATGACTGCGGCACCAAGACTGTCAACGTGGGTACGTTCCGTATCCACGACCGGATCGAGGTTTCCACTTCCGATGTGACGGTTTGCCCGAACGTTACTCCTACGAATCTTCTTCTTGCTGTCCAGAATGTTACTTCTGTCACGAACTATGGTAACTATGACCAAGATCAAGTTTCACTCTCTTACACGATTGTCCGTAACGGTGTTGTGATGGCTCCCGAGTCTGCTGCTCCTTTCCAGATGAATGATTCTGTGAGAGTTGTGGTTGCTACTCCGAACCCGAACTGCGGTGCCGACACGGTTTACTCCAAAGTTACGGTGAAGACGAACAGCTACACAACTCCTGTTTATCAAGCTGCTTGCAGCGGTGCTGAACTGAGTGCGTTCGTCGCCACGCAGCCTTCTTGGACCGGCACGGCTTCTGTCACGGCTTCCGGTTGGAAGACCTGCAACAACGCCGATGGCGCCAATGCTACGGATGCCACCGCTTCTACTGTCGTCACCGACGCTGCTGATGTCTATGTCAGCTACACTTGGACGACCGAGTGCGGCGAGACTTTCAACACGCCTTGGACGAAACTCACAGTGAACAATGTTCCTGTTGTCTCCCTGAATGACGAAATCGAAATTTGCGAAGGCAATGCGATTACCCTGGATCAGGCCGGTCTGACCGTCAACTTCCACGGCAATGCCGACAAGTATGACACCGCTTGGACCGTTGACGGCAACGCCTTCGACTTCGCCACGGTGCTGACTTCTGAACAGTACAACGGCAAGAAACTCGTCGTCACGCTCAACGACAACGGAGAGGCTTGCGGTATCGTCCGCGACACGCTGACCCTCGTTGTCAACCCGCTTCCGGATCCTACGATTGCCGGACCTGAAAGAGCTTGCGCCGGTGAGTCTATCACTATCCTTGCTGAACTTGGTTTCACCAATTATGTCTTCAACATCAATGGTGTTGAACAAGATCCTCAAGCTGGTAATTCATTCACCACGATTGCTTCTATGCAAGGTGACGAGATCGGCGTTGAGTACACGACGGTCACCGTTACGGTCACCGACGCCAACGGTTGCGTGGGTACCTCTTCCGAGTCTGCCGTAATCAAGGTCACCAATGCTCCTGAGTTCATCTTCACCAACGAGAACGGCGTTGAAACCCACAATTTCACCGCCCAGACGGGTGAATACCTGAACTACACCTGGATGGTTGGTACCGAATGCTTCAACCCCGACACCTTGGTCTATGTTGAGTATGACATTTACTACAATGGTGTTAAGATCGCCGACAACCAAATCGGTGAATACCTGGCGACCCAGACGCTCATCAACCCGTTGGATCCTGCACAGTCTCCTTCTTGGGTCACTTCCAACACCATGAGCTGGCTCAGCGGTGACGGCACTCCTCTTACCAATACCTCTTACTTCAACTACGCTGTCTCCAACCCGTCATCTGCCACTTCCGGCAACCACTTCCCGAGTTCTAATCTCGGCCTGAGCAATAACAACGTTTACGACGATTTGTGGATGCACTTCCTCGCTAATCGTCCTGTTGACGCTCAGATCGTCCCGTTCAGACTCGCTGGTGAGTACAAGGTTGTTTACAGACTGATGGCTACATCCAACAATAACGACTTCCAACACCCGTACACCAATGAGAACGGTGAGCAACAGCACATCGGCGGCCAGAACTCTATGGTCAGCACCTATGTCCGCACGCTGCTCGTTACCGACTCCATCATCATCAACGTCACTGGTGAGAGCATGGTTGCTCAAGAGCCTGTTACTGAACTTCCTGTTGTTGCTCCTGCTATCACAGGCGATGAGGCTGTGATTGTGCCCGAGATGGAAGTTTGGCCGAACCCGGCTCCTGCCATCACCACGACTTTCAAGGCTCGTGTCCACAACATGAGCGGCGAAGCCACCGTGACGATCACTTCTCTTGCAGGCAAGCAGATCTACACTGGTAAGATCTTCATTGACAATGATAATTACTATTTCGAGTCCAACGTTGACAATTTGTCGCTTGGTTCTTACATCATGACCGTCCGCACTGCTGACGCCGTGGTTACCAAAAAACTTGTTGTCATGGTCTCGTCAAAGTAATGAAGTTATCCATTAAGCTAAGGAGTTGTACGCACATCGCGTGCAACTCCTTTTTTTTTAGGTTTTAATTACAGCATTTCCTTTTTCCCCACATTTGCCATTCATGAAGCGGTTGAATTTTTTCAGTCATTATGTGTTCCGACTGGGATTGGTGTTCCTGTCCAATCTCGTGTATGTCATCCTTACGATCTTCGTTTTCATGATGATAGAGCCTTTTCTCAAGCTTCTCTTTCATGGCAGCCTTGAGGGATTAAGTCCGATATCCTCCTATATGGTGGGGCTTTTGGGTAAGTTCGTCCCGTTCGCGGAGGCGCGTGGCGCAGTGGTTGGGATCATCCTTTTCGCCGCCCTGCTCTATTTCCTCCGCAATCTCGCCTCTTACTTCTCCCACTGGAATATGGCTCATGTTCGCAGTGATTTTCTTTTCAACATCCGTAACCGTCTTTACGACAAGATGATTTCCCTGCCGTTGGGCTATTTCAACCGCGAGAATCGTGGAGACATGGTGACGCGTGCAGTCAACGACACGCAGGAGGTTGATTATACGATTCTCAATTCCATTCAGCAGTTTCTGACCGATCCCATTGCGCTCCTTTGTTATCTCGTCTGCCTTTTCTGGATCGACTACCAGCTTTCCCTGTGGGCAGTCTTGCTGATGCCGGCCTCTTTTCTGGTCATCGGTTTTCTCTCCTACCTCTTGAAGCGTTCTTCCAAAACCTATCGGCAGCGACTTGGCGTCCTGCTGTCGCATGTTGAGGAAACCATCTCCGGGCTTCGGGTGATATACGGTTTCAATGGGCAGAAACGGATGTACGGGAAGTTCCGCCGCCTGAACACGCATTTCCATCAGAACCAGCGCAAGGTTTATCGTCAGACTTACCTTGCATCGCCGCTCAGTGAGTTCCTGGGTGTCACTTCCGTGATGGTGATCCTGGTCATCGGGGGGACGCTGGTGCTCTCGCAGCGGTCGTCGCTCTCGCCTGAGATGTTCATCACCTATATCGCCCTCTTTTCCCAGATTATCACGCCGGCGCAGAACATTTCCTCCGCCTTTTCTGAATACAAGAGGGGAGAGGCGGCGTTGGATCGCATTCACGAGTTCCTGTCCATTGCAGACTCTGTTGAAGAGCGTCCTGACGCGCTTCCCGTCGGGGGATTCCAGGATGCTTTGGATTTCAAGCATGTGAGTTTCACTTATAAGGGATGTGACGGTGAGGTCATCCACGATGTGAGTTTGAGAATTCCCAAAGGTACGTCAGTGGCCTTTGTCGGGCTGTCCGGGTCCGGCAAAACAACCCTGACGGACCTGTTGATGCGCTTTTACGACCCCACGAAGGGTTCGATTCTTCTCGACGGGGTGCCGGCAGACCGTTTCCGTATTTCGGACTACCGCCGTCTTTTTGCCTTGGTGTCGCAGGACGTGATGCTCTTCCACGACACGATATACCGGAACATCACGATGGGTTTTCCTGCCACGATGGAGGAGGTCGAGGAGGCCGCGAGGGTT
>Ga0247610_10003562_pt1 | contig 16971 bp, 13 predicted proteins | sample 174DNAGHGhighgp2_FD_193483 | JGI IMG/M metagenome (GOLD analysis project Ga0247610, IMG submission 193483) | Sheep rumen microbial communities from Palmerston North, Manawatu-Wanganui, New Zealand - 1742 DNA GHGhigh gp2 | ecosystem: Host-associated > Mammals > Digestive system > Stomach > Rumen... | reverse complement strand
CCTTCTCAAAGGATCGCAACTACATCACCCAAGGAGAAATCACAAGAATTCCCTAGGGCTTATTTTAGACTGAATAGAAATTGCTGGTTAGTGTATTCCCATTTTACTATTGAGAAGCGGATGAGGCGGGCTAGGAGGATGATGACCTTGGGACGGGGAAGGCGTGATTGGCGGACTATTTGGTTTAGGGTTTGCTGACCTTTCATCACATCGAGCAAATGGCGGATGGTTTCATCATAGGTCATTATGCTGCCTTGGGGCTTTTGCGATTCGCGCCAAAGGCCCAGGTGAACTGGCGATGCCACGATGTTCTCATCGTTGATTCGGATATAGGCACGTTTGCAACCCTCTTCGTCGATAGCACAGATGGGTCGACGACCTGAAGGTGGAACAGTAGCAATCACTATAGTTCGCCCATCTATATGATATGTGTCGAACTTGATGCTTGACTCCGGCTTGCAATATTTGTAAGCAGCCTGGTGCATCATGTAGATTTCCTCTTCAGAACGAACGCCTGACAGATTCCCGTCATCCCGCACACCAATCAGTAGTCGTCCTCCATCGGTATTGGCAAAGGCCGATACAGACTTGGCCAACTTGCAAGCATCAGACACTCGATACTTGAAGTCCTGCTGTTGGTGTTCGCCCTCATTGATGAGACTTAGGATATAACGCTTGTCGTCCATACATTATTCAATATCTGGCTCCCATAAGTGCACTTTCATATTTACGTGACCATTAGCTTTGAAAGTGACACCTTCTGCCTCAAGTAATGGGCGCTGCCGGCTCCAACCTGGGGCTGTTCGGCCCGCGTTATTAACGACACGATGACAGGGAAGAAGTTCTGCGCCAGGGGTATAACGAAGTGTACGACCAACCATCCGCGAATGACTGGGCCAACCCGCTAAAGCGGCGATATGTCCGTAGGTAGTTACACGGCCGCTAGGTATTTGGCTAACGATGTTCAGCACATCATTGCGAAACGTTCGTGCCTGCTCAGGCGTCATTCTATCAGGATAGTCGTTCATCTTATTTGATGGTAATAATGATGCGCCGATAAGATACTAGATGGAAAGGACCATTGTCGTGAACCTCGCATATGAGATGGACGGTGTCACCAATGGCTTTGGCAGGGATGCGTATGGTGGCTATGGACTCGTCTGAGGCCTCTATAGCGATGCGAGTATGACCAATCTCAGGCTGCTGCCACCAAAGGAAACTTAGACCATCACCATCAGGGTCAAAGGATTTTGAGGCATCCATACGAATGGTGAAGACATCGTTTTTCCCTACACTAGGAGGAACGGTTAGGGTAATCGTATCATTTGACACAGCCATCGCGGCTCCTTCGAGTGAAAGTGGGTGATCGAATTTCACCTGAGGAGTTAACACAATATAAGGATTAAGATTGCCTCGGCCTTCGGCGGCCCACTGCATGCGAGCACAGAAATCGTTAAGTTCATCTGGATAGAATCGCTGTTTATAGCCCACGGAGATACTACGCACAGGTTCCTGCCATGAAGTCCAGGCAGTGGTAAGAGAGTCGGCACAGATGCCACGTTCATGATAGCCTGCCCAACCGCATTGTAGTGGATCTTCTGGATTGTTCAGTCCGTTGGGCATCACATAGAGAAAACTTGGTGTATCGCCCTCAACGCCCCATTTGTAATTAGGGTATTCGCGACCAAGCGCACCATGGCCCTGGATGTTCTGCTGATGCTGCTGCCAGTGTTGCTTGCCTAGCTCGCATTGCTCTTGCCAGGCGCCCTCGTCCCAGATGAACTGCAGGTCGTTCTGAAACTCCTTTCGAAGCCACATGTGAGAACTATAGGCACGGTCCATACGCATATCATATTTCATATCCTGATCTGTGATGGTGAAAAGACGGAACTTGCGGACAAATTTAGCAAGTTCATAAGCCGAACGAGATTGTTTAACTCGCCAAATGGCCTGAGCCAAAGTATTAGCCCCACCCCACGCAGCAACGTATATCGGACGTGGGTCGTCCTCATCAGCTAGTCGAATAAGCAGTTCGCTACCAGGCGAGTCATTGCGATCGCCAATGGATCGTATACCGCCATACATGCTGCCCATAACGGCACGGCTCGTAATGTACTCCGCACTTGGCCAATAGCCAAGTTCCTGCTGTCCGTTTTCCTTCTTGAGCGAGAGGTGTTTCTTCTGTCCGGATCGCCGCATCAGGTCAGGCACGTCTTTGGCATAGGCAGTAATCACGCGATACAGATACTGCTGCCACTCCACCGGATAAGGATCGCAATTCCATCCCACGCTAGTGATGAGCGCTTCTATCTCAAAACAATCGGCATAGGCCATCAGCCTTACCATCGACTCCATATCATCAGGTTCCACATCGGCAGGAGCAATGTCAGTACATACCACCAGTCGTGGTTTTAGGTTGTCGTTAGCTGCCCAGCTAGTCCCTGCGATAAGGGCAAAGAGCAGAGTGAAAAGATTCTTTTTATTCATATTTTCTGTTAAGATTTTGTTGGCAAAGGTATGAAAAAATCTTTAAAACCACCTATTATTACAGAAAAATCATTATCTTTGTCCCCAAATTTATTATACTCAACACATTTATGAAGAAAACAATTTTATCGATTGCGATGATCTGCGGCGCAGTCATCGTACAAGCACAGAAACCTGCTATCCCCCGCGATGCGGCATTGGAGGCAAAGATTGAGAAAACCTTGGCCAAGATGACTCTCGATGAGAAGATTGGTCAGATGTTGGAATTGAACCTCGACATCATTGGTAAGATGACCGTAGAGAATGCGAAGGTGGACCGCGAGAAGGTTCGCTCAGTGATGCAGCAGTACGGCAGATCAGATGCAGAAATCAAGGATCTGCTGAAGATGACTGATCAGCAGATTATCGACAAACTTGGTGGGTTCCCTGTTGACATCTATCAAGGCGACACCAAGCGTGTATGGAAACTGAACGAGCAGATGCTGGACACACTTATCTCTAAGTGGAAGGTGGGTTCGATACTGAATGCTCCTGGCACAAAGGCTCCAACAGTAGCCCAGTGGCAGCAGTGGATTCAGCTGATTCAGAAAAAATCGATGAAGTATCTGGGCATTCCTGACATCTACGGACTGGATCACAACCATGGTGTGACCTATGTTCAGGCCGGAACACTCTTCCCACAGCCCATCAACTTGGGTGCATCGTTCAATACTGAGTTGGCTCGCAGAGGTGCAGAGATTACTGCCTACGAGAGTCGTGCAGCTAACTGTCCTTGGGTATACAATCCAGTTGTAGATCTGAGTCGCGACCCACGCTGGCCTCGTGTGTATGAGAGCTTTGGCGAGGATGCTATCGTAAACTCAAAGATGGTTGTAGCAGAGATTAAGGGTTATCAGGGTGATGACAATAACCACATCGATCAGTATCACGTAGGTACCAGCACCAAGCACTACTTTGCTTATGGTGGCCCTTGGACTGGTAAGGACCGTACACCAGCCTACCTCTCGCCACAGATGATTCGCGAGAAGTACTTCGAGCCATTCAAGGCTGCAGCTTTGGCAGGAACACTGACCATGATGGTTAACTCGGCATCAGTGAATGGTGTGCCTGTTCATGCCAGCTACGAGTACCTGACCAAGTGGCTTAAGGAAGACCTGCAGTGGGATGGATTCCTGGTTACAGACTGGGCCGACATCAACAACCTCTTCTCTCGCGAGCACGTGGCTAAGGACAAGAAGGATGCCATCCGTATCGCTATCAATGCAGGTATCGATATGTCGATGGACCCATATAGCGTAGAGTTCTGCATACTGCTGAAGGAACTGGTACAGGAGGGTAAGGTTAAGATGAGTCGTATCGACGATGCCGTTCGCCGTATCCTGCGTGCCAAGTATCGCCTGGGCCTCTTCGAGAAGCCCAACACTGGTGGCAAGGGCTTCGAGAAGTTTGGTTGCGACGAGTTTGCTCAGGCTTCGCTGAAGGCTGCTGAGGAGAGTGAGGTGCTGCTGAAGAACGAGGGCAATATTCTGCCTCTGGCTAAGGGAAAGAAGATTCTGCTTACTGGTCCTAACGCCAACCAGATGCGCTGTCTGCATGGTGGTTGGAGCTACACTTGGCAGGGATCTAAGGCCGAGGATCTCTCAGAGAAGTACAACACCATCTACGAGGCTCTTTGCAACAAGTATGGTAAGGAGAACATCATCCTTGAGCAGGGTGTTACCTATAATGAGAATGGTGCTTACTACGATGAAAACGAGCCACAGATAGACAAGGCCGTAGCCGCTGCTGCTAAGGCTGATGTCATCATTGCATGTATTGGCGAGAACTCATATACAGAGACCCCAGGTAACCTGAACGACCTGTGGCTCTCAGAGAATCAGCGTAATTTGGTAAAGGCTCTCGCTAAGACTGGCAAACCCATCGTGATGGTGCTCAACGAGGGCCGTCCTCGCCTGATTGCTGATATCGAGCCATTGGCTAAGGCTGTGGTTGATATTCTGATCCCAGGTAACTATGGTGGTGATGCACTAGCTAACTTGTTGGCTGGCGACGCCAACTTCTCAGCCAAGATGCCTTATACCTATCCTCGCGAAATCAACTCGCTGAACACCTATGATTATAAGGTATCAGAGGAGGTTGGTACAATGGCTGGTGCTTACAACTACGATGCAAAGGTATCGCTCCAGTGGCCTTTCGGCTATGGTATCAGTTACACCACCTACGAGTACTCTAACCTGAAGGTGGACAAGAGCAAGTTTACTGCTGACGATGTGCTGACAGTAAGTGTAGACGTGAAGAACACTGGCGCCAAGGCTGGTAAGGAGGCTGTACTGCTTTACAGCAGCGATCTTATCGCTTCTATCGTACCAGACAATAAGCGTCTGCGCGACTTCACTAAGATTGAGTTGCAGCCAGGCGAGGTAAAGACCGTTACCTTCAAGTTGCCCGCTAAGAATCTGGCCTTTGTTGGTGCAGATGGCAAATGGACTCTGGAGGAAGGCGACTTCATCCTTAAGATAGGCAACCAGACAGTTGGCACAGCCTGCACACAGACAAAGATTTGGGACGAACCAAATATCTAAGATAAACCAAAGAAAATGGTGCTTCGCTAAACAGCTGAAGCACCTTTTTTATTATCTATTTCTAAGCAGCTCTACTATGCGGGCCATTTGGTTGGGGATGCGGATTTGCTGGGGGCATTTAGAGAGGCATTCCTCGCAATCAGCACAGCTGCGGGCCCACGATTCTACGTTGGGGAGAGCTTTACGCAATCCTTCGGCAAACTGTTGCTTCTTGGTGACGTAATCGGCTGCTTGCTTGTCAGGAAGGGGTAGAATATGACTATTTACCGCCTCGTTGTAATAAGCGAAGTTGCCTGGGATGTCAACGCCGTAGGGGCACGGCATACAATAGGCACAAGTGGTGCAAGGAATGGTGGGGAAGCCTGCCATCTGGTCGGCAATTTCGGCCAACAACGTATTCTCAGCTTCTGTACAGTTCTCTAGTGGCGAGAAGGTTTCCACATTCTCTTTAAGATGTTGCATCTGGTTCATACCACTCAGGGTGGTAAGAATGTTGGAATGAGAACCCACCCAACGGAAGGCCCAGCGAGCTGTGCTGTCGTTGGGACGCACTGCCTTAAGTTGGTCAGTAAGTTCCTTAGCCATCTTGCCAAAGGCACCTCCACGCAGAGGTTCCATTATTACGCATTGCACCCCTGTCTTCTCACATTTATTATATAGGTACTCGGCATCTGCATCCTTTCTCCAACCATTGCCCATCGAAGCGTGGCGCCAGTCGAGGAAGTTCATCTGAATCTGCACAAAATCCCAATGATACTCTTCTTGATGATCGAGCAGGTAGTCGAACGGACGTACATCACCATGATAGGAGAAGCCCAAATGACGAATGCGACCAGCTTCGCGCTCCTTCAACAGGAATTCGAGTAGATGATTGTCGAAGAATCGGCCATTGAGCGTTTCCATACCGCCACCACCGATGCTATGAAGCAGATAATAGTCGATATAATCAACCTTGAGACGTTTAAACGACTGCTCGTACATCTTCTTCGACTCCTCAAAACTCCAAAGGTTATTTCGCTGGTTCGACATCTTGGTGGCAACATAGTATTTGTTGCGTGGATGACGACTAAGGGCATTGCCAGTAAGCACCTCCGACTGTCCCCCCATATACATTGGGGCGGTATCGAAATAGTTTACGCCATGCTCGATGGCGTAGTCGACTAGCTGGTTTACTTCTTCCTGGTTGTTAGGCAGGCGCATCATGCCAAAGCCCAACAACGATATCTGTTCGCCAGAACCATGCTGAACACGATAGGTCATGCGATTGTGGATAGAACTTTGTTTATTGTCCTGAGCCAACACACGTAGGGGCTCCATAACACTCATAGCCATAGCTGCTCCAGCGCCCATTCCCAAACGACGGAGAAAGTCGCGGCGAGTCAAGTTCTTGTTGTTGTTATCAATCATTATTGTAAGTATTTGGTTAGTTATGCGTGCAAATATACGAAAAAAAAGAATAATATCCTCTCTTTTCAGAAAAAAGATTGTCTTTGCACCATATTTAGCACAAAGACAACCCTGTTATTACGATAATATTTAGTTTTTAGTAAGCCTGCTCGTGCACGCCTTTGACGGCACGACCTGAGGGGTCATTCATATTCTTGAAGGCTTCGTCCCATTCTAGGGCGATGGCTGTTGAACATGCTACACTGGCTTCGCTGGGGACACTGCGGGCGGCAGAGTCGCTGGGGAAGTGTTCTGCGAAGATAGAGCGATAATAGTACTCCTCCTTGTTTTTTGGTGGGTTGATGGGGAATCGCTCTGCTGCGTGGGCCATCTGCTCATCGCTGACAGCCTCTGAGGTTATCTGCTTCAGGGTGTCGATCCAACTATAACCTACTCCATCGCTGAACTGCTCCTTCTGGCGCCAAGCTACCTCAGCGGGCAACATATCAGCAAAGGCCTCGCGGACTATCTTCTTCTCCATAGTCTGTCCTGGACACATCTTGGCCTCTGGGTTGGTACGCATAGCTACATCAAGGAACTCCTTGTCGAGGAAAGGTACACGGCCCTCTACGCCCCAAGCAGAAAGACTCTTATTGGCACGCAGACAATCGTAGAGGTGAAGCTTAGAGAGTTTACGAACAGTCTCCTCGTGGAAGTCCTTGGCTGATGGAGCCTTGTGGAAGTAGAGATAACCACCAAAAATCTCGTCGGCACCCTCGCCGCTGAGCACCATCTTGATACCCATCGACTTGATGACACGAGCCAACAGATACATAGGTGTAGAGGCTCGAACTGTAGTAACATCGTATGTCTCGATAAAGTAGATGACATCGCGAATGGCGTCCAATCCCTCCTGAATAGTATAGTTAATTTCGTGATGAACGGTGCCGATATGATCGGCCACCATCTTGGCCTTAGCCAGATCAGGTGCACCCTTCAGTCCTACTGCAAACGAGTGCAGACGTGGCCAATAGGCTTTGGTCTTCGAGTCGTCCTCGATACGCATCTCGCTGTATTTCTCGGCAATGGCAGATATAACAGACGAGTCGAGACCACCAGATAGCAATACGCCATAAGGCACATCACTCATCAGCTGGCGCTTAACGGCACTCTCGAGTGCATCGTGGATAGCCTCAACAGATGCAGGGTTGTCCTTTATGGCATCGTACTTCATCCAATCGCGCTGGTAATAGCGCTTCATACCAGGATCGCCACTCCAATAGTAATGGCCAGGCAGGAATGGTTCGAATCGATCGCACTGCCCCTCAAGAGCCTTCAACTCTGAGGCTACATATACGGTTCCGTCAGCGTCGTAGCCTATATAGAGAGGTATTACTCCTATGGGGTCGCGTGCAATCAGAAACTCATCGCGCTCCTCATCGTAAAGCGCAAATGCAAAGATACCATTCAGGTCTTCAAGAAAGTCGATGCCTTTTTCGCGATATAGGGCAAGGATCACCTCGCAGTCGCTACCTGTCTGGAACTCGTACTGACCAGCATAGCGTCGACGTATCTCCTGATGGTTGTAAATCTCGCCGTTGACAGCGAGAACCTGCTTGCGATCGGGCGAAAAAAGAGGCTGACCACCTGATTCTGGATCCACGATACTCAATCGTTCGTGGGCCAGGATAGCAGATCCGCCACAATAGATTCCACTCCAGTCAGGTCCGCGATGGCGGATTTTCTGACTCATTTTCAATGCCTTTTGTCGCAGTGCCTGCGACTGCTCCTTTACACGAAATAATCCTACTATTCCACACATGGTTTTTTATCTTTTTTGTTATTGTTTGAATGTTTGCATTTTTAGAAAAGAGTCCTTGGACTCACGGCTGAAGCGTGAATCCAAAGACGAGGTAAGCTTTTTCAGTGCTTGGGTTAGCAGCAACCTGAGCGAACACAGGTATGCTGAACGAATCTGTTACTTTGATGTCCTTTGTAGCCTTAAGCGACACGTTGGTCACAGCAAAACCATCTACACCATAGAAGTCGGTTGCATAAGGCACAGCACCAACGGCAGCACTCCAATCTACCGAGGCAAGTTTGAAGGGAGCACTCAGTTCTACGTATGAGCTATAGGCACGCTTGCCATCCTTGTTATAACCGTCGTTGCCTGCAAAGTTAGTAAACCACTGAATAGCAGCTGGACCAAAGTCGTAACCAATGTTAGCCTCGAAGATGTGACTGGTCTTGTTGGCATCGTAGAGGAAATAACGCTCCTCTGGGGTGTTGAACCAATAGTCGGTAATGCCGATATTGAATCCACCTGTAGAGTAGGCCAATGTCAGGTCGAACTCTTTTGCATCGTGGGTATCAACCAGACCATAGCTACCCCATGCTGAGAGCGAAAGTCCCTTGTAGCCGATGCCTAGTGTAGGTTGGATAGCAGCGCTTCCGCACTCCATACCACGCCAAACGTACGTACTTACTACATCTGCCGATACTGTAGTCTCAACTTCATCCTGTGCCGTAGCACTCATTCCTGTGGCGAACATAAGCGCCATTAAAACAATCTTCTTCATAATTCTCTCTCTTTTAATTTTCAATTCTCAATTTTCAATTAGTTGTAGCACATCTCACCGTGCTCGTAAATATCAAGACCTTCTTCCTCGATACGCTTGCTGACGCGCAGACCGTGAATCTTCTTGATGCCGTAGAACAAGGCTACACCACAGGCAGCTGCCCAGAGGTCGATGACAATGATACCAAACAGCTCAGCACCAAAGAATCCCCAACCGTGACCATAAAGTGCACCATTGCTGGTTGACAGCAGACCTGTCATCAGTGTGCCCAGAATACCACATACTCCGTGTACTGAAGAAGCACCTACAGGGTCGTCGATGTGAAGCTTGTGATCGATAAACTCAATGGCGTAAACCAGTACGATACCGCAAACCAGACCAATGATTACTGCGCCGAATGGTGATACGAGGTCGCAACCAGCTGTGATACCCACCAGACCAGCCAGAACACCGTTCAGAGTAAGTGAGAGTGAAGGCTTGCCATACTTAATATAGGTAAGGAACATAGTAGCAGTACCACCAGCTACAGCAGCCAGGTTAGTGGTAAGGAACACATGTGAGATTGCGATACGGTTAACCTCGCCGCTAGCAGCCAACTGAGAACCTGGGTTGAATCCGAACCATCCCAGCCAAAGGATGAATACGCCCAGAGCAGCCATAGCCAGGTTGTGACCAGGAATAGCGCGGCTCTTACCGTCCTCACCATACTTACCTACACGGGGACCAAGTGCGATAGCACCAACCAGAGCCAGAACACCACCTACACTGTGTACGATAGCAGAACCAGCGAAATCGTGGAATACATCACCAAAGGTACTCATCATAAATCCATCGGCAGCATCGTTGCAGAGCCAACCGCCACCCCATGTCCAGTGACCCTCAACGGGGTAGATAATCAGCGAGATAACTGCACTGTAAACCAGATACATAGAGAACTTGGTACGCTCGGCCATAGCACCACTAACGATAGTGGCAGCAGTAGCACAGAATACGGTCTCGAAAATCAAGAAACCTTCAACTGGCAGATCGCTCTCATAGAAACTCAGGTCGCCCCAGTTAGGCATACCAATGAAACCACCAAGTATATCTCCACCAAACATAAAGCCGAAGCCCAGGAAGAAGAACAACAGCGAGCCGAACATAAAGTCGACAAAGTTCTTCATCAGGATGTTAGCCGTGTTCTTACTACGAGTAAAACCTGCCTCACAGAGGGCAAAACCAGGCTGCATCCAGAAAACCAACATAGCTGCCAATAGCATCCATACGGTATCGAGTGAAATTCCAATTTCGTTCATAATCCTTTTTACCTTTAATGTTGTTACCCTAATTATTTCTTATCTCTCAAAACAGTGTCACCATGTTCGCCTGTACGGATAGACCATGTGTCGAGCACATCGCTCACAAAGATACGACCATCGCCAATCTCACCCGTATGGGCTACTTCAAGAATGACCTTTACAGTTGGATCGAGAAACATGTCGCGGCACACGATGGTGATGGCGACACGCTCGATCACGTCGGTACTGTACTGTACACCACGATAGATTCGCTCCTGACGGCTCTGGCCGATGCCATGAACGTCGTGGTACTCAAACCAGTCGATGTCGGAAGAAAGCAGAGCAGCTTTCACCTCTTCGAACTTAGTCTTACGGATAATCGCTTCAATCTTTTTCATACCTCTTAAAACTTTTACCTAATTAATATATAATTTACTAAAATGATGACACTTTGTCATTTCTTGGGTGCAAAGTTACGACATTTTGTAAGTAAAACTATTGTAAACGTGCACATTTTGTTTATTTTTCTTTTATTTCGTTATCCTTTTGTATTCGATTAATGCGATTAGCTTTTAAATTGTAAGCAAAACACGTCATAATGCTTACAAATTGTTACTTTTACACAAAAAGAAGATGATTATGCTAAGTTTTCTGTCGTTTTTCGTGTAAATTATAGTACCTTTGCATCCGAAAAAAGAATTATAAACGCAAACACGTACATATTATTATGGCATTAGTAAACGACCACTTTCTGAAACTGCCGAACAACTATCTGTTCGCCGACATCGCCAAAAAGGTAAACGCCTTTAAGGCCATGCATCCCAAAGTAGATGTTATTTCGCTGGGCATAGGTGATGTAACACAGCCATTGGCTCCAGCCGTAATCGAAGCTATACACAAGGCTGCCGACGAGATGGCGACACGTCAGGGTTTCAGGGGCTACGGTCCTGAGCAGGGCTACGATTTCTTGCGTGATGCTATCTTGAAGAACGATTTCCTGCCACGTGGTATCCATCTGGATCGCGACGAAGTGTTTATCAACGACGGTGCCAAAAGCGATACTGGTAACATCCAGGAACTGGTGCGTTGGGACAACTCTATCGGAGTTACCGATCCAATCTATCCTGTTTACATCGATTCGAATGTGATGATTGGTCGTGCAGGAGTGCAGGAGAACGGTCGTTGGTCTAATGTCGTTTATATGCCGTGCAATGCCGAAAACGGATTTGTGCCCCAGTTGCCTGATCGCCGCGTAGACGTGATTTACCTCTGCTACCCTAATAATCCAACGGGAACTGTTCTGCCAAAAGAGGAACTGCGCAAGTGGGTTAACTACGCACTGAAGAACGATACGCTCATCTTCTACGATGCAGCTTATCAGGCATATATTCAGGACGAAAAGATTCCTCATAGCATCTACGAGATTCGTGGCGCCCGCAAGTGCGCTATCGAGTTCCATTCATACTCTAAGACAGCAGGTTTCACTGGCGTGCGTTGTGGTTACACCATTGTGCCAAAGGAGGTTACTGCAGCCACACTTACAGGCGAGCGCATTCCTCTCAACCCACTATGGAATCGTCGTCAGTGCACCAAGTTTAATGGTACTAGCTACATATCTCAGCGTGCGGCAGAAGCTATCTATACTCCTAAAGGCAAGCAGCAGATTAAGGCTACTATCGACTATTACATGCAGAACGCCAAGAAGATGCTCAACACCCTGCGTGGTCTTGGATTTGAGTGCTATGGCGGCGAAAATGCTCCATATATCTGGGCAAAGACGCCTGAGACATCAGGCTCATGGCAGTTCTTCGAGGAGATGCTGTATGGCGCCCACGTGGTATGTACTCCAGGCGTAGGCTTCGGCCCATCAGGCGAAGGATATGTACGCTTTACCGCATTCGGCAGTCACGAGCAGACTGACGAGGCGCTGCAAAGAATCGAAAACTGGCTTAAGAAATAAAAAAGAAGTAGGTCCCAGCGACCTACTTCTTTGCAACATTATCAACATAATTAATAAAGGCTTGATTCACTAGGCGATTACCGCCTGGCGTGGGATAGTGTCCTGTAAAGTACCAGTCGCCCGGATGATTTGGACAGGCCTCATGCAGGCCTTCGATACTCTGGAATACAAGTTCTATTGGAGCCTGCATATCGACAGGACGCAACATCTCAACTATCTTATCGTTTATCTCCTCTACTGTAAATGGTGCGTATACGGCACGCACACAATTTTGCATCTCCTCCTTAGGCTTCTGCAGTTCGCGCTTACAAGCCAGGTAGGTATCGTTAACCAACTGCCACATGCCACGCTCCTCTATCAGGGCCATTGTAGCACGGAATGCACAAAACTCCTCCAGGCGGGCCATATCTATGCCGTAGTAGTCTGGATAGCGAATCTGTGGCGAACTCGATACCATCACAATCTTCTTGGGATGCAGACGATCCAGAATCTTAAAGATACTCTCCTTAAGAGTTGTACCACGTACTATCGAGTCATCGATAATCACAAGATTATCCTCGTAGGGCTTCAGGCTGCCGTAACTGATATCGTACACATGAGCAGCCAGATCGTTACGCTCGCTGTTGTCGGCGATAAAGGTACGCATCTTGATGTCCTTCCACACCACCTTCTCTGTGCGCACATCGCCGTGAATCTTACGGAACCCGTCTGTCATCCCATAAAAGGCCACCTCGGCGGTGTTAGGGATATAGGAAAAAACTGAATGGGAGACATCGCCGTCGATGGCCTTTAAGATGGGTTGCGTCAGTTGTTCGCCTAGTCGTTTGCGCTCCTGGTAGATGTCGCAGTCGGAACCGCGACTGAAATAGATGCGCTCGAACGAACAGGCGCTCAGCTTCTGGGCTGGCATAATCTGCTCCAGTCGGCTCTCGCCGTTTTTATGTACTATCAGTGCCTGACCTGGCATCAGCTCATGCACGTCTTTACTGTCAATATCAAATGTGGTCTGGAGCACTGGGCGCTCGCTTGCCAGCGCTATTACCTCGTCGTCGCGATAGTAGAAGGCTGGACGTATGCCCCATGGGTCGCGCACGCTGAACATCTCACCGCTACCAGTCAGTCCGCACATCACAAAACCACCGTCGTAGTGCTGCATAGTGGTGCGCAGCACGTTGGCCATTTCTACATGTTCATCAATGTAGTTGGTAATGTCTGTGCCCTCAAGGCTTTTTTCACGGGCCTCCTGATACAGGCGCTCCACCTCGCGGTCCAAGCGATGGCCCATCAGTTCAAGCGTGATATACGAGTCGCCATAGATACGTGGACTCTGACCTTGGGCAGTCAGAAACTCAAACACCTCGTCGATGTTGGTCATGTTGAAGTTTCCGCACAGACAAAGGTTCTTGGCGCGCCAGTTGTTACGGCGTAGGAAAGGGTGCACGAATGTCAGTCCGCTCTTGCCTGTAGTCGAATAGCGCAAGTGCCCCATCAGCAGTTCGCCCTTCATCTCTTCAGTCACACGACTGAATATCTCTGTTATCGCGTTCTTGCCCTCGGCCTTCTCGCGGAACATATATTCTGTACCAGGCTTGTTGTTCAGATTTACTGAGGCTATACCAGCACCCTCCTGTCCGCGGTTGTGCTGCTTCTCCATCATCAGATAGAGCTTATTGAAACCGTAGGCCCAAGTGCCATATTTCTTCTCGTAGTACTCCAGTGGCTTTAGCAGGCGGATCATCGCCACACCACACTCATGCTTCAGTTGCTCCATAAACGTTCAATGTTTACATTTTTCAATTTTTACATTCTTTTATGAAGCTCATAAACAGGGGGTGCGGATTAAGCACTGTCGACGAATATTCTGGATGGAACTGGGTTCCGATATACCAGCGCTTCTCTGGTATTTCCACGATTTCCACAAGATTTGCATCAGGATTGATACCTACACACTTCATACCCTTGGCCTCGTACTCCTCTTGATACTTATTATTAAACTCATAACGATGACGATGACGCTCTTTAATCAGTATCTCTTCGCCGTAGGCCTCGTATACGCGACTGCCCTTTACCAGTTCGCACTCGTAAGCACCCAGTCGCATAGTACCACCCATCTGGGTGATGTTCTTCTGCTCCTCCATGATGTCTATCACGTTGTGTGGCGTCTTTTCGTCCATCTCGGCACTGTTGGCATCCTTATAGCCCAGCACGTTGCGGGCAAACTCTATCACCATCATCTGCATACCCAGACAGATACCAAACGTTGGGATATCGTTGGTGCGGGTGTATTCGGCTGCGATAATCTTTCCCTCGATGCCACGTTGTCCGAATCCTGGACAAATAACTACACCCTGCATACCACTCAACTTCTCACCGATATTCTGCTTGGTTATCTCCTCGCTGTTCACAAAGTGTAGTTTAGCCTTCACATCATTATATATACCAGCCAGGTTCAGGCTCTCACGGATACTCTTGTATGCGTCCTGCAGGTCGTACTTGCCCACCAGCGCGATGTGCACCTCATTGGTAGCGTTGCGCTGCTTGTCCAGGAAGTCGTGCCAAGGTTTCATAGCAGGTGTCTCGCCCACGGGGATACCAATCTTTCGCATGATGGCCGCATCCAGTCCCTGATGCTGCATGTTTACTGGCACCTCGTAGATGCTAGGCAGATCCTCGCTCTGCACCACGCATTCTAGATCCACGTTGCAGAATGAAGCCACCTTCATCCTCATGCCGTCATCCAGATGTCGCTCTGTGCGCAGCACCAAAATGTCTGGCTGAATACCCATTCCCTGCAACTCTTTCACAGAGTGCTGTGTGGGCTTGGTCTTAAGTTCATCGGCTGCTTTTAAGTAAGGTACGTACGTCAGATGCACGCATACCGCGTCGCGCCCCAGTTGGTAACGCAATTGTCGGATAGCCTCCATAAATGGCGCACTCTCTATGTCGCCGATGGTGCCTCCCACCTCAGTGATGATAAAGTCGAAGCCCTCGTTCAGCCCCTCGCGCAGCATGCGGCGCTTAATTTCGTCAGTGATGTGTGGCACCACCTGGATAGTCTTACCCAGATAGTCACCGTGACGCTCACGATCTATCACCGTCTTGTATATGCGTCCTGTTGTTATACTGTTGTTTCGTGTTGTGTGTATGCCTGTAAATCGCTCGTAGTGTCCCAAGTCCAAATCAGTCTCAAAACCGTCGGCTGTCACGTAGCACTCGCCGTGCTCGTAGGGATTCAGCGTGCCTGGGTCGATGTTGATGTACGGGTCGAATTTCTGTATAGTCACCTTGTAGCCGCGTGCTTGCAGCAACTTGCCTATGCTGGCCGATATGATTCCCTTACCAAGTGAAGAAACCACACCGCCTGTAACGAAAATGTACTTTGTTTCCATAAAAACCATTATCCTTTTTATGGACTGCAAAGGTAAGCATTATATTATAATTACGCGTACATATCATAATAAATAAAACAAACAAGTTCTGGGGCAACTGCATATATTCAGCATTAAGGTTCTTTTTGGTTTCAAATTGTAAGCAAAACAAGTTAATTAGCTTACAGATTGTTATTTTTGCGAAAAAAGTAGATAAAAACGTAACGTGTTTGGCTATTTTGATTACAAAATGCAATACCTTTGCACCCAAAATCTGACAAAAAGTAAGATTAATGAAGGATAATATGACAAAAAGAAAGCAAACTCCGCTCGGCGACGAAGTCGACGCTTGCCAGAGCAAGAAACCAAAAAAAGGACTCTACCAATCTGACTATGAGCACGACGCTTGCGGCGTGGGTATGGTGGTAAACATCCACGGCGGAAAGAGTCATGAACTGGTGGACAATGCACTGAAGGTGTTAGAAAACATGGAACACCGTGGCGCCGAGACACGCGACAAGACCGGTGACGGTGCGGGTATCATGGTACAGATTCCCCACGAGTTTATTCTTCTTCAGGGTATTCCCGTACCTGAAAAAGGAAAATATGGTACCGGACTGGTTTTTCTTCCAAAAGAAGAGAAGGCCCAACAGCAGATACTGAGCGTGATGATAGAGGAGATCGAGCGCGAGGGATTGACACTGATGCATCTGCGCACGGTGCCTACAAACCCCGAGGTGCTGGGTGTGGCTGCCCGCGAGGTAGAACCGGACATCAAACAGATATTTGTAACGGGCGTATCCGAGGATCATGTGCCTGTTTTCGAACGTATATTATATAAGGTACGCAAGCGCATTGAGAATCGTGTTGACAACGATGATTTCTATATCTGCTCGCTTTCGAACAAGAATATTATCTATAAGGGAATGCTGACCAGCGGACAACTGCGCCGCTACTTCCCCGACCTGTCTAACGATTACTTTACGAGCGGACTGGCTTTAGTCCACTCACGTTTCTCTACGAACACCTTCCCGAAATGGAAACTGGCACAGCCTTTCCGCCTATTGGCCCACAACGGTGAGATCAACACCATCCGTGGTAACCGTGGATGGATGAAGGCCCGCGAGAGCGTGCTGAACAGTGAGGCGCTGGGCGACATCAAGGACCTGCGTCCTATCGTCCAAGACGGCATGAGCGACTCTGCCTCACTCGACAACGTGTTCGAGTTCCTGATGATGAGCGGTCTGTCACTGCCACAGGCCATGGCCATTCTGGTGCCCGAGAGTTTCAACGACAAGAACCCCATTTCAGAGGATCTGAAAGCCTTCTACG
>Ga0247610_10003561_pt1 | contig 16976 bp, 8 predicted proteins | sample 174DNAGHGhighgp2_FD_193483 | JGI IMG/M metagenome (GOLD analysis project Ga0247610, IMG submission 193483) | Sheep rumen microbial communities from Palmerston North, Manawatu-Wanganui, New Zealand - 1742 DNA GHGhigh gp2 | ecosystem: Host-associated > Mammals > Digestive system > Stomach > Rumen ... | reverse complement strand
AGTTCTTGCGTCAGCTTCTCTGACAACTCACTGCTACTATGACGTGTACGGGTCACAATAGAGAACTGAAATATGCCGCAATTGAATGCTGGCCTGTCATTCAACTCTTCTATTCTTTTTCCATATCTGGCTTTTTCTTTTGATGTTAGTAAGAAATAGACAACTAATGGATGTAAGTTGAGTTGTTTCTTTGAATCTTTGAATATTTTCATATTACTTGATTATTTTGAATCCTAACGATACTATGTATTTGAGAGTGTTGAAAGCTGTATCGCGATCATATGCTTTCTCAATCTCGGGTAGTTCCTCATAAGGAACAAGACATGGGGTCTCTTTCTTTTCGTCATTACGAACAGGTCCATATGTCCAGCCTTCAGAAATACGGTTCTGAGACCAAACTTCATGGACGTTTTTGGCAATCGATTCAGCCAAATTTATGAGTTCTGATGGAAGCTCGATGTTGGAAATATCTGAGGGCTTCGGAACATACGAATTACGTTTCATATTATATTCTATTTTTACTTTTCATCATTTATTTTTAGTCCATGCTTTACTGCTTTGTTGCGCCAGTATGTGGATAGTTTCAGATTCTTTTCGGTTCCATAACCGATTTCGTAGGATTGGGCCAATCTGTATTCCGCATTAGGGAAATTTTGTACGGCTGATTTATACCAGTATTTGAATGCCGTATCTGGAGCTTGCACACACCCTTTTCCTTCCATGTGTAATTCTCCAAGAAGGAAGGAGGCATATGGCAATCCAGGCACATCTGCTTGCTTAAGCCTGTGAATTGCATTTTTGTAATCAATAACAGTTACCCCCAAACCATACATATAGTAATAGCCGAGGTAAAAATTTGCTGTTATTTGTCCTTTTAATGCGGCTTCCGTAAAATAGAGATATGCTCTTTTATAATCTTTATGTTCAAAATAATACTTAGCAAGTTTGTATAGAGCATAAATGTCATCCAATTTAATGGCATTTTCTAAACAGCGAATACCAGCATTTTCATCATAAAATGAAGAATAATTACTGGAATATATGTTAAAGGCATCGTTATAGTAGCCGGATGCTTTATGAATGTCTTGTTCAACAATTATGCCTTGTTCAAATAATGATGCGCGTAGCTCCAAAAAACGAGGATCATGATTATGGATAGATTTAAATATGATTTCATTTGCCTCATTGAGCCTATTAGTGTTGTTTTTCTCTTGTAGGAACAAAGTCGCTATTTCGAAATCTCCCCATTGACCGGATTTTTTGAAGCATTCTAAAGCGTTATTCAAGTCATTATTTTTTTTATAGAGCTTTCCCAAATTCAGCCATAAAATAGGATGGTTTATATCTGATGCCATAGAAAGGAATTGGAATGCATATTTATCACTGCGCATTTCTTCTGGTCCTTCTACACATAACATTCCGAGTCTAAACATGGCTTTCTTGTTCCCTTGTTTTGCAGATAACGTATAATACTTTTTTGCTTTATTCAAATCTTTCTTTATGCCCAAAGGATGACTTTCTTCTGAAGGAATACCATATAGTATTATAACAGTATCATCATAAACTTCATAATTAGAACCTAAAATATACTGTGCTTGAGCTAAACCCTTGTTTGCAGCTTTAATCAGCCACTCTTTAGCTTTATTATAATCTCGATAGGAATTGTCATCCTCTGAGTTTAGATAAAACTTATAGAGCTCAAACATGGCCATGATATTTCCGTTCTCAGCAGATTTCGTTATCCACAGCATCGCCTCTTTACGGTCTTTACGGAGACCGTTAGATCCAAACTCAAGGGCGATGCCACGCTTGAGCTGTTCAAAAGGGTCTGTAGGATTTTGCTGGATAGCATCAACCCCCATGAAGCGACAAATACTAACAACGAGGTCATCCATTTGCTTAGTCCTATCTGGATAGCCAAGCACCCATTGGGATTTCTTTAGCATAAAATCTAAACTAAGATTCTCCTTAGTGGATGTGTCATCAATCCGAAATGGAATAATTGGCAGATGTCGGTTAATAGCCTCTGTCACTTCATTGTCAATGACGGATGATTTTAGAACACCCTTTGAAAAGAGCAGAACAAGAATACTCATAGAGTTTAACATGAGCATTTTTTCTTTATTGTCAATAGATTGTAATGCTATGTGTGAATCGATATGATACATAGAAAGAATCGACGCAATCTCCTTGGCAATGGATTCGTCTTCTTTTACGCAGCTGATATAAACCAATTTATTATCCATGTCATATGTCAGGTTTAATTAATGAATGAAATTGACCATAATCCTTCTTTGGGCTGACATGAAATGTTTTCGAAGTATTTTGCTATTGTGGCGTCTTTTTCAGTACCCACACCAAATCGATAACAGTCGGCCAAGTACTTTGCAGCTTTTTGATTTTTTAGAGCAAATGCTTTGGAAAACAAATTAAAAGCTTTAATGTAATCAAAGTGGACTCCATGTCCATTCAAATAACATAATGCTAAACCAATGCTTGCATTGGTATCATCTTCCTCATTCGCTTTTTTATAGTAAGCAATAGCTTTCGTATAATCACCAGTAGAATAATAATAGTCCCCGATTAATGATTGGGATCCTTTTTCTCCAAGCATAATTTTCTTCTTTAAAACCCTAAGCTTTAATTCTGATTTTAATATAGTTTCGAAGTCATCATCCATATAGATAGAGTTGTACATTTCCAACGCTTTTTTCTTTGACGGCTTAACACCATGACCATATAAATAACAATCTGCATATTTCTCTATATATTCATCAGAAAAATAGCAATTCTTTTGATATCCTTCAAAAGCTAGTTTTAAGTCTTTACTCGTACCGTAGCCCGTTGCGTAACAATCAGCCAGTAGGAGTGAAGCTTCTCTTTCGTTAGCATCGTTTGATGCAATCTTAAAATATTCAAAAGCGGTTTTAGGATCTTCATCAACAATTTTTCCTTCTTTATAAATTTTCCCTAAAATACATGCCGCGTGAAGATATCCTAAATCAAGCGAGTGCTTAAGATTCTTTATGGAAATGGTTGGATCGAAATATTTATTTCTTGAATCCGAAAGTAATTCTCCAAACAAACAACATGCTTCAGGATGGTTCTCTTTTACTCCATCCCTAACCATGTCAGTTGCTCTGGATATGTTGTCAAGATTTTCATCAGCATTCTTAAGCAAATATGAAGCTTCGTGAATCTGGGCTGGAATATCCCCATGTTCTGCAGCTTTTTCCCACCACAATCTAGCTTTATTCTCATCACCGTCATCCCACTCTAAACGAGCAAGATGCCTCATTGCAACAACATTACCTAATTCTGCGGACTTTGTAAGAAAAAAAATGGCGCGACCATCGTCGAACAACATACCTCCATCTTCTTTGATATCCCTTAATCCAAGTTGAAGGTAATCATCAGAGGTGTTCGGTAATTGTGGATTAACAATATGAGCTAATTGTTTCTGCACGTTATATAATAACAGATTCCAAGATTTGTCATTTTCAAGCCTTGTAATCAAAGAATCTGACTCGAAAATATTTGCAAATGGTTCTTCTTTTAAGTTGGGATGACTAAATATGTCATCTACAATAAAAGGAATGATTGGATGTTTTGCATCAAGTAGATATGATATCTCTTGATTAACCCATACAGATTCCAAAGATGCTCTTGATAATATTAACACAGCCAACTTCGAATATAGGATACCATAGGGAATCTCCTTTGTATAATTGCTTCCTGCAGGAATACTTTCAGGTGCCATCCAACAAGTTATTCCATGGCTTTGGAATAAATCTCGAATGGTTTTTGCGATGTCTGTATTCTTTGTGGAATAACTTATAAATATATCATTTGCGTTCATTATCTATAGATTTTGTTTATATTTATGAGTAGATCTTACGTAACAATTACGATATATCCGTTAATAATCGTAGTTTATATCTTTACTTGCTTTTTCATAGAGAAGGTGAAGATGTGTATTTACGTCATCATCTTTATCTTGTTCTTCCTTATTTAGCAAGTAAAACGGCATTATGTCATGATGTTTTAGTTGTTTTTTCATAGATTCTTTATCTTTTGTCCACTCCTGAATTTCATCATCATTTAATAATGGTCTAAATCCAAGAATAAGCTTTTCTGTATTCCAACGGTTATGCTCAAGCTTTGTTAAAACAGATTTATTAGTTGTAATGGTGTTTACAATTTGTTCGATGGTTATTCTTTTGTTTGGGTTTGTTGATACTTCTAATCCTAAAGAACGAAGTTTGTAGAAGAGCATGTTTGCGCTGTATATACTAGACCAACGATTCAAAGATTTGCAATTAGCCCATAGCCTTTCAACAGCTATTTCATCATTAATATCTACTTCAACCCGTTTCCCTAAAGAATAATCCCCATAACAAGCGTTGACGAGCTTACCATATTTGTCAGAAATTAAATTCTCTTTGTAGCATTCGTTCATCATTCCGAATGCTCGGATTTTCTCATAACCAAATGCATCCCTGAGTGTTTTTACAACGATATCACTTTCGTTTTGACGAACAAGGATTTCATTTGCCCCCAATCTTGTCGCCTCTGACAATGACATACATATCGAAGAATTCTTGTCAGATTCTTCTTCGCACAAAGCAATTGTTCCAATAGTGTCGTCTTTGGTAGTAATATGCTCCATATAATCTTGGATGTTTTTATCAAAGACATTTCCTTCAATGAACTCCCATTGAATGTCCATGAAATTAACTGGGCCAAGTTTCTCCTTGTATGGAGAATTACTATTATCGTCTGCGATGGGGTCAATCCAATATCTATCAGTATCCATACACTGATAATCAAAGATTTCTCTCCAACGAGCTAAGTCAAAGAGATTTCTATACCGTCTTCTGAATTCTTTTCCTTTTAAGGTGGCCTCGGTATCAATAAAAGTTATCGTGGAACAAGTATTGAAAACACCTTCCTTGAAATTCGGAAAATGAAGAATATGTGCAGCGTTGACCGCAAGGGACCAGCTTAATGGGTTCATCCCCACTATAATAAGATGTACATGCTTGTTGCAGTCCCTAGTAATCCCATTCCCGTCGAGGGATATATATTCTTTGTCTGGAATGGTTGCAATAGCTTTTTGTGCCCATATTTCATTGAAATTGAATGGGATAAAGACCAGGTGATCTTTTATCGTTTTGTCTATCTCGGCATTCTGCAGCGCAGAGAACATAATCTGTGAATCAAACTGAACATGACATTCAATTTTAGAAGATACTCCGTTGAGTCTATTAGCAATAATCTTAACACATTCCATACTTATTGAATCGTGGTCTGGCTCATCTTCTTCACCGAGAATGAATATTTCTTTTACACCGTTTTTCAATCTTAGGCGGTCTATGTCATCTCCTGTGTTTCTTACGCCATTCATAAGAATTATGTTGTCCTCATATTCATTGGAAATATTGGCATGCAACCAATCCCTCGTTTCTTCTATATTACGATTGCACATGATTAAAATATAAGGATCTTCGTTTTTATAATTCTCATTATCAAGAATCTGCTTTATTAGTGATGGAATACTCCTGTTGAACCCTAATATAATTACATGATTACTGATCTTGTAATTAGTTTCACCTTTTGTGTATCTCTCAACTCGACGTTCCAATACATTGCTGATGACAGATATCAACATGCCACTGAAGATTATAAGTCCTAATATGGCACATACGATTGTTAGTGTTGATGACATGGATTCGCTTCCTGAGCCAGGGTCTATTAAAACCAGAAGTATATCCAAAAGCCTGTTGTTCTCACTTTCGCCTCCAGCATACATTTCTCCTACATAGCTGATGCCTGTAAGAACTATATATACAACGCACATGATACCCGCTAACCATGCAATTTGACTTATTAATCCTTTAGAAAAGGAACGGTCAAAACCTAATAATGTAAAATGTTTTAATAAATTTTTACTCATATTGAAAGTGAATTATTTTAAATAATATTCTTCTTTGTCATCTTCAGATAACACATACCCATTCATTTTAGACTTTGCAATTTCAATTATTTCTTCTCTTGATGGTATTCGAAATTGTATAATTTTAATACCATCTCGGCAAACAATCATTTTTCCTTCATTTAAGATTCTTAGCTTTCTCGAACCTGAAGAATCAAAAATCTTACGACCTGTGTCAATGTCATATATGTATATTTTATTCGATATATCTTCAACAATAATATTCTTAGAACCTTCTTGATAATATATATCAGAAACCGACCAAAGAGATCCTTTTAAAGAGATTGGTTGCAAGTTATTTGAAGATTTCAAATCATATCGCATTATTGAATGATGGTCTTTAGATGAATTTTTGTTTTTGGTCGTGATTGCAGATAATATAGTAGAATTATTTATAAACTTGGAACATGTTAATATGCCATTATATTCTATTGTTTTGATAAGTTTTGAAGTTGCCACATCCCATATATATATAGTACCATCCTGTAATGACACCATAAACAGGGAGTTGCTCGGACTAAATTGCGTTGATCTTATTTCTGTTTGTATTTCATCTATAGATATAGAAGATATAGTTTCTAATGATGGTAGAGTTACAAATTCAATATGTGTTTTACTTTGGATAGATAGCAACTTATCATCATTACTAATACATATTGATTGCTTTTGTTGATTTTGATTTTTTATGGAATTAATAATCTTCCAATTCTTTGTGTTCCAAAGTTCAATACTATTCTTGTTTTTTGTAATAAGACATAAACCATTGTTGGACAAAATAGCGTAAGTCCCATCAATAGTGCATAATAGATTCTTATTGTGTACATTATAAACTCTTAACGTAAAGCTTTCTGGTGGGTATGGATTTTCATTATCTATAGGTCCTCTTACTCCATTAAATATAACAATATCCTGGTTGTAGCAGACAATGCCTCCACAATCTAAGTCCGTGAAATCGGCAATGGTGGTTTCTTCGGTAAGACACTTTCTTAGGACATATTCTGCCTCAATTACCCAAGGCCGTTCTGGATATTGAAAATTTGTGGGAAGCACATTTGAAGCTAGAGCGACAGCCTTTTGAGTATCATATGGCCATTCATTAATTGATTTTTCTGCTTTTTCTGCCACAATACGGGATTGAAGCGTCAATAGGCGGTCATTTTCTGCTTTGATGCGTGCTTTTTCCTGTTCTTCGTTTCTTAAGTACCTTTTCCACAATATATCTGTATTTATATCAAGCATCGATGCTACGACTTGAATAAAAGCGTATTCACTACTAATAGGGCGAATGTCCGCCCCCAATAGTTCATTTTTACTGCCGCGTAATGAACGAAGTGAAGGTGGAAAACATTCAGAATCGTCATTAGCGTATGGTGTCCCGTCTATAATAAAAGGGATAATGTTTGCCGCTTTATTAGTTTCAATAAATCGTTTGATTTCCGCATCACACCATGTCGATTTACTATATCTAGGTGAACATAACGCGATAAGGTATTTCGATTGATCCAAGGCTTCTTTTATTCTTTCGGAAAGAATACCTGGTCGCAAATCAGTTATGTCACGGAATACGGGTCGGATGTAATGTGGGGTGTCATTATCTTCACTTCCGTTTAGAGAAGCCGGTAATTTGAAATATTCCAATTTCTCTTGAAGCCACTTTGCCCAAGATTCGTCTTCTCTCTTATAGGAAATGAATGCGTAGTATGTATAATTCTGTTCCATTGCTTTATGTTATTTTTGCATTCGAATTCTATCTTACTTGTTCAAGACCTCAATTCTTTTCCTACTGTCTATCGCCACAGGGTGATCTTTGGGTACCAGGGTGATGGCAGTTTGGAACTTGTCATGTGCCGTTGATAAATCTCCCATAGCAGCGAAAGTGCGTCCTAACCGGTTGAGATAGGTTGCCTTAGCAATGTCATCTCCGATATCGGCCGCAATGTCGTAGGCTTTGGTGATGTATTCCAATGATTTATCGTATTGTTTTAACCCTCTATATTCTGCTCCGATATTGTTATAGGCTTGTGCTGTTTTAAGATTTGTTTCTCCAGACTTTCGTAGGTGGAAGTTTAATACCTTTTGACGATATTGCAATGCATTACTATAATTGCCCAAAGTATGATAAATAGAACCTATTTTGTTAATGATTCCTATGGAGGCTTGAGACCCTTCGCCATTTGTTTTATCACGTATTGACAATGTGTTCTGATAATATTCCAGTGCTTTGGGGTAGTCTGATAGTTCTTTGTAATAATTACCTAATGCCTCATATGACAATGCTGTCATTGGATTTTCTTCTCCCAGAACTTTCTTCCGAATGGACAAAGCTTTTAAATAGAATTCCAAAGCTTTGGGTAGTTCTCCAAGATTTTTATATATTGTCCCCATTTTATTATAATAAACAGCAGTTCTTTCATGTTCTATTCCATGAATCTTCTCACAGAAATTCATTGCTTTCATAAAAAATTCAAGATAATTTTTGTAGTCACCTTGATCTTCGTATACAAAACTAATGATACTATACAATCTATCTAACCTTGTAATATCACGAATTTCCTCACTCTGCAATTTTTCGAGAATAGACAATTCCTTGAGATAGTATTCCAAGGCTTTAGCATAGTTACCTTGATTATTGTATAATGAACCTATATTTTCATAGGAATAAGAAGTTTCAATATGTTCAACGCCTAACTCTGATTCGCGAATTGACAATGCTTTTTGGTAATAATCCAATGCTTTTTGAAATTCACGTTCTGACTTGAAAACGTCACCAATGTTATTATACAACTTGGCAGTTTCTAGTCCGTTATTAAGTTGTTCAAGAATTGACATCTGCTTGAAATAAAATTCCAAAGCTCTGGGATAGTCGTTTTGAACATGACAGGTATGACCAATATAATTATAATATGAGATGGTGTCTGGGTGTTTCTCTCCAAGGACATTTTCATAAACAAACAATGCTTTTTGGAAGAAATCTAAGGCTCTGCTATAATCGTTTTGATGTATGTATACTACACCTAGTCCATGATACGTAGTAGCGGTATCCAAATGCTTGACGCCAAGTATTTCTTCACGGATATGTAACGCCTTGAAATAGAAATTCAGTGCCATTTTATAATCTTTTTTCCAAAAATAGAGCATTCCCATTGTATGATAAGCACAAGCCGTGTCCAGATGCTCTTTACCCATGTCTTTTTCTGTCCATTCTATATAATCCAAACATAGCATCATGGCGAAATTGAGGCTAAATTGTGCGGATCTGAAGAAATAGATAAAATCTTTATAGATAGAACTCTTTTCTTCTTCTTTATAACTTTTTAATAGATCCTGGTAAATGACATAGTCATACCCTTTTTCCTTTAATTTCTTCCAATAATTTGTGAGAGTTTTTCTGTAATTCTTATAAAACTCTTCGAATACAGGAATTCTCTGCAGAAGTAGATAAAGTGAGCTAAAATTATTTATCTTATAATATTGATAAGCCAGTTCAATCCATGCACGGCTATTATCCCTGGTTTTGAACAATTCAATAATTTCATGCCTACATGAAAGATTCCAGTTCAAATTATTGAAGACATATCTTTTATGTATTGTATCACTTATATACTGATGTGAGAACGAAATCAAACCATTCTTGTTAGTAAGGTGTGATGAAAAAGCACAATAAAACTGTGACCAATATAAAGGTTTCTCCTTTATGATATCAAGTATTTCGTCCTCAGAAAGTCCTTTTTGGGAAACCGATATTAGTGATAGAATATGCTTGATGAAATCCGTGCTATACAAAGCGTAATCTTGCTCATAACTCTGCAGCAAGGCTTGATAGAAATCTTCAATAGAATTAGGAGAAAGGTAATAGTCAATCCGATCATCTAATTTTTCATAGATGCCGAAATTAATAAGTTCCTCGAGAATGGTCTTTAGTACGAGAGTGTTTTCGCTCTGAGGTGAATTAACTATTCGTTGAATCTGTTTTGATTTGAGTTTTTTAGCAAAGGCACCAATATATTCCTCCACAAGACGGACTCGTTGTTTCTTGTCGAGTGGATATACGGAAATAGTAGGATAATTCCTTTGTCTAAACATCTCCATAGTCCTGTCTGTATCAAGTGTGGAGAAGAGAATTTTTATTTTCGGTGGTGGAGCTGGAATCCAGTTCATTGATTTTGCATTTTTCTCGTTGGCAATTTGGTTGACAGCATCTAAAACAAGGAGCAGAGGCTGTTTTCCTTCTGATTGGACTTTAACAAATAGTTTTTCTATCTTTGTCATTTCTTTCTCCTCTTCACCACCAACTATTTTGTCTGTAAACGGTCCATTCTCGTCATCTTCATTAGTCCATCCATAATAGTTGTTGATTTCACTGCAAATGGTCTCAATGATATGGTCGTGGCTTGACTCGCTACCTCCGTTGCCTGTAAAGTGGTATATGATGTTGTATTCACGATTTGTGTCCTGCAACTTTTCCTTCAGCCAATTTGCAATCAAGGCACTCTTGCCTAATCCGCTTGCACCAGTTACGACAAGCTGATGTTGAGTCCAATCATCCATCCAGTCGTTGAGAGCATTGAAATACTTTTCATCTCGGATATAGTTCTGGCATAGCTGGTTCATGAATGAACGCTGGCCAATACGTTCCTTTTCTACATTGGACAACTCACCAAAAGGGAACAACTCGTCCAACATTACTGCGAACTCTTTTTCCACCTGCAGTGCAAGGTCTTCAGGCGAAGAGTATGTGTTGGATGGGTACCTGCTGGCCATTACTTCCTCTTTTAATCGTTCCAGCATCTCAGGATTGTCTTGCTTCTCATCTTCCTGCTCTTTGATGAAGAAGTAGGCATGCATATCTTCTTCACGGGCCAACACACCGAACTGCATCTCCATCTCGGTGACGCTGAGATGGTTATCAAGATAATCCTTTACAATTGGAAATTGTTCTGTCGTGTATTCGGTAAGGTCAGACCTGTCTGGTGTCCATCCGTAACGATTGCCGATAATTCCAATAAAGAAGGGTATAGAGTTTTCAATCTCACGTAGGCAGATTTCCACGACCTTCCCGGACTTTGACTCTTCTTCGGTTATGCCCCAGCGGAGGTCAAGTTCAGTTAGTGTCACATCGCGCTCTGCCGCAAGTTTCCTCAGCTTCGGAAATGTACGTTTCATTAGGTAATCTCTCTCATCCTGCATGTCGCGGAATGTGGATGAAATGAACACTCGGATTTGGCGATTGTCTATGAGATTGTTATTGCTCATCTTCAATTATTTTTTCGGTTTCTTCAATGTATTTCATTGATTGCTGGATAGCGCCCTCTTCGGAAGTCGGTTGTAACCGACGAATTTCAAGTGCTTTGCGAAAATGCTCCAAGGCTTTGTTATATTGCTTCAAGCCACGATAGGCAAGGGCAATGCGGTCGTGACAAAAAGAGGTAAAGATGTGATTCTCTCCAAAAGCAGCCACATGTATAGGCAACGCTTTGAGGGCAAAATCAATGGCATGTTCATAATCACCAAGACAACGAAAGACATCTCCGATTTTGTTGTAGGTATCGGCGGTGTCTGGGTGCTCATCGCCGAGGACTCTCCTGCGTATCTCAAGAGACTTCTGATAGTATTCTAGCGCCTCAGTGTAATTTCCGAGGCCGCTATAGATCCGTCCGATGTTGTCGTAGCTATTGGCGGTGTTGCGGTGTTCCTCACCGAGTACTCTCCCGCAAATCTTAAGAGACTTCTGAGAGTATTCCAGCGCCTTTGGGTAAACACCACGGAGGCAATAGACCCATCCGATATTGTTGTAGGTATCGGCGGTGTCTGGGTGCTCCTCGCCGAGCACTCTCACACGAATCTCAAGAGACTTCTTATAGTATTCCAGCGCCTTTGGGTAATCACGGCGGTTCTCATAAACCCATCCGATATTGTTGTAGTTTGTGGCGGTGTCTGGGTGCTCCTCGCCGAGGACTCTCACACGAATCTCAAGAGACTTCTGATAGTATTCCAGTGCCTTAGTGTAATCACCAAGGCAGCCATAGACCCATCCGATATTGTTGAAGCTATTGGCGGTGTGTGGATGCTCATCGCCATACAAATCTTCTGACATAGCAATCTCTCGATTGCATAGTTCAATAGCTTTGTCATATTTAGCATAATTATAAAGGTGCTTTGCATATTTGTCTAATAATACGAGGCGCTTTTTCTTATCTAATTCAATTTCTTGTGCCATCTCATCTGCCTGAGCATATGCTTCCTCTGTACGTTCTATACGCTCTTGGATGGGGATAGTGGCATCAGCCATGATGGTGGAGGTCTTCAACAATAGTTCATCGATGGAGCTGATGACAGCCAGACGCTTCAATTCAGTTATTTCCTTGCTCTGCTTGTAGTCTTCGAGGTGCTTGCGTGCATCTGCCTCTGCTTCATCGAGGATAATGTTGGCTTCACGCACCTTACCCTCGTTGAAGGCATCCATGGCTCGACGCATACGTTCTGTGATACGCTCGCCTTGCAACTGGGCAACACGCTTGGCTGTGTTGAAAAGCAGCGTCTGGTATTCTGCAAACTCCTCCTTTAGCTTATTGTATTTGTTGAGTTTCGGTTGGAGCTTGTCTATCAGCTCATCTACCTCTTCTTTTACTTCAAGATATTCCTCCTGATAATCCTCGTCATCGGGGTCTTTCTCCAACTTGGCCTTCTTCTTCTTCTCCATTTTCTCTTGTTTCTTCTCAAGGCTCAGTTGCATCTCCTCAATCTCATCGTGGAGTTCGTTGATTTCCTGCTGTGCTTTTACATAGTCTTCATTGGCTGCAGCGAACTTGAGTTTGTCCATCTTAGCAATGCGAAGACCGTCGAGGGAGACCTCGCCGTTTTCCACCTTCAGGTCTTTCATTTGGCTGCTTTCAACGAGCTGCAACTGCATAACGAACTGCAACTGTAGACTTTCGCGGCTATCATAACGGCACCAGTAATGCCCCATTTCGTCGAAGAGGTGTTTCTTAAACTCTATTAATTCAGGTGTCTCCTCCTCGCCTGGTTGTAGGTCCTTGCAATAGGTATACACCTTGGGAGAGGTTTTTGTCTTAAACTCCTCTGAGGCCACATTAAATTCCTCAATTGTAAACTTTCCTGCCTTCTTGTGGAACAAGGCAAGAAAGACATCACTCTGACGCACATAGTTGTTATACTCGTCCTGCTTGCGGCGGTCGTTGAAGGCTGCATCATAATCTTCCCACTCGAACAGCTTAATCCGGATGCCACGTTTTTCATACATGTCATCCAAACGGCGCACCAGATTGCCAAATGCCATGCGGTCATTATCTAACTCTTCTGATGAGGCTAAGAATATTTTGATAGTTTTCATTTATAAATTGCAATTAATGAAGACGTGGTAGCTGTCAACGGCGTTGATTCTGGATGATTCGAATTCTTTATGCCTTTGTCAATCTCTTTCAAATCCTTTTCAAGGACTTTGAAGGCAATTTGTACATGACAAAGCAAAACAGGCAAGTTGATAATCATGTAATCATTCTTTTCAATTATGAGAGATTGATTACTTTCATTTTTTATTATTCCTACTTTTTCGGATAATGATGCATTATGGGTACATAGACATCTAAAACTCTCATATATGGTTTCTATATTTTCCTTTTTTAAACATCCAAAGTTCTTTTTAATTTCTTCAATATTGAAAAAAGTATGGAATCTGTTATTTGAGTTCTTTGTTGAGATATTTCCATTATTAGTAAACCTGGGTTCCTTAGTCCCGCGATAGTATGAACCTATGGCATCTATGCAGGAACAAAGCAGTAGTAGGCACGGCATACCATAACATTGCTTTCCATTTGTTTCGTATGACAACGAATAATCAGCAACTGCGATATAATGTTTAATCGTTTCGTATGACAGCCGATGAACTAAGTCGCCTTCGCGGTACAATCTATGGTGTTTCAAATTATTTTTCTTTATCATTTTGCTTATAATTTTGCGTTATTTTTACTTTGAGAGAATTTCTTTAATTCTTTCAACATTGTTTTTACACTGGATGACACGTGGATCATTTTCGGGAAAAAGTTGCTTCCTTATCTCTAAGGCCTCTTCAAAGAATGGTTTGGCATTAGAATAATCACCATTGCATGCGTAGCTCCGAGCGATACAATTCAATAGGATAGATTTTGTAAAAGGTCTTGTTAAAGCATCTTCACATTCCATCCCTTTCTTATAAACATCTATAGCTTCATCATATCTGTCAAGACAATACAAATCATTGCCTATGCAATTATAGTATGACGAAGGTATCGGCTCTTTACACTTTTCAAGAACATTAACAGCTTCCTTGTGATATGTTAAGGCTTTACCATAATCTTCCTTTCCATAATAATCTTCACCGATGCCTGCAAGAATAACTGCGATGTATGATTCTGTGTCACCGAATGTATCTTTGTAAGATTCAAGATATCTTGTATGACACTCTATGGCTTTGTCATATTCTCCTTTCTGCTTATAAACATTCCCCAATCCTGCCTGTGAAATACAAGTTTCATAATGGTTCGGTCCAAATAGCTTTGACTTGATCTCAATGGCTTGAGAATAGGCAAACAGGGCTTCATCTAACTGATTGAGAGTACAATAAGTACTTGCAATGTTGTGATAACTATGTGCTGTATTAATGTTGTATTTGCCATATAGCTTCGTATCTAAAGCTATACTTTTCTTTGCATATTGTATAGATTCGTCATATTGCTCTTTAAAATCATACAGTGCGCCAAGGCTATTATATAATGAAGACATGGTGTCATTATCCTCACCAAGTAAGTCGCGAGTAGCTTTTAGAGCCTTCGTCAAATACTCTTCCGCCTTATCAAATTCTCTCTTATCAAGATAATTGTCAGCAATACTGTGTGTGGTATCAATGGCTTCTTTGTCATAAGATAGTTTTTGTTGTATTATCAGAGCTTTTTTATAATACTCTTCTGCTTTTTCATAGTTTCGTTGAGCATTATATATGGTACCAATATGTTTCAATGCATGTGATGTGTGAAGGTGATTTTCGCCATATTTATTTTGACATACTTGATATGCCTCGTTAAATGCGGCTAAAGCATCCTGATATTTAGACAAGCTGCGGTTAATGATCCCTTTCCATATATAGAGTTTTTCATAAGACTCTTCTTCATTCAATTTGACATCAACATTTTCTAAAGACGATTGGTAGTCTTCACATAGTGACAAACCAAGTTCGTACATAGAAAAGTATTGAACGAAGAAACTAATAAAAAGACTATATCTTTTGTCACTATTATTTGCAGTTCGAAGGATTTCTATGTATTTGAATGGATTAAACCCGGAATCAATAATTGTTCGAACATATACAGCAATCTCATCAACATGTTCTTTGACTATGCAGTTGAATACCTTAATGTTCTGCAATAACGATGCTAATGACGCAGTATCACCAATGCAATGGTACTGATATAATAGTTCTTCCCAACTGCGAGGGGAATCGTCTTTTTCAAAATATTGTATTATTCTATCTCTAAGCAAGTTGGTCTCTTCAACATCGACCAAATAACGATTAGAAACAGCTTCTCTTACATAACTGTGTGAAAAAGATATAATTCCTTTTTTTGATACTAACTGACTGATAAACGAACAATATAACTGAGACCATGCTAATGGTGTAGAACTAACTATAGCCAGAATCTCTTCTTCGTTTAGTCCGTATTTTGAAAGAGCAATGATCGATATAACCGTCATAAAATATTCGCGGCCAAAGTCATCCTCATACGAAGCCAATAATGCCTGATAGAAATCATCAACAGATTCTGTTGCAAGGTAGTATTCGATTCTTTCATCAAGCTTTTCATAGATGCCGAAGTTGATGAGTTCATCAAGTAATGTTTTGAGTACAAGTGTATTCTCGCATTGAGAATCTGTCGCAATACGATGAACCTGTTGTTCGGTCAATGATTTGGCATAAAGTTTCAGATAGCTTCTTACCAATTGTGACCTTCGTTCGATATCAAGTGGCTGTAGTGTGAAGATAGGGTAGTCTCTATGCTTGAATACTTCCATTGTGCGGTCATCTTCAAGAGTAGAGAAGAGAATCTTGATTCCTTTTGTGGGAACTGGTAGCCAGTTCAGCAGTTTGGCATTATCGACATCAACAATCTGATTGATTGCATCAATGACTATGAGTAGAGGTTTGCCACCTTCAGCTGAAACTTTTATGAATAAGTCTTCGAGTTTTGTTTCTGGCCCTAACTCGTCATCTTCCCAGCCGTATATGTCCTTTATCTCGTTGGCTATGGACTTGGTTATATGTTCGCTACTGCTCTCACTACCACCGTTACCTGTAAAGTGATAGATGATGTTGTACTCACAGTTGTTGTCTGTGAGTTTTTCCTTCAGCCAATTTGCAATCAAGGCACTCTTTCCCAGTCCACTCGCACCGGTCACCACGAATTGATGGCAATCTTCGTCTGCAAGCCATTTGTCTAAAACTTCATAATTCCTTTTGTCTTTGATATAGTTTTGACAGAGTTGATTCATGAAAGAACGTTGACCGATGCGTTCTTTCTCTAATTCAGAAAGATTACCTTCAGGGAACAACGTGTCAAGGAGTTTTATGAAGGCTTCTTCAACTTGCTTGGCAAGATCCTCAGGAGATTTGTAGCCAGAGGAAGGATATTTGCTCTTGCTTATCTCTTGCTTCAGACGGTTGAGCATTTCTGGATAATCCACTTTCTCTGGATCCTCCTCCTGTTCCTTGATGTAGAAATAGGCATGCATGTCTTCCTCTCTGCTGAGTACGCCAAACTGCATCTCCATCTCAGTAACACTAAGATGTTGCTCAATATATTTGTTAACGTCAGTAAATCGTTCTGTTACACTTCCTCCAAGGTCTTCTTTTGATGGCACCCAACCATATCTGTTGCCTATAATGCCTATAAAGAAGGGTATTGAGTTTTCAATCTCGCGCAGGCAAATCTCA
>Ga0247610_10003558_pt1 | contig 16984 bp, 12 predicted proteins | sample 174DNAGHGhighgp2_FD_193483 | JGI IMG/M metagenome (GOLD analysis project Ga0247610, IMG submission 193483) | Sheep rumen microbial communities from Palmerston North, Manawatu-Wanganui, New Zealand - 1742 DNA GHGhigh gp2 | ecosystem: Host-associated > Mammals > Digestive system > Stomach > Rumen... | reverse complement strand
AATTCCCACGATGACGGCCACAAACAGCACGTTCAGTAGGATGCCGTTATCGGGGCCCAGTGGCAGCCATAAATCACTCAACAGGTAGATGGCCAGCACCACTACCAGCGCTATCAGCAAGTAGTTGAGGGCTTTACCGGAAATTCTGGAAACTCCAGAAAACCAGGAAAACCACCCTTTCCCTCTTATTGAGAACACCCAGTAGGCCAGTGTGGGCAGCACGAGGAAGCCCAGCAGCAGTGCCGACAGCAGTGCAAAGGTCTTGGTGAAGGCCAGGGGGTGAAACATCTTCCCCTCCTGGGCCTGCATGGCAAAGACAGGGATGAAGCTGACGACGGTGGTGGCCATGGCTGTCAGGATAGCCGACGACACTTCGGTAACGCCCTCGAATATCACTGCCTCTAACCTCTCACCTCTCACCTCTTCCCTCTCACCTCTCACCTCTTCCCTCTCACCTCTCACCTCTAACCTCTCACCTCTCACCTCTAACTTCTTTACAACATTCTCCATCATCACCACCCCTACGTCTACCATCACGCCGATGGCGATGGCGATACCCGACAGGGCGACGATGTTGGCTTCTACGCCCACCATCTTCATCACGATAAAGGTGGCGATGACGGCTAAGGGCAGCATGCTGGCAATGACAGCCGATGCCCTGAGGTTCAGTACCAGGATAAGCACCACGATGATGCAGATGAGCACCTCGTGGGTCAGTGCCTCCTCCAGGGTGCCGATGGTCTCGCGGATGAGCTGTGTGCGGTCATAGAAGGGTACAACGGTGACCTTCGACACCGTGCCGTCCTTCAGCGTCTTCTCAGGCATGCCGTTTTCCATCTCGGCAATCTTCGCCTTGACATTGTTGATGACCTCCATAGGATTCGAACCGTAGCGGGCGACGACCACGCCGCCTACGGCTTCCTGTCCCTCTTTGTCGAGTCCGCCACGGCGGTCGCCGGGACCGAAGTTCACCTTGGCGATGTCCTTCACGCGGACGGGAACACCGTTACGTGAGGTGATGGCGGCATTCTCCAGGTCTTCCAGCGACTTGATATAGCCTAAGCCGCGAATCAGGTATTCGGCCTTGTTCACCTCCATGGTGCCGGCACCTACGTCGATGTTGGAGTTCTTGACTGCCAACATCACCTGCATGATGTTGACGCCGTGTGAGCGCATAGCCTCAGGGTCGAGGTCTACCTGATATTCCTTGACATAGCCGCCCACGGAGGCTACCTCTGACACACCGTCGGCTGCCGACAGACCGTAGCGCACGTAGTAGTCCTGGATGGTGCGCAGCTCCTGCGGGTCCCAGCCGCCGGCGGGCTTGCCCGTCTTCGGGTCGCGGCCTTCCAGGGTGTACCAGTAAATCTGCCCTAAGGCTGTGGCGTCAGGTCCTAAGGTGGGCTGAACACCGTCGGGCAGCAGCCCTGCTGGCAGTGAGTTCAGCTTTTCCAGAATACGTGAACGGCTCCAGTAGAACTCCACGTCATCGTTGAAGATGATGTAGATGAACGACATGCCGAACATCGATGTCGAGCGGATGGTCTTTACTCCGGGGATGCCCAGGAGTGACGTGGACAGCGGGTAGGTAATCTGTTCCTGGATGTCCTTTGGCGAGCGCCCCATCCACTCGGTAGCCACTATCTGCTGGTTGTCGCCGATGTCGGGAATGGCATCAACGGCAATGGGGTCGCGTGGCAGCAGGCCATGATGCCAATTAAAGGGAGCCGTTGCCAGCCCCCCTAAAAGTACTGCTATCAGCAGAAACGCAGTGATAATCCTGTTTTCCAGGAAATACCTAATGATTCTGTTGAGCATCTGTCAGAGAATTATTTCTCGCGGTTCTCCTGGTCGATAGCCTTGATCTTCTCACGTACCAGGTTCATGTCGTCCTTCAGTTTCTGCACTTTGCGGTTCATCTCGTCGATGAGCGAGTTGCCTTTCTTCGACGAGACGCTCAGGAAGCCAAGGTTGTTCTCGTAAGTCTGAATCTCCTGCTTCATGGCCTCATACTGGCGGAACAGGCGGGCACGCTCATTGTCTAAGGCGTTCTCGCCGCGCTCGGCCACCTGCTTCAGGTTCTGCTTGAAGTTGTTCAGACGGCGCTTGGCCACCGAGATGTTCAGTTCCTTATAGAGCTTGTCGAGCACGGCATGGTACTCCTCGTACAGCTTGTCCTTCTCGCGGAAGGGTACGTGGCCGATGGCCTGGTATTGGGCTACCAGTTCCTGCACCTTTTCCTGGATATTGTCGCCGGCCTCCTCTGTCACCAGCTTCAGCTGTGCAATGACGTCGCGCTTCTTCTCCAGGTTGGCCTGTTCCTCACCCCGTGTGTCGGCAGTGGCAGCATTGCGGGCCTCAAAGAACTTGTTGCAAGTACCCAAGAACTCCTCCCACAGCTGGTCGCCCAGTTTCTTGGGCACCATGCCGATGGTCTTCCACTCCTTCTGCAGGTTGATGAGCTTATCGCCCGTCGATTTCCAGTCGGTGGAGTCTTGCAGGGCCTTGGCCTTTTCAATGAGGGCACGCTTCTTGTCGGCATTCTCCTTAAAGGTGTCCTTCAGTCCGCGGAAATACTCTGCCTTACGTCCGAAGAAGTCGTCGCAGGCAGCACGGAAACGCTCGAAAATCTTGACGTTCATCTTCTGAGGAGCAAAGCCGATGGTCTTCCACTCGGCCTGCAGCTCAATAATCTGCTTGGTATGACGCTCCCAGTCGCCGCTGCCCTTGTTTTCCTCGGCGGCGATGGCTTCCACCTTCTCACACAACTCGGTCTTCTTCTGCAGGTTCTCCTCCTCACGGGCGCGGATGCCCTCGAAGTGCTGCTGGTGGCGCTTGTTGATAATGGTCGATGCAGCCTTGAAACGGTCCCAGATTTCCTCGCGCAGTTCCTTGCTTACCGGACCTATCTCGCGGTACTCCTGATGCAGCTTCTGCAACTGGTGGAAAGCACTGATGACGTCGGCCTCCTCAGCTAATTTCTCAGCAGCCTCACAGAGTTTGGTCTTCAACTCCAGGTTCTTCTTGAAGTCATATTCCCGAGCCTCGCTGTTCAGCTTCAGCAGGTCGTAGAACTGTTCTACGTAGAGCTGGTAGTTGCGCCATAGCTCGTTGGCCTTCTCTGCCGGCACGGCCTTGATGTCGCGCCATTCCTGCTGCAGGGTCTTGAATTCCTGGAAGGTTTTGTTGGCCTCCTCAGGCGATGTGACCATGGCCTTGATTTTTTCTATAATGTCAAGTTTCTTCTTGAGGTTCTCCTCCTTCTCAGCTTCCTGTTCGCGGAACTGCTGCTGCCGGCGCTCTTTGATAATGCCCATCTCGGCTTTGAAAGCCTCTTCTTCTTCGTCGGGCGTAATCTGATACTCTTCCGGGTCGCCGCCGCCGTCGATATAGGCCTTCAGCTTGGCCTCACGCTCGGCAATGTGCAGTTTGTAGAATGCGGTCTTCAGATAGTCCACTTCGTCCTTCTGAGGAGCTTCTTCGCCATGGGCGATTTCCTTTACACGGTCAAGCACCTCTTTCTTGGTGGCATAGACCTTACGCTGTTCTTCCGGAATTTCCGTTGCTTCAGCCGTTGTTACTACTTCAGGAGCTGTTGCTGCCTGGTTGACTGTTTCTTCACTAATCCCCTTTTCGAGGATGTTTTCTTGAGAGTCCATAATTAACTGCTTTTAGTTACTATATGGTGGGTTCACACGTAATTTAGGCGGTAAAAGTACTTAAAAAAAACGTAACAGCCTAATATTTAACATTTTTTATTATGTCACACCAGTCGCTTATGTCGGAAAATCCACCAACAGACAACGGAAACCAGGGCGGACAGTATCAGCGCAAAGATAAATCCCCATGGTTTTTCCTCGATGCCGTTGACGAGGTTCATGCCGAAGAGCGAGGCTATCAGCGTGGGGAACATCATGATGATGGTGACCGACGTGAGCGTTCGGATGACGGTGTTCATGTTGTTGTTGATAATGCTCTGATAGGTGTCCATCGTCGACTCCAGGATGTCGCTGTAGATGTTGGTGGTCTCGCGGGCCTGTGTCATCTCGATGTTCACGTCCTCAATGAGGTCGGCGTCCAGTTCGTCAATCTGCAGTTTGAACTTCAGTTTCGACAACAGCGTCTCATTGCCTCGGATGGAGGTCTGGAAATAGGTCAGCGAGTCCTGCAGGCGCGAGAGTCCGATGAGGCTCTCGTTGTTCACCTCGCGGTCCAGGTTGCGCTTGGCTTTGTCGATGAGCATGTTGATTTGCTTCAGGCGCTTCAGGTACCATACGGCAGAGGAGAGGAACAACCGGAAAATCATGTCGACATAATCGGTAAAGCCCTCGCCGCGCTTCTGCTGGAACGAGACGAAGTCAATCATCATGTTTGTCTCATAGTAGCAGACGGTGATGGTGACGTCACGCTTGTGGATGATGCCCAGTGGCACCGTGGTGTAGGGTGTCCTTGACCTGATTTCCTTGACGTAGGGTATGCGGAGGATGATGAGCATCCAGCCGTCGTCATATTCGTAGCGCGCCCTCTCGTCGGTATCGCTGATGTCCGACAGGAAGTAGTCGGGAATCTTAAACTGCTCTTCCAACTGACGCTGATCATCTTCTGTCGGACACGTCACCTGTATCCAACAATTAGGCTGCCACTCTGTGAGCTGGCTCAGCCCGCCTTGGGTGTTCCAGAATGTCTTCATTGTGCTAATCCTTTTTTTCGAGGTACGAGGTACGAGAATAGTTTAGCGGCAAGAGGATTAGCGGTCTTGCCTGCCTGTCCTCCAGCCTTACTTTTTACAAGTTTCCGCCGGGTAATCGTCCATTTTTTTGTTGCTATTTTGGTTTGTCTGGTGCAAAGGTACGAAAAATATTAAAGGTAAAAAAGTAAAAAGGTAAAAAAGTAAAGCATCGAGCCACTTTTTTACCTTTTTACTTTTTTACTTTTTACTCTTTTATTTCACCGGCACGTCTGCCAGCGTCTTCTTCAGCAGCTGCCAGAAAGGTTCGACGGTGGCGATGAGGGCGCGCTCCGTGGTGGTGTGTGGCGACTTCATCGTGGGGCCGAGGCTGACGACGTCCAGATGCGGGTACTTACCCAGGATGACCGAGCACTCCAGACCGGCGTGGTCTACCTGGATGATGCCGTCCTGACCAAACAGTTCCTTATACTCCTTCAGCAGCAGGTGCAGGGCCTCCGACTCGGGATTCGGGTCCCAGCCGCCGTAGCTGCCGGCGGTCTCCACCTTCATGCCTGCCATGGAGAAGCAACTCTCGAGGGTTTTTACGATATAGTCTTTCATGTCCTCGCGACTTGAGCGGGCCAGAATCTTCATGGCAGCCTTGCCGGATTCGATGTCGATGATGGCCAGGTTTGACGAGGTCTCCACCACGTCGGGGTAGGAGGGTATCATGCGGACAACACCGTCGTGGCAGGCATAAATGGCGTTGATGAGGTTGTCCTGAATCTCAACGGGCACCTCCGTCTTAGGCGTCTCCACGTCTTCGGCTATGACCTCAATGCCTAAGGTCTCTATCTGCTTGTACTCATCGCGGAAATCTTCCTGCCAGTCGGCACAGAGCTCTTTCAGAGCCTCTACGTTTTCCTTGGGCAGAGTCAGCACCACCTCGGCCTTGAAGGGAATGGCGTTGCGCATGTTGCCGCCGTGCCAGGAGGCTAAGCGTGCCTCCAGTTCCTCGATGGCCTCACGGACGATGCGCACCATCAGCTTGTTGGCGTTGCCGCGGCCTTCGTGGATTTCCAGACCACTGTGTCCGCCACGCAGTCCTTTGACGGTGATGCGCACGGCAGCGTCGTCGGTATCGGTGTCAGCCTCTTTGTAGTCGAGGGTGGCGGTGACGTCAATGCCTCCGGCCGAGCCGATGACGAACTTGCCCCAGTGCTCGGAGTCGAGGTTCAGCAAGATGTCGCCCTGCAACTCACCCTCAGGCAGGTCGTTGGCACCGTACATGCCCGTCTCCTCATCGGCGGTAATCAGGGCGTCGATGGGGCCGTGCTGCAGGTCTTTGGACTCCATGATGGCCATGATGGAAGCCACGCCCAGACCGTTGTCGGCACCGAGGGTGGTGCCGGTAGCCTTCACCCACTCACCGTCAATCCACGGCTGTATGGGGTCGGTCTCGAAGTTGTGCTGTGACTCGGGTGTCTTCTGGGGTACCATGTCCATGTGGGCCTGCAAGATGATGCCCTTGCGGTTCTCCATGCCTGGCGTGGCGGGCTTGCGCATGACGATGTTGCCGGCGGGGTCTTTGAAGGCCTGAACGCCAGCCTCTGTTCCAAACTGCAGCAGGAACTGCTGGATTTTCTCTAAGTGTCCGCTGGGGCGGGGCACCTGTGTCAGTGCGTAGAAGTTTTTCCAGACGCACTGCGGGTTTAGGTTCTGAATGTCGTTGTTCATAGTTTTTTTGTTTGAGAGGAGAGAGGAGAGAGGAGAGAGGAGAGAGAATACTCCTGCTGCGGCTCGTCTTCACTGTCCTGCAGTTAGTAACAGTTATTTTGTTTGTCAATCAGTGACTTTCTGAGTCCAGACATTATTCTGCCTACTTCTATAGACATGTCTTCTGCTATTTTTAATTCTTCTTCTGTTATATATCCTAATGACTGGGCGATATCCAGCTGGCATGTTACTTCCGTGAGAGAACCGTATGCTATTTCGAGAAAGTGGATTCTTTCCTTGATTGACATTCGCCCCAGTCCCTCGGCAATATTTGAAGGTATAGAAACAGCTGATCTCCTAATTTGGTCGCAGATGGCGTATTGCTCGTATGCAGGAAATTTCCGAACCAAAGAATATACGTAGATGATAAAAGTTTTTGCCTTCTTGTATGCCTCTACTTTTTTGTAAAAGAAATCGTTAGCCATAATACGTTGTTTGATAGAATATAATACAGGAAAAACTAATCTCTCTCCTCTCTCCTCTCTCTGATTCTGGAGTAATCTCTCTCCTCTCTCCTCTCTCCTCTCTCCTCTAAATTTCTCCTCGTAAACAACAGTGCCACCCAAGCGTAGATGCCCAGGGCGACCACCAGCAACGTCTGCACCGTATGGACGATGAGCACGAAGTAGAGAGCCTGCTCGTCCTGTACACCATAGAGAATGAGCATTGTCTTGATGGCGAAATGCCAGGGACCGGCACCGTTTGGGGTGGGCACGATGACGGCGAAGTTGGCCACAACAAACGAAACTAATGCACAGCCGATGCCTAAGTCGGCCGTGAAGTCGAAGCAGAAGAATGTCAGGTAGTAATGCAGAAAATAGCATACCCAGATGCCAATGGAGAGTAGCAGGTAGAGCGGAAGGTTTTTGACGCCACGTAATGACAATACGCCCTCCCAGATGCCACCCAGCGTTGTTTTAACCTTATTATATATAGAGAGGTTTTTCAACAGCAGGTGCAAGAGAATCAGGGCTGCCACGCCACAGATGCCCGTTACCAGCCATCCCGTCAGTGAAAAGCTGCTCAGGATGCGGTCCATTGACGTGCCCGTCTTGCGGAAGAACGTGCCAAAGACGCTCATCTCAATCAGCAGAATCAGTCCGGAGTAGAGCATTACAATCAGTGTGTCGACAGCGCGCTCGGTGACCACCGTCCCTAAGGCTTTCGAGAACGAAACGCCCTCCCACCGTTTCAGCACGCCGCAGCGGGTGAACTCGCCGATGCGGGGGATGACCAGTGAGGCGGCATAGCTCAGGAATACGGCGTTGACGCAGACCGAGGACCTGATATTCTCGTACCTCGTACCTCGTACCTCGTACCTCGACTCAGCATCCTCGTCCCTCGCCCCAAGCGGCTCCAGCGTCTGCTTCCATCGCCAGCCTCGGAAGGCCTGTGCCAGGATGCCGAAGGGAAAAGACAGGAGCATCCACGTCCAGTCCATCTCATGGAGCATGACGTGGCGCACCATCTGAAAGTCGAATCCACGGTACATCCAATAGAGAATAGCTCCGCCGAGGATTAACGGCAGGGCTATTTTCAAGATGTTGTTGCCCGTGTTTTTCCATTCCATGCTGCAAAGATAATGCAAATAGTTCAAAAAACCAAAGTTTGCTTGGTTTTTTGAACTATTTTTATCTAGAGGGAACTTAGCGCGTGTTAAAACGCTACAACTGGCACTACAAATGTTTGGCCATTCCGGAGTGTGATGATGGCATGTTGTCCATCGTCAGTGAAGATTATGTTGAGTAAGGAGTCGTCTCTGCCATTGGAACCGTCTTTACCGTTTTTGCCGTCCGTTCCGTCTTGACCGTCAGCCAGAATGCCTGTACTCTTGTACGTGACACCACCGTCCGTGGAAATCTCCCACATGCGAGTAACGGGGTTAATGCGGACAATGGGCACTGGCAGGGTCATGTTGATGTCGTCCTTGCCGTCCTTGCCATCTGTTCCGTCTTTACCGTCTATGCCGTTGGCACGCATCAGTTTTCCGTCGGCATCGGTCATCCATTGGCCGTTCACTGTCCAATAGTAGAGGCCGTCTGCTGCCTTGGCAATGCCAATGGTGAAGTTTGAGTTAGTACCGTCCTTACCGTCCTTACCGTCAGCAGGAATGTCAGTACTGATGAACGTGACACCGCCGTCAGTAGAGATTTCCCACACGCGGGTTGTCGGGTTGATGCGGACGATGGGGATAGGCAGCGACAGGTTGATGTCGTCCTTACCGTCCTTACCGTCCTTGCCATCAACGCCACCGGCAGGCATGCGGTTTCCGTTCTCATCGGTAATCCATTTGTTGTTTACCGTCCAATACCAAACACCGTCCTCACCCTTCTGCACACTCATGTTAAAATCTTCTGCACTGCCATCCTTGCCGTTTTGACCGTCGGCAAGAATGCCTGTGCTGGTGTACGTGGTTCCACCATCGGTAGAGATTTCCCAGTAGCGGGTTATCGGGTTGATACGGGTCAGGGGTATGGGCAGCGACATGTTGATGTCGTCCTTACCGTCCTTGCCGTCAACACCGTCTTTGCCATCAATACCGCCGGCGCGCATACGGTTGCCGTCGTCATCAAGAATCCATTGGCCGTTTAGAGTCCAGTACCAGACGCCGTCTTCACCCTTGTCAACGCCGATGACGAAGTCGGCAGCACTTCCGTCTTTTCCGTCCTTTCCGTTCGTGCCGTGTCTTAGGGTAAACTCATTGCCGTTGTTGAACCTGATGGTGTAGGTGCCGTTGTTGTTGTTTACGACTCTTGTAATAAAGCCATTGGTGTTAATCGTGTAGAGTATGGTCTGAATTGCCTGTATTTCTCTGTTTTGTATAGGCAGACTGTCCTCCAGAATCTCCACACGACGGCCCAGGCCACGCAGGTCATCGCCGTACTTGTCATTGCACGAGCTGATGCCAGTAGCCATGAAGGCTCCTACTGCTAATATGTGGAATGCTCGTAGTTTCATATTTCTTCCGGATTAGTGGTCTTTAATTGGCATTGGTAATGATAGGTACGTCAAACTGTCCCTGGTTGTTGGGGAATTTGAAACGGGCAACGTAAACGCCATTAACCCACAGGAATTCAACGGACTCGATAACGACGTCGCCATTTTTGCCGTCTTTACCATTGATACCGTCCTTGCCGTCTGCACCATCCTTACCCTTGGCGTATGTGCCGGTGCTAAACCAGGTGTTGCCGCCGTCGTATGTGATTTCCCAGATATAGGTGGTGGGGTTGATGCGTACCTGAGGAGCTACGGCGCGACCGTCCTTGCCGTCAGTGCCGTTCTTACCGTCTTTACCATTAGCGCGTATCATTTCGCCATCGGCCGTTACGACAAACTCACCGTTGACAGCCCAATAGTAATTGCCGTCGGGACCTTGCTTGGCAGAGATTTCAGGAGCCTCTGCGTCCTTGCCGTCTGCGCCATCCTTACCTTGGGCGCTGACGCCTGTGCTAATCCAGGTGTTGCCACCGTCGTAGGACACTTCCCAAACCAGGGTCACGTCGTTGATGCGCACCTGTGGGGCTACGGCTTTTCCGTCCTTACCATCCTTACCATCCTTACCGTTGGCGCGTACCATATTGCCGTCGGGTGTCAGGATAAACGTGCCGTTGATGGTCCAGTAATAGTCACCATCGTCACCCTGCTTCATCGAGATTTCCGGAGCCTCAGCATCCTTGCCGTCAGCACCGTCTTGGCCCTTGGCATACATGCTGGTGCTAATCCAGGTGATACCGCCGTCGTATGACACTTCCCAGAAATAGGTCTGCTCGCTGAGTCGTACCAGTGGTGCAAGGGCAACGCCGTCTTTACCGTCCTTACCGTCAACACCGTCCTTACCGTTTGCACGTACCAGGCTGCCATCGGGAGTCACGATAAACTCTCCATTCAGCGTCCAGTAGAAATAACCGTCAGGACCCTGCAAGATGGAGATGTCGGGCACCTCGGCATCAATGCCGTCGATACCGTCCTGGCCATTGCGGATGAGTACAGCGCCTGCCTTCTTGAACGTAATGATGTAACCTTGGCTGTTGGGAGTGACGTTGGTGATGTAGTCGGCATTCTCCAAAGCGTCGGCAATGATTTGCAGTGCTTCAAGCTGGGTGTTCATTCTCTTAGCCAGCTTCTCCAGTTCTGTTACACGGTAGTCCAGCGCGTTAATCTCGTCCTGATAGTCTGTGCAGGATGAAATGGTGCCTGCCATCAAGGGGACAATGGCCAGCAACAGGAATTTTCTTAATGTTTTCATAACCATATATGTTTTTATATTAATAATCAAATCTTTGAGGTGTGGGGTTGTCCGGGTCATAGACATAGCAGATGCAGACGCGGTTCTCCTCGGGGATGTCGAACGGCTGTACCTTGTCGCCCTTAGCAAAACGGCGGATACGCCAATCAGGTACACCGGCATCCTGCAGGTACTTTGATACGGCCTGCGAACGTTCGATAGACAAACGCATGTTGATGGTGGGGTTACCCGTCTCCTTGTCAGCATAGCCGGACAGGCGGACAAATGCCTTCGGGTGCTCGTCCAAATACTTCAGAAGGCGTGTCAGCTTGTCCATCTGGTTGGCACGGATGATGCTCTGGTTGATGACGAAGTAGATGTTCACGTTGAACGAGATCTTCTCGGCAGGAACGTCCACGAACTGTGCCGGCGGTGCCACGGGCTTTGGCACATCCTCGTAAACCGGCTCGGTACGGCCGTGGCTGTGTCCGATGTTGAACTTGATGCCCAGCAGGGCGTTGAAGTGCCAGTCTTTATTGTCGCGCTTGCCCAACTTCGAGTTGAAGTGGTCGGGCAGCATGTTGGCATTCACCTCAGCACCGATGGAGATCTCGTCGGCTATGCGGTAGTCGTAGCCTATACCGGCTCTCACCACGGGGTTCCAGCGTGAGTCGTTCCACAACTTCTGGAAGGGCTCGGTGTGAGGCACGTAGTCGTACATCGTATAGTACTTCTTCTCATGGTAGGCCTTGTTGGCATCCACGGCGTCATCGTTGTTAAATGAGAGAGCTACACCACCACCGACAAAGGCATAGACGCTGTGCAGACGTTCCGGGTTGCGGCCCAGAATGAGTTGTGTCAGGTCAACCTCGGCCTCAAGGCTGGGCTGGATGAAGTTCCACTTGTATTCTGACTCGGGGTAAGCATAGCGGTTCTTTGCCCACAGACCGCTGACGCTTCCGCGCAGACCGAAAATCTCGTTGAACTTATAGCCCATTGAGATTTGCAGTGCCGGAGAGAGCAACTGTGAGAACTTGGCTTCGCCGATGTCGTAGGCTGCACCACCCTGTGCCTTGATATACCAGTGGGGAACAAAGAATGCGCGTGGCACACTGACCAGTCGCCGTTCTGTTTGGGCTTCTTGCTGCGCGTTAGCAGCAAAAGCCGAACTCACAAAAAGTGTAAGTAAAAATAGCGCTTTTCGCATAGTTTTTTGTTTTATGTACTTATTTTAGTTGCAATTTGCTGCAAATGTATAAAAATGTTCCTTTTGTGAAAACTTTTTAGTTTATTTTTTAGGAATATTTTATAAAACTCACAAAGTTTAACTAAATTTCTCAATTTTTTAATCATTTTGTTGGAATTATTGTGTATCTTTGCGCCTATGAATCAAGTACGACCTAAGAAGAACCTTGGCCAGCATTTTCTTGTTGACCTTGATATAGCGCGCCGCATAGCCGACACTGTTGATAATCCCTACGCCGACCTGCCCGTCCTTGAGGTAGGCCCTGGTATGGGGGTTATGACGCAGTATCTCGTCAAGAAGTCCCGGCCGTTAAAGGTAGTGGAGATAGACCGTGAGTCGGTGGCGTATCTGAAAGAGCATTTCCTTGATTCGAAGTATGAGGTACGGGATACCTCGAAAACCTCACCTCAAGAATCAGACCTGGAGATAATCTCTGGCGACTTCCTCCGAATGGACCTCACCGAGGTATTCGATGGTCAGCCCTTCGTACTCACCGGCAACTATCCCTACGACATCTCGTCGCAGATATTCTTCAAGATGCTCGACAATAAAGACCTTATTCCCTGCTGCACTGGCATGATTCAGCATGAGGTGGCCCTGCGCTTGGCTGCCAAGCCGGGCAATAAGCAGTATGGCATTCTCTCAGTCCTGATACAGGCCTGGTACGATGTGGAGTATCTCTTTACCGTAGACCCCAGCGTCTTCAATCCGCCTCCAAAGGTGCAGTCGGCTGTCATCCGCATGGTGCGCAACCACGTGACCGACCTTGGTTGCGACTGGCAGCTCTTCCGGCGTGTGGTCAAGACCACCTTCAACCAGCGGCGCAAGATGCTGCGCGTCTCGCTGCGCCAACTGCTGTCCAACGATCAACTTTCGAATCTTACCACGGCAGCAGGTGATGCCCCGCTATCACAGAACGCCTCTGTTGATCTTACCCTTCGTCCCGAACAGCTCACCATAGCGCAGTTTGTGGAGCTGACAAATCTGGTGCAGGCATGTATGGTTGATAGCAGTGCCAGCGCCACATCTTCTGAGTAGATATGTTTTTTTGTTATTCCAAAATCTCATAATCAAAAGTGTCAAACTGTGCTTTTCCTTGCTTTCCATAGCAAAAGATACCTATACGGAAGCCCTTCCAATTGCCCTCGTGCATAGCGAACGGTTCGCCTGCTGCCGTAAAACGCTTGCCGTCAAGACTATAGTAGAACCGATGCTGGTTGGTCAGCACGTCAAGAGATATGCGTAGCCAGACTTTTGAGGGTTTCTTCTTGGCGACCACTTCATAATGCCTGTCATTTACCAGACAGATTCCTTCGTCAGAGATTCCGATGCCCCGATATTCTCGTCCTATGCAGAGCAGTCCGGCACGGGTGCCTTTCGTAAGACCGCGACAGTCTACTACGGTAGTGGCCACGCCACGATAACCCATCGTCTTCTGTGTCAGCATATTACGGGCATTCTTCAAGCCGGGCGACGGCTGGGCGTGAAGCGCCAGCCAACCATGGCGTTCCGTCAGACTCCAATAGTCGTTGTTCGGGTTGTGACACCATTGCCACTGCAAGCCAAGCGTGTTGCCGCTGAAATCGTCGCTGGTTTGTGGCAGCACACGCTTCGTGTTTGCCGTAATATTCGGCTTCGTCCACACATTGACAGGTTCCCCGATACCATTGCCGTCAATATCTACGCCAATGAGCGGCCAGCCGTCCTTCCAACGGGCAGGTTGCAGATGAACCACACGCCCCAAGACCGGAGTGGCCTGGAAGTGGTAGAACCACCACTGGCCGTCGGGCGTATCGACAAGTGCTCCCTGATGAGGGCCATTTACGCTTGTAGAACCTTGTTCCAGCACTACCCGTTTTTCGTAAGGCCCATAGACATTCTTTGAACGGAGCACCGTTTGCCAACCACTGCCCACACCACCCTCGGGAATAATCAGATAATAGAAACCGTTCCGCTTCAACCATTTCGTCCCCTCTGCCACAGGACCGGTATAGACCGTCACACCGTCGTCGAGCAGAGTTTTGCCGTCGGCCGACAGCTTATGGACGATGATTGGTCCTGCGCCGTGCTGGCTGCGTCCGAGATATGCCTGCCCGTCGTCGTCGAACAGCGGACACGGGTCTTCCCACTTCGGCACGGCTTTCACACAGTGCAGTGGACTCCATGGACCGCAGGCATCCGAAGCTGTCGACATGAACAAGCCTTCGTCAGGCGTGCAGAAATAAACGTAGAACTTTCCTTCGTGCCAGCGGATGCTGGGAGCCCACGAACCACCGGCATAATGCTTGTTTTCATCCCAGCCAGGCATGTCAAAACGGTCGTACACCTGACTTACGATCTTCCAGTTGACCAAATCGTCCGACTCCAGTACCTGCATGCCGATAAAGTGAAAGTCTGAGGCAACCATGTAATACTTCTCACCCACGCGAATCACGTCGGGGTCTGAGTAGTCGGCGTTCAGCACCGGGTTCTTATACGTCCCGTTGCCCTGATCACCCCATGACAGTTGGGCTTGTGCTAAAAGACAAGTCATCAAAGCCATCATGCACAAAAGGATTGTTTTTTTCATCATTTCAGCTCGAATGTGTTCTGTTGCTGCGGACATCTGTTGCCGACGCACCTATAAAACGTGCAAGTTCCGTTTTTATTGTCCTTAGTGGAACGTATCATTCATTCAGTTTCCTGCTGTGCGATAGTGAGCAGGATATCACCCTTTTTCAACTCCAGCTGTCCGTTGGGAACGATGATGCTTTCCACGTTTAATCATCATTACCAAGGTTCCCCTGGGAAAATGCATGTCAGCCAAATGGTTGCCGCCAGTCAAGGTCTCGTCCGTGACTATCATCTCGGACAGACGCGAACCAAGTTCTTCAGGCAGTTCGACACCAAACTCATTACCCTCCTTGGGTTCTTCTGTAGCCAAGCCCAGCCAACGGGCGCAGGCTGTGATAGTGGTGCCTTGAATCGATAGTGACAATAGCGTGATAACGAACACCACGTTGAACAGGAAGTGCGCATCCTCAATACCTGCAATGACAGGATAGGTGGCAAAAATGATAGGCACAGCGCCACGCAAGCCTACCCACGATAAAAACACTTTGGCCTTGAACGGCACGCGAAATGGCTGTAGGCACAGGAACACAGCCAGTGGCCTGGCCACAAGCATCATAAACAGTCCTATGGAAATAGCTACGAGCAGCACGCCCAACATATCTGTAGGGTCAGCCAACAGACCTAATGTAAGGAACATCACAATCTGCAGGAGCCATGTGATACCCTGGAAGAACGTGTTCGTTTCACGCCGATACGATAGCTTGTTGTTACCCGCTACCAAACCTGCTACATAGACTGCCAGATAGCCGTTACCCTGCAACAGGTCGGTAAAAGTAAAAATAATCAGAATGCTGCTCAACACTAGGATGGGATAAAGCGAGGCATTGGGCAGGTTGATATGATTGACAACCCACACCAACGCCAAACCACTCAGATAGCCCAGCAAGCCACCTACGGCCAACTGGCCTACAATCTTTGAAGCCAGTTCCATACCAGAAAACTCTCCTGCTGACACAATCATATCGACCAATGCTATAGTGAGTACAAACGCCATCGGGTCGTTCGAGCCGCTCTCCAATTCAAGTGTAGGACGGAGATTATGTTTCAGCCCAATTCCCTGTGAACGCAGCAGATTGAACACGGAAGCTGAATCGGTAGACGACACGGTGGCTGCCAGCAGCATCGACATCGGCAGTGTCAGTCCGATGGCAAGGTTCGTCCATTCCGATAGGTAGAAAATCAGCATGCCCGTGATTGCCGTAGTTACCAATACGCCCAGCGTTGAGAGCACCAGGCCCTGTGCCGCCACAGGCTGAATGTCGCGGAACTTCGTATCCATACCACCTGAGAACAGGATGACCGATAACGACAGCATGCCGATAAGCTGGGCGTCCTCATGGCTATGGAACTCCAGCCCCAGTCCGTCGCTGCCGAAAAGCATACCCGTGAACAGAAACAGCAGCAGGGTGGGGATGCCGAAGCGATACCCCCACTTGCTGATGACGATGCTGGCGAAGATCAGTACTGCGCCAAGAAAGAAAATGTTTTCTGGTGTAAACGTCATGTCGTAATGGCTGTTTAGAACAATTTTGCAATCATCTTCCTAATCCTTTAAACTTGGTTTTTATAACTAAAGCGGCCTTAGGACGAACGGTTGCTAATAAAATGAATGAAAATGTGAATTGATGCGTGTCCCCCAAAATAGCTATGCTAACGGATGATATGCCTCAGTGCTATCACATAATATAGGCACGAGGCTGACAGGCAGAAGGGAGCCGTCTCCAAACGGCGTCTGCTGTCGTGGAGGAAATGGAGGGACTTAACAATTTGCACTCGAACGAAACCGCACGGATTGGCTGTACGTTCTGTCTTTGACGCGTGTGTAGACAGTATTCGTTGTGGGCGTGAGCTGCAGACACGATATAGGTTAGTGGCATCCGTCAGCGTAGCCTCGTAGTGACGTGAATCCTGTGGGGTTACTACTGTTGCATCTCGTTGTTCTTGTACCTCTTTTTCTTGGGCGCAATCTTTATCCTGCCAGCCATAACTGACTGTCAGCAATACTACTATTAAAAAAAGTAATACTCCCCACGATTTCTCCATCCGAATCATTTCTGGGACAAAATTACAAAAAAAAATCGAGATAAATGGTATCTTTATGAGAAATAGTCTCAAACCTTCTGTTTTTATGGCATCTTGTCGCAAATTTAGTCGCGTCACATGAATGTTGCAAAAATGGGATAAACAATGGCATAATAAAGACATAGCAAACATGAGGGCATAAAAAACAAATAGCGTGTAACTCGCCAGAGCCACACGCTATTTTGTTGCGTTTTGTTATGTCTTTGCCTATCGGTGTCATTTAACCTCCTCGAAAATAATTTGGATTGAAAATCAATAAGATACGGCAACGTGTCGCAAATATATCCCAATTTTTTGATAACAGATATTACGTGGAGATAAGCATCCATAAGTATCGTTTTTCGACTTTTCGTCGTTTAGATTGTTTAACTGT
>Ga0247610_10003557_pt1 | contig 16985 bp, 17 predicted proteins | sample 174DNAGHGhighgp2_FD_193483 | JGI IMG/M metagenome (GOLD analysis project Ga0247610, IMG submission 193483) | Sheep rumen microbial communities from Palmerston North, Manawatu-Wanganui, New Zealand - 1742 DNA GHGhigh gp2 | ecosystem: Host-associated > Mammals > Digestive system > Stomach > Rumen... | reverse complement strand
CATGTTGTTTTCGTTTTGCGGCGGCAAAGGTACACAAAAAATTTTGTTTTCCTGCACTTTCGGCTGCTGTTTCGCAAAAGATTTGCATATAAACACTCTCTTCCGGGCACGAGGCAACCTTTTTTTGCCCTTTCGTGATGCGAGTTACAAGTTTTTTTTCGTACCTTTGCAGCGTGCTTCCATGAGTGCTGGCATCCCTCGCCCGCCACTGGAGCAAGAAGAGCAATGAAGATATGAAAGACATTGAGATACACAGTTGTCCAGAGCTGATGGACTACATACAGGAGGTGGGACTGCTGCCACTGCTTGACAGCGGGGTTCGCGGGTTCTCGGCCGAGGAGCTGGTCGACGACGATTGCCGCTACGTGGTGTTTCCCGACGGCGGTTGGGACTGGCCGCTGTGGAAATGGAAAGGCCCCATCGTCGCCGAGGGTCGCTGCGTCTATGGCAAGTTTTTCGCGGGCAAGGCGGGCTTCGTCAGCCGCGACTGGTGGCCCGACCTGTACAACTACCGCAGCAACAAATATGCCGTTGCGGCTGAGGGTTCCGTGGAAGAGGCCATACTGCTCACGCTGCAGGAGCAAGGCAGCATGATAACCCGCGAGCTGCGGGCCGCCTGTGGCTTCACCGGTCCCAAGATGCGCAGCCGCTTCGACAGCTACGTCACGCGGTTGCAGATGGCGTGCCGCATAGTGACCGAAGATTTCGTGTACCCCATAGACAAACACGGCAACGAGTACGGCTGGGGCTGGTCACTGCTCACCACGCCACAACAGTTGCTGGGCCACGACACCTTCCGCTGCGACCGCACACCCATGCAGTCGTACCAGCGCATGTTCGACCACCTGAGGGCCATACTGCCATACGCCACCGACAAGCAAATAGACAAAATGATCAAATAGTTAAAAAGGCGCAAGCGAAAGGCCATTTCTTAAAAAAAGCGTTGGTAGTGTTGATAAATCTTCGTACCTTTGCACGCGCAAAATACAATTTAGGTAAAACGACAATACAATGAGAAAGAACTTTGTAGAAGAACTGCGCTGGCGCGGCATGCTGGCACAGATTATGCCCGGCACCGAGGAACTGCTCCAGAAAGAGATGGTGACAGCCTACCTTGGCACCGACCCCACCGCCGACTCGCTGCATATAGGCCACCTGTGCGGCATCATGATGCTCCGCCACCTGCAGCGCTGCGGCCACCGTCCCGTGATACTCGTTGGCGGCGCCACCGGAATGATTGGCGACCCCAGCGGCAAGAGCCAGGAGCGCAACCTGCTCAACGACGACACACTGCGCCACAACCAGGAGTGCATAAAGGCACAGGTGGCAAAATTCCTGGACTTTGAGGCCGAGGGCGATAACACCGCACTGATGGTGAACAACTACGACTGGATGAAAGACTTCACCTTCCTCGACTTTGCCCGCGAGGTGGGCAAGCACATCACCGTGAACTACATGATGGCCAAGGAGAGTGTGCAGCAGCGCCTGAACGGCACCGCACGCGACGGACTGAGCTTCACAGAGTTCACATACCAGCTGCTGCAGGGCTACGACTTCCTGTACCTGTACCAGCACTACGGTGTGAAGCTGCAGCTGGGCGGCAACGACCAGTGGGGCAACATGACCACCGGCACCGAGCTGATACGCCGCACACTGGGCAACGAGGTGGAGACCTTCGCCCTGACCTGCCCGCTCATCACTAAGAGCGACGGCAAGAAGTTTGGCAAGACTGAGAGCGGCAACATCTGGCTCGACCCGAAGCGCACCACCCCATACCGCTTCTACCAGTTCTGGCTCAACGTGAGCGACGAGGACGCAGAGCGCTACATCAAGATCTTCACCTCGCTGGAGAAGGACGTCATAGACGCACTCATAGAGGAGCACCACCAGGATCCCGGCCGCCGTGTGCTGCAGAAGCGGCTGGCAGAGGAGGTGACCGTGATGGTACACTCGAAGGAAGACCTCGACATGGCTATCGAGGCATCGAACATACTCTTCGGCAAGTCGACAAAAGAGGCTCTGGAGAAGCTCGACGAGCAGACCTTCCTCGACGTGTTCGACGGTGTGCCGCAGTTTGAGATTCAGAAAGACCAGCTGGGCCAGGTGGCCTCGGAACTGTTCACGCAGACTGCCAACGTGTTCAGCAGCAAGCGCGAGATTCGTGAGTTCCTGAAGAGCGGTGCCCTCTCGCTGAACAAAGAGAAGCTGGCCGACGACCGCGCCATCAGCGCCGACGACCTCATCGACGGCAAGTATCTGCTGGTGCAGCGCGGAAAGAAGAACTACTACCTCGTAGTGGTAAGATAAAAAGGGGGGAAGTTGTGACGTCCTGCAGGACGTCACAACTGTACAAACGTGGTGATGCTGCGCGGCGGGAGCTGTGCAGCATCGCTGCATTTTCCCACAGGCTTCAGCGTCTCGCCCTCGGTGTCGCTGGTGCGGTACATACGCCACTCTGCCGAGGGCTTAATCTCTATCTGCCGCTCTGTGTCGCTGTAGTTTATCGCCACGCAAACCATGCGGCCATCGCCGTTGAGGAAGGCGGACAGCATAACGCCGTAGGGGTCTTCCTTCTGTTTACATCCCACCTCCAAGCGCACTGCGCCCGGCCGCACGAAGCGGCTCCAGTGGCCCAGTGCCCATAGCAGACGCGAGTCGCGCGCCTCATGACGGCGGTCGAAGACACGTATCAGCCCGTCCTTGTAGTTGCCCCCGCAGGCACGCCACCACGACCAGCTGGCGGCATCGGCATAGACCAGGTCGTGGTGTATGATGCGTGCCACGTAGAGCGCCGTCTTCATGGTAAAGTCATAGCCTCCGCCACCGCCTATCTCCGTGTCGTTCTCCATGATACACACCTCCGACTGCCAGAAGGCGGCACCGTATTTGCGCAGACGGTCGCGCAACTGCTGGCGTATCTTCTTCATGTAGTCCACAGGGGTGTTGGTCCAATAGCTGTGTCCCAAGATGAGACGGCTGGTGTGGGGCACGTCGCCGAGATAGGTCATGGTGCTGTCTTTGGAAAAGAAGGCCGCTATGGTGTTGCCCCTTTCCCACGACGTCTTGTAGATGCCGAGCAGACAGCGCAGGTCGCTCGACTCGTTGAACACTATCTGTGTCTGCAGTCCATGCTCGTCGAGAGCCTTGCTCAGGTGGCGCACCACCTCGGCCGTTTCCCAGTTGGTGGCCGGTGTGCCCTCCTGCTTCGGCCCCTGCCAGTTCCAGTGGCCGTCGGGCTCATTGACGGGCGAGACGTAGTCGATGTGCAGGCCGTGCTCACGTTCCAGTCCCTCCACCGCCTCGGCCATGAACGCGGCGAAAGGCTCGTAGCACTCACTGCGCAGGTTCAGCTCCCCACCCCGCCCTGTGTTTGTGGCAAGACCGTTGTCGGTGAAGAAGACAGGCGGCGAGTTGAGAAAAGCCAGCAGCCGCGGCACTCCACGCTCCTTGGCCATCTTCATAAACCGCACCTGCCCCGCCTGACGGCTCCAGTCGTAGGTGCCGTCCCACTGCAGGAAGCACTCTGTCCGCGTACCTTTATTTATATATGACGAGTCGCCCTGCTCTCTGCTTCCCGCCCCGAGGTTGAAGCGCCAGAGCGACAGGCCGATGCCTCGCGGCTGGCCGTTGTCGAGGGTGTCGAGGGAGAAGAGCCAGTCGGCCACCTGACGCTGCATGTCGTCGGGCCACTGGCCAAGGTTCTGCATAGACCAGGCGTCGGAGGCTCCGAAATGCTCTATGCGCTGGCACCGGCGTTTCTGGTCGATGGTGAAAGTCTGTGCCTCTACCGTCAGCAGCCCGGCGACGAGCGCCAAGAAGAGTAAGAAGCGTGGTTTGCCCATACAGTTTTTTACATGCCCCAGAGGTTATAGTTCACGTCGTAGCCGGCAAGTAGAAACCATGCGGCAAGCTGCTGTTCGTAACTGCGGATGAGGAAGAGGGGAGCCTCGATGCGCTCTTCAAGCGTCATGGTGCCATAGGCGTTCTCAGCCGGTGCGGTGTGTGGCTCTTCACCCAAGGTGACATAAGCATAGGCCTGAGCCAGGTCGAGGAGGGTGATGCCAGAGTCTTGTACCATCTCTTCGAGGTCGTCGGTGGTGAGGTCCACCTTGGCAAGGATGTCGGAGATGTTGGGTATAAGGTCGAAAAGGGTATAGCGCTCCGGCAGTCTTCTCCTGCTCAGTCCGCCCTCCTTCACTATCTTCTTCAGGTCGATGCCCAGGCCCTCCAGAGTCTTTATGACCTTCATGATGTTAAGGTCCTTCACCACATCGTGGTAGTAGCGGTTCTGCTCGCCCTCATAATACAGCACCGGCCATGCCTGAATGGCGGCCAGCGTCTGTATGAGCCACACTATGCCTGCCTGCTGGTGGTTGAGCTTGAAGATGACGGTGTTGGTCTGCAGCGATGTCTTTCCCGGCACTATGCTCGGTGTGAAGCCTTTCTCCATCATCCACGGAATGATTCCACGGCCGCTCTGTATGGGCACATAGTTGTCGTGGCGGCTATGGGCCAGGAAATACTGTTTGGTGACATCGGGCTCCCAGCCCTCTGTGATGCTTATCTCCTTGAGCTTGGCCACAAATTTCTTTGCCGCTTCGCTCTCGTAGTCCATGAACTCGGTGGTGAGCACGTCGCTGACTTTATCCATAGAGGTCACGCCAATCTCTGAGACCACACTCTTGTCCTTGGCCTGGAAATAGTCTAAGGCCTTCGAAGCCATCGGCTCCTTGAAGATGACGTCGTAGGGTATGCCGAGATGATAGTTCTCGTTGACCGAGATGATCATCAGCACCACGTCGGCAAGGTCGTCGCACTTGTCACGGTCTATATAAATCTTGAAAATCTTCTCAAAGTCGAGAGCGCCGCCGCCTGAGAATGTCTTGTCGAAGCGTATGTCCTTGTATTTTGCCTCTGTATCGGTGAGTTTTGCGGCATACATGCTCTCTGTGCCGCCCTGCGAGTAGCCCACGTTGAAGAGGAACTTGCCCTGCGGAATGCCCATGTCCTCGCAGAGCTTGCGTGCTGCCAGCAGTCCGTCGAGTGAGTTGTGCGCATTGGTGTCGCCACAGATGTATGACACGCCGTGGTCGGCCGACGAGCCATAGCCGATGTAGTCGCTGGCCACAAATATGAAGTTGGGCTTAAGCGGGCTTGCCAATGCCACGCTGACAGGCTCCAGCCCCTTGCCACCGCGCGAGGGCACGTCTTCTGGCGAGCCTGCAGTGTAGTGGTTGTACATGATGACGCCGTCGCAAGGCTGGGTGCCGTTGATGATGTCGACCGGCAACATGATGATACCGCTGATAGTGACGGTCTTTCCATCGGCATCGGTAGAAGGATATTCGTAGACGATATACTTCACTTCGCGCGAGCCGAGCGACGGAATCTTGTCTATCTTTGCCTTCACGGTGGTGTCGCACTCGTGGATAATATTGTATGATACCTGTGCCCCGCTGCTAAGTACAGAGGCTGCGAGTGTCAAAAGTGTGAATATTGTCTTTTTCATTGTCGTGTCTGTTTTTTTATTGTTCTACTCTCATTGTTCAACGTATCACAGTCTTGCTGCCATTCTGGATGAACACGCCGTTGCGCGGTGTGGTCACTTGCTGGCCGTTCAGGTTGTAGTATATGCCACTGTCTGTTGTTTCGGCGTCCACCTCTACGATGCCTGTCGAGACGCGGTCGGTCACCTGGAATGTGGCAACTACAGGATAGTGGTCGCCCAGCGGTTTGCCGTCGTAAATATAGTCGGTGGTGTCGATGCTCCATTTCACAGGCTTGATCTTCGTTCCTGTTGCCGGGTTTATATATATTATCTTGTCGAGCGACTCGCCGTCGCGCACATTGCTCAGCTCTTCGGTACTGGTGGTAGTGGGGTATACTCCTTGCTTCTCCAGCTCAACCCACACGTCGGAGGCTGTGGCACGTCCCGACTCGTTGATGGGGTCTATGAACACCGCCTTCACATTGTCGCGGCCATAGAAGCTGTTCAGGTCGCCAGTGATGATGACGGGCCGCGTGTCGAGCTGCTGCAGCACATCGTCCTTCAGCTGAGTCCACTGTGCTATGCGTGCCTCACGGTCTGGTCCGCCCTTCTCCTCGGCTTCGTCTTCGTCGAGGGTGGCATCCATGTGCATGTTGTAGACCACGACACGCGAACCGTCGCGCAACGTCACTTCGTAGCGGCGGAAGCCCTTGGTCACAATCTCGTCATTGGCGTGGCTGAACTTGCCGAAGTTGGCATTCCACGCGGTGCGGCCGGCTGGGGTCACCTGTAGGTCGTTCTTCCAACAGGTCATGAGGCCGTCGCACTCGAAACGATGGTTCTGCAGATGCAAGAAATCAATCTTACGGCCTTCGATACCGATGTCACCGCTCCACTCGTCCAGCTTGTAGTCGTCTTCGAGAAGCACCTTCAGCACTCCATGGTAGTTGAAGTCCTCCTGCATCATAACCATGTCGTAGCCCTTCTTGGCAATATACTTGCCTATGCGCGCAGTGCCGGCATCGCCAGGGCCATCAGGATTTAACTTCACTACCAATAGTTTCTGAGGAAGTCCGTCCACGTTCATCGTAGCCAAAGTGAACTGCCCACTATTATCTTGGGCCATAGTCGCCAAGTTGCTGCAAACAAGGGTAGCAGCAATCACCCAATGTTTCATTATCATAGCTTTACTAGTTTAGAAAAATATGGCTACAAAGATAATAGTTTTTTTGCGTATTTCTACATATTTTAAATTGATTAACTATGTTATTCGGATTTTTTTTGTACCTTTGCACCCTGTATGGGAAAATTTGAAAAGACAAACAGTGAATTTGAAGCCGCTATAGCCGAATGTCGCGACATTTTCCACAAGAAGCTGCATGACTATCGTGCATCGTGGAGGATACTGAGACCATCGTCGCTCACTGACCAACTGTTCATAAAAGCGAAACGTATACGGCAGCTGGAACTGACAGGAGAGAGCCTGGTGGGCGAAGGTATAAGGCCAGAGTTCATGGCCCTGGTCAACTATGGCATCGTGGGGCTGATACAGCTGGAGCACGGCTTTGCCGACACCGTCGACATAGACAACGACGAGGCCATGTCTTTCTACGACCACTACGCCAACGAGGCCCTGGAGCTGATGAAACGCAAGAACCACGACTACGACGAAGCGTGGCGGGGAATGAGAGTGAGCAGCTACACTGACCTCATACTGACAAAGATAGAACGAATAAAGGAGATAGAGAACCTGAGCGGCGAGACGCTCGTCAGCGAGGGAATAGACGCCAACTATATGGACATCATCAACTATTCGGTCTTCGGGCTGATAAAGTTGGGAGAACAGCCGAAACAAATGCCAGCGATACTGTAAAGGACGTGAGAAAAACCATTGTAAACATCTGCCGACTGGTGCTGGCCGTGGTGTTCATCCTGTCGGGATTTGTGAAAGCCGTCGACCCGCTGGGCACGCAATATAAGATAAAAGACTACGCAGAGGCGCTGGGCATGGCAGACATGCTGCCAGACATGGCAACGCTGCTGCTATCGGTGGGGTTGTCGGCACTGGAGTTCTGTCTGGGCATCTTCCTGCTGTTCGCCATCAGGAGAAGGCTCACATCCAGGCTGGTGCTTCTGACACTGGCAGTGATGACACCGCTGACACTTTGGCTCGCACTGGCAAACCCCATCAGCGACTGCGGGTGCTTCGGCGACGCAGTGGTGCTCACCAACTGGCAGACACTGTGGAAAAACGTGGTCCTGATTGCTGCAGCAGTGGTGGTGGCAAAGTGGCCGAAAGACATGTTCCGCTTCGTGAGCGAGCCGAACCAATGGATAGTGATAAACTACTCGGCGCTGTTCATACTGGCCATTTCGGCATGGAGCCTGTACGACCTGCCACAGTTCGACTTCAGGCCATACCACATAGGAGCCGACATAAAAAAAGGCATGGAGATGCCTGAAGATGCAGAGCAGCCTAAGTTTGAGACAACATTCATACTGGAGAAGGACGGGACGCAGAAAGAGTTCACACTCGACGACTATCCCGACTCCACATGGACATTCGTCGACTCGAAGACTATACAGGTGAGCAAAGGATATGTGCCGCCAATCCACGACTTCAGCATCGTGAACGACGAAGGCGACATCACCGATCAGGTGCTAAGCGACAGCAGCTACACATTCCTGCTCGTTGCACCACACCTGGAACAGGCCGACGACTCAAGACTCGACCTCATAAACGAGCTGTACGAGTACAGTCGTGAACACGGATATGCGTTCTACTGTCTCACAGCGAGCACCGAAACGGCTATAGAGACATGGCGCGACATAACGGGCGCTGAGTACCAGTTCTGCCAGACCGACGAGATAACACTCAAGACCATAATACGCAGCAACCCGGGACTGGTGCTGCTGAAAAACGGCACGGTGATAGGCAAATGGAGCCACAACCGACTGCCAGTCATTAACGAAGAGGAGTGGGCAAAGCCGCTGGAACAGATGGCCATAGGACAGATGCCCAGCGACTCGGTGCCGGGAAAGATACTAAGGCTGCTGCTCTGGTTTGTACTGCCACTGGCACTGCTCACAATGGCCGACCGCCTCTGGATGTGGACAAAATGGGTAAGACGAAAAAGGCCAGAGACCCCAAAAGCCCCAGAAAACCCAGAAAACAATAATAACCCCAAATAAAAAAAAATTATGAGAAAGAAAATTGTAGCAGGAAACTGGAAGATGAACATGAATCTCCAGGATGGTATCGCTCTTGCAAAGGAGCTTAACGAGACACTGAAGGCCGACAAGCCCAACTGCGGCGTGGTAATCTGCACACCGTTCATACACCTTGCCAGCATAGCACAGTTCCTCGACCAGGACATCATAGGACTGGGTGCAGAGAACTGCGCAGACAAGGAGAAGGGCGCCTTCACCGGAGAGGTGAGCGCAGAGATGGTGAAGTCGACCGGCGCACAGTACGTCATACTCGGCCACAGTGAGCGCCGCGAGTACTACAAGGAGACGCCAGAGATACTGAAAGAGAAAGTGCTGCTGGCACAGAAGAACGACCTGAAGGTTATCTTCTGCATAGGCGAGAGCCTGGAAGAGCGCGAAGCAGGCCGACAGAACGAGGTGGTGAAAGCCGAGCTCGAGGGCAGCGTGTTCAACCTCAGCGAAGAGGACTTCCGCAAGATAGTAATAGCCTACGAGCCCATCTGGGCCATCGGCACCGGCAAGACTGCCACAGCAGAGCAGGCAGAAGAGATACACTCGTACATACGCAGCATCATAGCCGAGAAATACGGACAGGCAGTGGCCGACGACACCACCATCCTCTACGGTGGCTCGTGCAAGGCATCGAACGCTCCAGAGCTGTTCGCAAAACCCGACATCGACGGCGGACTCATAGGAGGAGCATCGCTGAAGGCTGCAGACTTCAAGGGCATCATAGACGCCTGGAAGAAATAAGAAGCTAACGAATGATGACAAATGATAAACGACAGACTAATGATTATTATGCAAAACAGAATAATTAGATTGTTCAACAGAAAGACAATGATAAAGATATGTTTGTCATTTATCATTTGTCATTTATCATTCAACCTGGCACAGGCGCAGTCGTTTACACAGCAGGTGCAACAACAAAACGCTGGCGAGGGAAAGGTGACCATACACCATGACCAGGCCATAGACCAGCTGGTAAACGGAAAGATAACAATAACAGCACCGACAAAAAACCAAACAGAAAAGACAAGAAACACCACGACTGCAAAGACCACCCCAACAAACACGCAACAACACGCTGGGGCGGCTGCAGCACAAGGAAGCGCAACACACCAGGGAAGCACATCGCAACAGAACAGCACATCAGCCACAACACACCAAACAGAACATGCCGACACATCGGCAGCGGCTCAGACCAGCTCGAGACACGCATACAAAACCACTGGATTCCGCGTGCAGGCATTTGCCGGAGGAAACACACGGCGAGACCGTCAGCGCGCAGAGCAGACTGGCAACGTCATGAGACAGCAGTTCCCAGGAACGGACGTCTACGTGAGATTCTTCTCACCCAGATGGGTGTGCCGCGTGGGCAACTACCGTACCTACGAAGAGGCACGCGAGATGATGTACGCCATACGCAAGCTGGGATATGAGTCGGCAACAATAGTAAAAGGTAAAATAATCGTAACGCAATAGTATGCACACAGATGAACTAGCCTCGCACTACAAGCGTATCATCGAACTGCTGGGCGAGGACCCTGAACGTGAAGGACTGCAAAAGACGCCACTGAGAGTAGCAAAAGCCATGGAGGTGCTGACCAGAGGCTACGAAATGGACGCTCACAAGGTGCTCACTGACGCACTGTTCAAAGAAGACTACAACCACATGGTCATCGTCAAGGATATAGACTTCTTCTCCCTTTGCGAGCATCACATGCTGCCAATGTACGGCAAGGTGCATGTGGCATATATACCCAACGGCTACATAACAGGACTGTCGAAGATAGCACGCGTGGTCGACATCTTCAGCCACCGCCTGCAGGTGCAAGAGCGCCTTACCATGCAGATACGACAGTGCATAGACGAGACACTGCACCCCATGGGAGTGATGGTAGTGGTGGAAGCAAAACACATGTGCATGCAGATGCGCGGAGTGGAGAAGCAGAACTCAATAACCACCACCAGCGAGTTTAGCGGAGCTTTCAACCAGGCAAAGACCAGAGAGGAGTTCATGAACCTCATAAACAGGCAGTAGGAGCTAAACGCAAACAACAACCATGAACGGTGAAGAACTAAAAGAACTGACCTTGTCGGTCTGCGAAGTGGCAAGACAGGCAGGGTCGTTCATTCGTAATGAGCGTCAACAGTTCCGCTCAGAAAGCATACAGCGTAAGCACGCCCACGACTACGTGTCGTACGTGGACAAGCAGTCCGAGCAACTCATTGTAGGCCGGCTGCGCTCACTCCTTCCCCAGGCAGGTTTCATCACTGAAGAGGGCTCAGCCAGCCATGGCAGTGAGAGCTATTGCTGGGTGGTGGACCCTCTCGACGGCACTACAAACTTCATACACCGCTTTCCTCCATACGCCGTGAGCATAGCCTTGATGTTGGGCGACGACATCGTCCTTGGAGTGGTCTACGAGATATGCGCCGACGAGTGCTTCTATGCATGGCAAGGCGGAGGAGCCTACTGCAACGGAGAAGCCATCGGCGTGGGGCATAGCGATCTTAACGACGCACTGCTGTGCTTACAGCTGCCCTACAACAGCGACGCCTACAAACCTGTGATAAAACGCCTCACAGACCATTTCTACGGCCGTGTGGCCAGCATACGCATGATAGGGTCTGCCGCAGTGGCACTCTGCTATGTGGCAGCAGGACGTCTGGACGGCTATGCAGAGAAATACATAGGCCAGTGGGACTACATGGCTGGTGCCATCATAGTGAAAGAAGCGGGAGGAATGGTGACAGACTATGACGGGTCGACAAGATTCACCCATGGCAACAACATCGTCGCCACAAACGGAACAATCCATCAAGCTCTGCTCGAAGGAATAAAACTCAGCGTTGTAGACCCTACTGCTGCTTGACCCAACGAGCCAAACAACTCAAATCATAAAGGTATAAAATAAAACGCACTGCCTCGAGAACAGAGACGGTGCGTTAATGGTTCTTACTGGAACATCACATTGTTGGCAATAACCTGACGTGCTGAAATATTCTGTATGGAGCCGTCATCGCCACATACCACGACACACTCATCGCGCATCGCCTTCTCGCGAAGCATACGCTTCTCGGCCAGTTCCAAACCGTATTCTAATTTCTTTGTAAAGTCCTGTATCTCTCTATTTGACATAACTTCTTATTTCTTGATATAACGTTTCATCTTCGATTTTAGTATCTCTACCTCGACCGCCAGATGCAATTTTTATTCTCGGGTTGACACTATTGTCGAATATCATCCAGTAGTCCACCTCGTTTGCGAATAGCTGGAACAGGTTTCTTATACCTGCCACATACCGCCGTTTTATTATCTGCTCGGGTATGCCATGCCCTCCGTTTTGCACTCTCTCTGACACTCTTCGTATTGCCAAGTCAGGTGTTCTGAGCCAAAAGAAGACCAACTTCACGCTGTAGCCCTGCTTGTGTGCTCTTTTCACCAGGTTGATATACGATTTTGTTGCCAGTGTGGTCTCTATGGAGAAGGTGGCGTCGCGTGCCATGAGCTCCTCTATACGCTGCAACATCAGCCTGCCAGACTCTATCTCTACACTGCCTGGGTTGAACGGCGACAGTCCCCGTGCAATCTCGTCTGCATTCACGAACTCCTTACAGTCGAGGATTTCGGGAAGCACAGTGTATGACGCCGTTGTCTTTCCAGCACCATTGCAGCCACAGATGATATAAAGACTTTTGGCCATAATTCGGCTGCAAAGATAATAATATTTTCGTAAAGGTGGTGCGTGTGTTGTGTTAAAACAACCAAAACAAATAGAACAACTGTTGCACGGGGGCTGGAGTCACTTCCCGTGCCGGAATTCGCTTGGCGACACTCCGAGGTGCTTCCTGACGTAAGAACCGAAATGTGACATGTTTGAAAATCCCAGCTTTGCCGATATTTCCTTTATGCTGAGATTCGAGCTCTTCAAGTAGAACCTCACTTCTTCTATAGTGTACTGGGCCACCCATTCCGAAGCTGTCTTGTTGCTGTATTTCAAGCAGAGCATGGTGAGGTATTTTGGTGTTATGGCCAAGAGTCCGGCATAGTAAGTTATGGGTTGCCGCTTCACCTCGCTATTTGAGAGCAGCCCCAAGAACCTGTTGAAGAGCACTTTACCTTGAGACAGTTTCTGGTCTCTGTCGGCATGGTGCGTGTTTTCCAAGATGAAACACATCTCTAAAAGAAAAGCCCTGACAAGTGCCAGAAGTATCTCTTTTGGCGCAACCTCTTTGTGATTGACAATTTTTGAGCGGATAAGCGAATAGTAGAAGCCGAACTCTTCTGCACACACACTTGAAGTGCTGATGATGTTCAGCTGGTTGATATAAACGGCATGATGCCACACCTCTACCTTGTCTCGCAACAAACCTTGGATAAGATGGTCAGAGAGACAGAGCACTTTACATTCGAATCCGTCGGAGTAATTACTATCGTCTATCTTCACGTTTGGCGGGCAAATAATGACATCACCGACCTTAACATCGTAGGTCCGCCCGCATGTCCTCAGTTTCGACTCACCCCCACAACACAGAGCAATCATATTGCTCATAGGCTTAAGTGGATACAATCGTATTAAGTCTTTTACACGATCGTATGAAGCAACATCGCCATCTGCAAAATCTACAATAAGATTGGAGAAGTCAATGTACCCCCATTGGTCTTTTTTGGTTGTGTAGGCCATACGCATTTAATTTTCTGCCACAAATTTCACAATTTTTTTTGATATAACGATACACAAATAGAGAGAAATGTTGTCTATAAACACCACTATTTCCTTTTTAAGATAACAATTGTGTGATTTTGAACACAACAGGGAAATTCTCACGCTCCTATTTGTACACACATTTTCCCAAGCGGAACAATAAAAAAGCAGAAATGGGCAACTAACAGCAGTTCACACTTTAATTGCCCATAATGAATAATCTTATTTGTATTCCAGCACCTCTCTTTTTCCTCGCAACACTGCCAGAGCGTTCAGTGCCAGTGCTTCCATCTCGTCCTCTCCGGGGAAGCAATATGTCGGGGCAAGGAAATCTATTCGCTGCCTCAGCCGGCTGATGACGTATTCTGAGCGTGCCAGTCCGCCGGTGAGAAGTATTGCGTCCACTTTTCCGCAGAACACTGCCCCGAGCCCCACGATGTTCTTTGCCACGTGGTATATCATTGCGTTAAGCACCAGTTCGGCATGCTTGTCTCCTTCGGCTATACGCTGTTCTATCTCCTTGACGTTGTTTGTACCCAAATGCGCGTTAAGTCCAGCCTTTCCGGCTATGCGCTTCAGCAGTTGTTTTTCCGAGTATTTGCCGCTGAAGCTCAGTCTTATCAGGTCGGCAGCGGGCAGGCTCCCCGCCCTCTCCGGTGAGAACGGCCCCTCGCCGTCGAGTGCGTTGTTAGCGTCTACAGCGCGCCCGTGCTGGTGGGCAGCCACCGAGATGCCCCCACCCAAGTGGCAGACAATGAGGTCAAGGTCTTCGTATCGTTTGCCTATCTCCTGTGCGAAGCGCCGTGCTATGGCCCTCTGGTTCAGTGCGTGCCAGATGCAGATACGGTTCATCAGTGGCGACCCGCTGAGACGGGCATAGTCGTTAAGCTCGTCGACAACGCCGGGATCGGCTATAAACGAGCGGCATCCGGGAATCTCGCTGGCTATCTCATGGGCTATCAGGCATCCCAGGTTGCAAGCGTGGTTATGCATGGCAATGCCGTTGTGCGTATCGTCGAGCATCTGCTGGTTTATCTCATAGACGCCACCGGCGATGGGCTTCACCAGTCCACCCCTGCCAATGACAGCGTCGAAAGCCATTGGCACGTTCATGCGCTTCAGCTCGTTGAGCACCAGTTGCTTGCGGTAGTCCTGCTGCTCTATGACGTCGTCGAAGCGTGCCAGGTCTTCATTGGTGTGGGCGATGTTGCGGAGCACCATGGGGCTCTCATCCTCATATACCGCCATCTTTGTCGAGGTGGAGCCGGGGTTTATCACTAGTATCAGCATAGTTTTAGATTGTAGTTATTTCATAGGTTAGGCAAAGGAGAGAAATGATCACCTCTCATTTATACACATGCCAGCGCGAGGCTGTAGAACTTCGACTCCACGCTGTCGGCTCTCGACGTGAGCACCACTGGCACCTGCGGTCCTTTGAGCATGGCCGCCGTCTTGGCCTTGGCGAAAAATGTGATGGCCTTGTAGAACACGTTTCCCGACTGTATATCTGGGAAGATGAGTGCGTCGGCATGTCCCTCGAGTGGCGACGTGAGCCCTTTCTTGTGCAGTGCCTCGGGAGAGATGGCCGTCTTCAGGTCCAAAGGCCCGTCGACTATGCACGGTCCGAAATCGCCGTTCTTTGTCCGCTCTATCAGCTCGATGTACTCCACTGTGAAAGGAAAGTGCTTGGCGTTGACTTTCTCCGAGCAGTTGATAAGTGCGACGCGTGGCTCGTCGATGCCCATCTGCCGGCACAGGTCGAGCAGATACTGCAGCTGGGCCTCACGTTGTTCCTTGGTGGGATAGGGTATCACCGCCACATCGGTCATGAACAGCAGTTTGTCGTACTGTGCCATGCTGGCGCAGGTGAGGTGTGTCAGCACTCTGCCCTTAGGCAATATGCCTGTCTCCTTGTTCAGCACAGCTTTCAGCAGGTTGTCGGTATTCAGCAGCCCCTTCATCAGCACGTCGGCCTTGCCCTCGCGTGTCAGCGCCACAGCCTTTGCGGCAGCGTCGTCAACACTGTCGGCGGCCACCATCTGCACGGCGCGCCCTTCAAAGGCTTTCTCTGCCTCAGCATCACAGCCGACAAGTATCGGCTCTACGAAACCCTCGTCTACAGCCCGGCACACAGCAGTACGCGTGCTCTCATCGTTAGGACATGCCACAGCAACGCGGCGTTTGCACCCACGCTCTCTCAGGTGGGCTACCATCTCGTCAAAACTCTGTATTGTTTTCATAGATTCAAGTGTAGTGTGCAAAGTTAATAATTTTTGCTCACTTATGAAGGTTTTGTGTAGTTAAAAGGAGTTAAACGTCCGCAAGAACATCACCAGCAGCGGTATTGTTGCCATCGAAAGCAGTGTTGTGACAAACGTCACCTCAGTGATGAGAGTGGTGTCTTTACCATGACGCAGGCACAGTATGGTGCCGTATGTGGCAACGGGCATGGCCACTACCACGGTGTTGATGCCCACCACGAAATCGGAGAATCCCATGGCCCCACAGAGGAAGAACAGTGCAGCGGGCAGCACTACCAGGCGGAGCAGCGTGGTGACATAGACGGTGGTGTTGCCGAGCATGGCCCGCAGTGGCAGGTGCGACATCGACGAGCCTATGATGAGCAGTGCCGCCGGGACGGTGATGTTGCCTATCATGGTCAGCGGCTGGCTGATGAAGCCAGGTATGTTCTCAATGCGCAGTGCCACGATGAGCATGGTGATGTAGGCTGCCACCATCGGTGTGCTGTAGAGCACCTTCGACTGAAACCGCCTGCCGTTCACCTCGCTCCTGCCCGTGATGAGCATCGTGCCGACGGTGAACACGGCAAAGGTGTTGACCACATTGAGCACTGCGGCATAGAACACCGCCTCGTGGCCGAAGATAGAGGCCACGACAGGATAGCCCATGAAACCCACATTGCCAAACATAAGCGCAAAGCCCACCACACCTACGTCGTCGACACGGCGGGTGATATAGCGCGGCAACAGAAAGGCCGCCGCCGTGAGAAAAACGTATGTCAGCACGCTGACAAGCAGCAAGGGGGCTATGAGACTGCGGTCGGGGAGCTCGCCAGTCATGGCCGACGACAGGATCAGCGCCGGACAAGTGATGTCGATGACCAACTTGGACAGGCGTTTGTCAAATGTTCCACCCATATATCCCAGTTTGCCGGCGGCATAGCCCACCACCACGATGGCAAAGAGGGTAAGCATAACTTCTACCATATCGGCTGCAAAGGTACAAAATTTATGCATAACTAAGCACTTTTTACAGAAAAAGCACACATTTCTGCAAATAGTTTTATACCTTTGCAAGCAAAATTCACATTCACAGAGCCAATGACCCCAAGCTTCTCACCCCGTGCTGCTAACAGCCCTTCACACACATGGAGGACTATGGCTGTCCACTTGCTGGTGGTGCTGCTCGTGGCGGCGCTGGATGCCGCGTGCTCACGACAACCCAAGCACCTCACCACCGAGGTGCTGCTGCCCTTCACCCCCGTGAAGGACCAGGGGGCGTCACAGACTTGTTGGGCCTACGCCATGCTGTCGGCCATCGAGACTGAGCACATA
>Ga0247610_10003555_pt1 | contig 17007 bp, 5 predicted proteins | sample 174DNAGHGhighgp2_FD_193483 | JGI IMG/M metagenome (GOLD analysis project Ga0247610, IMG submission 193483) | Sheep rumen microbial communities from Palmerston North, Manawatu-Wanganui, New Zealand - 1742 DNA GHGhigh gp2 | ecosystem: Host-associated > Mammals > Digestive system > Stomach > Rumen ... | reverse complement strand
CGTTGTTGTTCTCTGCATCGGTGTTGATGGAGAGGGTGATGAAGGTCTCTGCCATATTCATGCCCAGCGAACCTTCTGAAATTTCTGTAGTAAACCACGCTTTGGTCTTGATGATATGTGTACGGGCCAGTGTGTCGCAGACGGCCTCGGGAATATCCTCGATGCTGCTGTAATTGTTGTTGGCCAGATACTTATCGATAGCCTCGTTGTTGGGGGCAAACACAGTATAGTTGCCGTATGTGGAAAGCATGGAGTAATAGCCAGAACGCTGAAGAATGTTGACAAACGAACTGACTCGATCCTGATTGTCCGAGAGGAATTCGGCAGCAGTCATCTTCTCAGCCGAATATCTGCTCATGGGCACATCGTCGTCATTATCGACACAGGATGTCAATATAGGTAAAAGGGTAAAAAGGTAAAAGGGTAAAAAGCCTTTAGCCATCTTCCTAACCTTATTTAATATTGTTACTTTCATATCTTTACTTTTTTAATTTTTTACTTTTTTACCTTTACTTCAGCACGCCTTCCTCGGTATTGCTGAAAGCTGGGTTCTGAACCAACAGAGGATTGGCTTTCAGTTCGCTCTTGGCATACGGGAAGTAGATGTAGTTGGGATCAGTCAGCTTGATTCTGATGACATTCTGATCCTGACGATGTTTGCGAACCACGCTTGATACCAGTCGGTCTGTCTTGCCATCACGACGTGACAGGCGCACGAGGTCGAACCAACGTTTTCCCTCGAACAGGAACTCGCGGTGACGCTCTTCGAACAAGAGGTCTTCCATCTTCTCCTTAGAGGTGTTATAGGACTCATAAACCAGACTTCCGGCTGTTGTCTCAGGGGCGATGTTGTTCGCACGCTTGTAGACATTGTTGATCAGCATGAATGCCTCGGGCCAGTCGCTCTCACTACGCTGGATGAGGGCTTCGGCCTTCATGAGCATCACGTCGCTCAGACGGTAGATGATCCAGTTGGCATCCTTTCTGGAACGACGATCACCGCTGACGCTGATAACACCCAGTCTTTGGAGGCTGAAGTTAGCACTCTGGCGAACATACTTTGAAATCGCCAGACTGTTTCCGCTGCTTTCCATCGCTTCGTAAGCTCGGCAGTCATTCTGCGACAGCCATACCTGGTTGTTGTTCGATGTGAAACCGTCCATCAGGAAGTCGGCAGCTCTCAGACGACCGATAGCGTTGTCTCTGTTGCCGTAGTAGTTGCCAACCCAGTTATTCTCTTGTCCGGTATTACCATTATAGTAGATCTCAAAGATGCTTTCAAATGAATTGCCGCTTCCGAAGAGGGATGTATAGGTGTTACCCACGTCTTTCGTGCCTTTCACGGTTGCCTCCATAATCATGGGGATACCGTCGTACACTTCTACATCGTTGATCTGGTCCATCAGCAACAACTCATCATAGACCTGTTTCTTATAGTCGATAATCAGGTCGCAGTATCTGATGACATTGTCCCAGTCGCCCTTCCAGAGATAGAGGTCGGCCAGCAGGGCGTAGATAGCCCAACGGGTGATACGACTGTTGTTGGCGGCAGGCACGTAGATGCTCTTGCCCTGTACCTTCTCCAGTTCGAAACGGCGCTGGGCATCATCCTTGACACTCTCCAGATCGATGATCAGCGAGTCGACAACCGCATCGAACTTAGTGGCGGGAAGGACATAGTTCTGATCGTCGGCGATACTGGGCTCTGTGGTATAGGGCACATCGCGGAACGTGCGGATCAGATAGAAGTAGCAGAGGGCGCGGATGGCCTTCATCTCAGCAATCGTCGCCTTCAACTCGTTGTGCGTGTAGTTCGGGTCAATCTCCTCTACTTCCGGAGCATAGTGACAGACGATATTACAACGGTTGATGACATTGTATACCGTAGACCATTTACACATGTCGTTGGAGGGCAACAGGTTCTCCCTCAGCATCTCGTTGAGGTGATTGGGGACGTTCGTACCAGCCGTGATGTTGTCTGAGCGCAACTCGCCCCAGACGCCCATACGGGTTACTACATCTTCGCTTGCAAGGGCCTCGTAACAGCCGTTGACAGCACCGGTCACATCGGCCTTCTCCTTCCAGTAGTTCTCCAACACCGTCGAGTTCATGGGCAGGATATCGAGGAAATCGCTGCAACTCATGAAGAGGCATGAGGTGAGAGGTAAGAGGTAAGTGAAGACCTTTACTATTACCTTATTATATATATAGTTCTTTTTCATAATTCTTCAATTTTCACTATTCACTATTTAGAACGTAATCGTTATACCACCAGTGAACGACTTAGATCGCGGTGTCTTTGCACCATCGGTCACGATACCCATCGATCCGTAGCTGACCTCAGGATCGGCTCCACTATATTTGGTCAGTACAAACAGGTTGTTGGCCGAGAGATAGAGACTCAGCTGCGAGAGACCCCATTTCTTGATGATCTTCGGGTCGACAGAATAGCTGAGCTGCGTGTAGTTCAGACGGATAAAGGAACCATCTTCCACAAAGCGGTCGGAACCCAGGTAGTTGTAACCCGTCTGACGGAGGGCACGCGGCATCTCCGTGATGTCGCCCTCAACGCGCCAGCGCCAGTTGACAGCGCGGCTCTGGTTGTTGTTGGAGTACATATTCTCAACATCCATACGGGCTTTGTTGATAATTTTGTTGCCGTAGCGGAAGTTGAACTGGTTGTTCCAAGAGAAACGACCGAAATTCAGTTTGAAACCGAAACCACCAGTGATCTTCGGCAAAGAAGAACCGAGGTAGACGATATCCAACTCGTTGATCTGTCCGTCGTTGTTGATATCCTCATATTTGGCATCACCACCGCAGAACTCATAGTTGACGGATCCTGCGCAGAACATCATGGGTATCGTCAGCCCGTGCTCGTCGAGAATGACGTTGCCATCCTTGTCGCGTGCCACAGGTGCATCAGGACCGCTGACGCCCTTGACTTCTGTCTCGGAATAGTGAGAGTATTGATAGACACCCTTGTAACGGAAACCGTAGATGCTTCCCAATGCGCGGTTCAGCTCGACACGGGTCAGATAACTGCCGTTGTCGCGGTTAAACTCGGTATTGAGGTTCGACAGACAGGTCTCGTCCATCGAGGTGATCTGGTTCTTGTTGTTGGCAAAGGTGATGTTGAAGTCAGCCGAGAACTTACCGGCCTGGATGATGCGGCTGCCGTTCAGGTTGAACTCCCAACCGATGTTCTTCATGTTACCGGCATTCTGCCAACGCAGATTGGGATAACCTGATGAGGTGGGAATACCGTAGTTGGCCATCAGCATGTCGCTGGTAAACTGCCAGTAGACTTCCACGTTACCGTTGATACGGTCGTTCCAGAAGCCAAAGTCGACACCCAGGTTGTATGTCTTCTTCTGTTCCCATTTCAGGTTTTTCAGCTGGATATTCTCGGGATGCACACTACCTTGGTTCATGTAGGAATTGCCGCTGGTATAGGTGCTGAAATACAGGTATTCCTGACCAGGCTGACGACCTACAATACCCCAACCAGGACGGAAGGAGAGCATTGATACCCAAGGCAGCGACTTCTGGAACCAAGGTTCCTTGTGGAGGTTCCAACGCAGTGAGAGAGCGGGGAAGTTACCCCAACGCTGGTCACCACCAAACTGTGTGCTACCATCGCGACGTACAGAGAAGTCGGCCATGTAGCGACCTTTGTAAGCATAGTGGGCAGAATAGGTGAAATAGATGCTGCGCCACTCGCCGCTGTTGGTGTCCATGCTCTTGATCAATCCCTGTGCAGCAGGATTCTGGATGCTTCCAGAGGGCAGACCCCAGGATGAAGTGCTCTGACTGCTGTTATGACCACTGGTCAACTGTCCGCGAAGCATCATGGTCAGTTGGTGGTCTTTATTGCGGAATGCCGGCGTGAAGGTCAGCGTGTGAGTGGTGGTCACAGCAAAGCTCTTCGATGAATTGGAAGTCGTGCTGTTAGCTTCGCGTCCACCATCGTTGCCGGTGTAGTTCCATGAGTGTGTACTTAGAGATGAAGGCATATATTGGTCAACATAGTTGTTGAAGATGTTGAACACTACCTTGCCCTCATAGTTCAGGTGCGTCTTCTCTTCTTCTGTCGACAAGAGGTTATAACGCAGCTTGAATTCAGGTTCAATGTTATAACTCGTTTCATCGTTCTTGGCCAAGTGAGCCAAAGCCACTGGGTTTTTGTTGCCCAACTGGTCTTGCAACTGGCTGCTGACGGTCGGCAACATGGAATAATATTCATCGAGGTCGTTGCCGTTACGGTCCTGTTCGTAAATGGATAGGTTCGGCATGCGCACGTAGGCAATACTCAGCAGGTCACCGTAGTTCTTCTTATTCTTGGTATACGTCAGTGCGATATTGGTCTCAATCTTGATACGGTCGCTGACGAAGTAGTCCAGGTTGACACGAGAACTGAAACGGTCGAGCTGCTGCTCGATGATAGAACCTGTCTCACGGTCGTAACCGGCACCCACACGGAAATGGGCCTTCTCACCACCACCGCTCAAAGCTAGGTAGTGATTCTGGCGCCAACCGGTCTTCTTGACGGCATCGAGCCAGTCGGTGTTGTTGTTGTACATCTGATATTCAGAGAAGGTCGGATCGTAGTTCAACTCAGGAATATTACTCGACACATCACTCATCTCGGGATTGAAGTACTCTTCCTTCATCATCATCGTGTACTCGTCACCGTTCAACATCTTATAGCCCTCAGGCTGATAGGTACCTGTCAGACGGAACGAATAGCTGACACGTGTCTTTCCACGGGCACCACGCTTGGTCTTGATTTCAATCACACCATTCGAGCCCTGTGAACCCCAGATGGCCGTTGCGGCAGCATCCTTCAACACGGAGATACTCTCAATATCCTCAGGATTGATGTTCAGCAACTGGGCGAACTTCTCTTCGTTCATGTCGCTGTCAATCTGCTGACCACCGGTCTGCCAGACGTTTCCGTCAACTACGATCAGCGGTTCACTGGAACCATTGATGGTAGACACACCACGCAGACGCATGGAGGTGCCGGAACCCAGGTTACCGGAATTGCCCACGATATCAAGACCTGCGATACGTCCCTGCAGGGCTTCGTCGACAGTCGTAAAGGACAGACCTTCAAACTCCTTCATGCTAATGCTCTGCTGAGCCGTAGAGATTTCATCCACAGGGATGTTAAGACCGGAACCGCCAGCACGCTTCTTAGCCACAACGGTTACTTCTTTGATCTGTGTGGCATCTTGCATCTTAACGTTGAACTTGGTCTTGTTAAAGGGCAGTGTGACGGTCTTATAACCTACAAAGGTGACACGCAACTTGTCCTTTGGATTTTTCAGTTTGAACGAGAAGTTACCGTTCATGTCGGTCGTCGTTGATGCCACGATACGGTTGGCGGCGTCGATCTCAACGACGTTAGCCATCATCACAGGCCCCATTTCATCAGTGACGGTTCCACTGATGATATCGCCTGCCTGCTGGGCATTCGCGGCAATCAAACAATAAACTAATGATATTACTATTAATGTCAGTCGTTTCATAATTATTGATTTTTTAATCATCAGTAGAATATGATAATGGTTTGTCAATCAGATGTATCACAGCCGAAGAGGTGGTATACAACTCTGTGGCTGTCGTCGCATCTCTATTATTGTACAAATACTCACGCGCCTGAATATTATAGAGGTCTTTCTGCAAACCGTCGTCGCCGATATAGGACATTTTCTTGACGGTATGCATCGTTGTCGGCTCCCCGTCTCTCATGTTTTTCTGGTCTACAGCGTCCAGCACAATGATCTCATCGTCTTTCAACTGTGACTTCACCATGAAGAAACGGCGGGTCTTTTTGTTAATCAGTGAGGTCTCGAAGTCACCCGACTCATTCTGGGCACCGATATATAGCGCATTATCCTGAATGTGATATTTCAGGAAATTGACAATGTTCAGCGAATCGCTCAAGGCTTTGTCGTCGTCTCCTGCCTGGTGATCTTCATCGACCTGCTCCCAAGACGACAGTTTGCCCTCCTTCTGCAGTTGTTCAATAGCATCGTTGCTGGGGACATAAATAGTGTAGTGGTAGGTGTTGAACACCGACATGTTTACACCACCACAGGCTTTATTGTCGCTTTCATTGCCTGTACCCAGATTGTGGATGGTCTCCAACAGGCCACTGCCTTCCAACAGCTCTAAGAATTTTCCGAAATATTTCGGATGAGCAGCCAGTTGGTCATAAACCGTCAAGCGGGTACCCATGATGGGCTGGCCTTCCAATACGTAACTCTTACCATTACCGCCGGCCACTTCCTTACGCTGGTCGTAGACACGGGTCACGCGCAGAGGCTGGCCTTCGTTCATCTGGAAACTGCCCTCTACCGTCATATTGCTTTCGTCGGTAGGATTGGTAACACGGATACCTGTACCGTTCTTAGTGCGGAAGTAAGTGTTCTTACCATCCCACACTCTACCGATCACGATGTGGGTGTCGAGGATATCCTGCAGACATTTTGTGATACGATAATAGTTGTTGACGATACCGACTGAGTCACGCTCGCCTGTCTCTTTATCATAGTTGTAAAGTACGGCATAAACTCTCTCATCAGCTTTCTTGGTCTCGTCCCAGCGGAAGCTGAGCAGCTGGAGGTTCTGTTTGCCGTAGGAACACGGGTCGATATATTCAATCAATGCATCGTTGGTGGGGATAAAGAAACTGTAGTCTGAACCCAGAGCATTGAGATAAACGTTATATTTACACTGGGTGATGGCCCAGTCGATAATCTTCATGTTGCGGTTGATCAAAGCCGGGAACGACACGCTGACATAGGCTGTCGGTGAGTACACCTTATTGGTCAGATAGACAGCACCGTTGCAGGTCATCCATACGGAGTCGATATCAGCTACATCCACACCCATTGGGTCGTTGGCATCATTCAGGATGGCGCTGAACTTCGAGGGGACTGATGATGTGAATGATGGCAGCATATTGACGTTCAGAAGCTTGATGATTACATCATCGGGTACATCATTCCATGAAGCGTAATTCTCGCTCAGGGGCTTACCGGTACCTTTCCAGTATTCTCTCATGGCTGCATCGGTGGGTACCATGATCACGGCCATATCGCGCTGCTCGGCAGCATTTCCCTCACTTTGGTCCTTGTTGCTGGTTGAGTAGTAGGAGTTCCATTCCGGATCGAACATCAGCTGAGCAGGAACACTACCACCGTCGGGAGTTTCATCAATTTCCACACCTCTCTTCTCGTTGAAGAAATGTTTGGTATAGACCGTGTCCACATTCGTGCCGTACAGATAATTGTAGCGTTCCGTCTTGGCGAGATCCTTGCCGTCGGGGTAAGGTGCACAGAAACGTTCCAACAGACTGTTGAACAGACTTACCTGAGGCTTCTTGGCAATCAGCTCTGCCATATTGGGTAACGGGGTAACCACCTCACCTGTACGGTGGATGAAACCATTGGCACAACGGATATTATCTTCCACCACGTTGATACCATTGACGCTGGCGTCACCTGCCTGGCGGTCTGTCATATGGTTGAACAGGAAGTTGTAATCATCGTTGGTAATGCGGTTGTTGGACAATTGGGCCTCCAAGAACAACAGCATCGGTACAGCAGAACCGTCTTCCATGCAGACCATGTCTCTGCCACTCTCACGATGACGCTTCCAATACTTGTTGTCAGGCATGTCCTGAGTCTTCAACACGGGAATCGTGTCGTATTCGCTCAGTGCCGAGAAACGGCGCATGGCCTGTCCCTCTTTCAGCGGCTTACCCTGAATGGTTGACAGACTGTTTAACTGAATGGAGTTGTCGATCATGTTTCCAAACAGTAACATCTTCTTCTGAGCAAGTGAGAGATTCTCATAGCGTTTCACGCCCCACGAGTTGTTGTTGAAGAATCGCTCGTAGGCAGCATCATCGGCCACGAAGAGCGTCTTTGAACCCGTCTTACCCAGCACTTCCTGATAGCTCAGGTCGTTGATCATACGTACTGTGTTGGTAAAATTGCCCTGTTCGTCGAGCCAGCTGTAAATGCTGTTACCCCAACCTTCGGGCGCCTTTTCGTCGAGATCATACTTCTGACACGACGATAGGACGAATCCACCAACCAGTAGTGCAATCCAAAATACTTTTCTGGTTTTCATACATTTAATTGAGTTTGTTAATATTATCAAATTTTGGTGCAAAGTTACTTATTATTTATAATAGGTGTGTTTCTTTTTATTCCCGAGGCTTTTCAGTTTGTAAAGGTGGATTTCCTTTTTGTTTCATTTCTTTTGGATTTTGTGTCGCAAATGTGCAACATAATAAGTTTTGTCTAAAATACAAAAAGCAAAGAAAGAGAAACATATGTGATAGTCTTTTTCGTAAAAACACTGTAACTTTGCAGCCGAAAATGGAAAGAAGATAGTAAACTTCATAAGTAGTATATTAGCATTAGTTATGGTAAAACTAAGTTTCACGGCCAGCCCATATGTGAATATCGGCGGCCGTTTTTTGATGCAAATAGAAAAAATATGCCTATAAATTTGGTTTGTTTTACTTTTTTTTGTATCTTTGTGCCGATAAATTTATTAAAATTGTAACAACCAAGTTTTGCCATATAACTAATGAAACGGATTGTTTCTTATATGATAGGCCTTTTCGCTGTACTGTTGCCAGTACAAGCGCAGATGGGGCATTTCTATTTCTCAGAGAGGTTTACCAGCGGTCTTGTCAATAAGGTCTGTCAAGATCAATACGGTTATATCTGGGTAGGTACGGAATACGGATTGAACCGTTTCGACGGCTATCGTTTCACGCCGTTCCTTCACCAACAGAATCATCCGGAAACACTTGGGAATAACGATATTTCCAGCATGTTCTGCGATAGTGAGGGACGTCTTTGGATTGGTACGGCCAAAGGTCTGGACCGTTATGACTATACTACGGGCCAGTTTGTTCATTATCCTTTTGAAGGCAATGTTTCGCCTCGTGTTTCATGTATTACCCAGTGTGATAAGGGACAGTTGTATGTTGCAACGGCTGGCTATGGCCTGTTTAAATTGCAAGATGAACAATTGGTATATATAGAAGATGGCTATACGACCCCAGGACAGGAACGTTTTTACAATCAGTTTGTGTGCGACAGCAAGGGCCGTTTCTGGAAAAGTGGTTTCGGTGATGTCGTGACCATGCGTGAGCCTGATGGTAAAGTGATTGAGATGAAATCGGCTCAGGGTAATGTGATCACAGTGATTGAGCGCAATAACGAGGTGCTGGTGATCAGTCTGCATGGTATCGCTGTCTATGCCGACGGTATTTTGAAACCGGCTCCGTTTGACATGTCTGCCTTTGGAAGCAACATTATTCTGGCTAGTGCCTTCCGCGATCATGAGGGTGATATATATATAGGTACGCGCGGAGATGGCTTGTTCCGTCTTCCCAAGAACAGCCAGAAGCTGGAGCGCGTGGAGTGTGTCGCCTGGGGAATCAACCTGGATACAGCTAAGATTTGGGATATCAACGAAGACCGTAATGGTAATCTTTGGATAGCCTGTTATTCCAAAGGACTGGTGATGTTGCGTCATACGCCTCCTCAGTTCAGAACGATGAGTTTCAGTGCTCAGGGTATGGATATCGGCTCAACGGTGTCATCAGTTTGTGAGGGTGATGGCGGTATCATCTGGGTGACGGTGCAGAGCAAAGGCATCTATGGCTTCAACCGTCAGGGGCGTCTTGTGACCAAACCGACTTGTCCTCCGAATCCCGAATTCATCTTCCGCGACAAGCAAAAACGCTATTGGGTAGGCACTGACGATGCTCTCTATACTTACGATCCTACGACGGGTAGGAGTCATAAACAGGTCACTTTTGATTGTGATAAGTTTAACGACATGACCAGCGATGATGCGGGTAATATCTACATCTCGACTTATTCCAAGGGTTTCTGTATCTTTAATCCGCAGACGGGACAATTGCGAAATTTCCGCTCAGCCGACCGTGACTCTCTTCGCGGACATATCTGCAATGACTGGGTGTTAGACATGATGCCCGATCAGAAAGGTCGCATCTGGCTAGCAACCTCTGATGGTGTGTCGTGTTATGATCCCAAGACAGACAGTTTCCTTTCGGAAGGGTGGTTGCAGATGCTGACTCATGTGAAGTGTAATTCCCTTTGTTCCACGAGTCGGGGAGAGATACTCATCGGTACAGACCAAGGTCTTTACGTCTATAAGTCAAAAGAGCCGGAGTTGGTGGAGGAAATGGCTGATAAGGTGATTGGCTATATCGTAGAAGCTGACAACGGGGATATCTGGTGCTCTACGCCGATGGGCTTGTGGCAGTATGACGTCAAGAAGAAAGCCTATGTAGGCTACATCAACGGTAATGGCCTGATTACAAAGGAGTATATCAACTCGGTGGGTCTTCATACAGACGATGATTTGATCTGTTTTGCTACGAATGACGGTCTGACCGTTTTCCGTCCGAAGGATGTGATGAGCGGCAGGACGGACCTGACGGATGTGCAGTTGACGGGATTCACCATTGCCGGTCATGAATCGAGGCCAGTCATCTCTACTGATCATTTCAAGGTGTCTTACATGGAAACGGAACTGACTTTGGAGTTCTCGTTGCTCGATTTCAATAATCCCCGTGGTCTGGTTTATGAATATTGTGTCGGAAATGGTGCCTGGGTACGTAATCCCCAAGGTATCAATGTTATTCAGTTGAGTCATCTGCAGCCAGGCGTCTATCCGATTCAGGTACGGGCTCGTTCTGGGGATATTTGTTCAGAAATCAAGACCATCACCATTGAAGTGACGCCGCCCTGGTACCGTACTACATGGGCCTATATCCTTTATTTTCTGGCGTTAGCGGCTCTTGTTGGCTTCTTGATTTATGCGTATCGCCGCAGGGCGAACAGACAGATGGATGAGGAGAAGATGAAGTTCCTTATCAACGCCACCCATGATATCCGCTCGCCACTGACCATCATCCTTTCTGCCTTAAAGAAGATCAAGGGTAGTGAGAATCCTGCAGTGGATACCATCGAGCACAATGCCCAACGCATTCTGAATCTGGTGAATCAGATCCTCGATGTACGGAAGATCGATAAACAGCAGATGCAGTTGCATTGTCAGCAAACAGATCTGGTGGCTTTCACCGAGGGCGTGTGCAGAATGTTTGACTTCCCTGCCAAGGAACGAGATATTCATTTTACTTTCGATCATGAGGGATTGGATAAACTGGATGCCTGGATCGACCGCACGCAGTTTGATAAGGTGATCTCCAATCTGCTTTCCAATGCCTTTAAATACAGCACTGACGGGGGGAGCGTGGCTGTGAACCTGAAACGTTTGGACTCTGACGGAGGCATGCTTGAACTTTCCGTATCAGATAATGGTGTGGGCATCGACGAAGACAGTCTGAAGCATATCTTCGACCGTTTTTATCAGGGTAGCAATTCCCGTCGTATGCATGTTAATGGTACGGGTATTGGCCTGAACCTCTGTAAGATGATCGTCGGCATGCATCACGGAACTATCGAGGCTCATAATCGCACGGATGACAAGGGAGCCGTATTTACCGTCCGTCTTCCTCTGGGTAAAGACCACCTCAAACCGGAGGAACTGGATACCCAGACGGAAATCGTTCAGTTGAGTCGGGCCAAGACGTCCTCTTCGAAATATCACGTTCTCATTGTCGATGATGATCTCGAGATGGCACGTTATGTATCATCTGAACTGGGACGATACTATAAATTCGGTATCTGTCCGAACGGTAAGGAAGGCCTGAAGGAACTGTTGACCAATGAATACGATGTAGTGGTAAGCGATGTGATGATGCCTGAGATGGACGGCTTCACCATGTTGAGAATGGTCAAGACCAATATCAATATCTCACACATTCCTGTGATCATGCTCACTTCAAAGGCTGATGTTGCCAACCGTCTGGAGGGCTTGGAGCGCGGTGCTGACGCCTTCCTGGCGAAACCTTTCGACATGGAAGAGTTGCACATGGTGATTGAAAATCTGGTGCAGAGTCGTCTCCGCCTGAAAGGCAAGTATTCTGGCGCCCAGCAGGCACAGGCCGAGAAAGTGGACCAGCCGGAGGTACGTGGCAACGATGAGGTACTCATGGAACGTATCATGAAAGCCATCAATAAGAATATCTCCGACAGCGACTTCAATGTGGAGCGCCTGACACAGGAGGTGGGTATCAGCCGTGTGCAGTTGCATCGTAAGATGAAGGAACTCACGGGCATCTCTACCAGCGAATTTATCCGTAACATCCGTCTGGAACAGGCTGCAAGGTTGCTGAAAGAGCAGAAAATCAATGTGACACAGGTGGCTTATACAGTGGGATTCTCTAATCTGGCCCACTTCTCAACCATCTTCCGTAAACATTTCGGTGTAGCTCCTTCGGAGTATGCCGAGCGAGAGGGATAGTTTTTCTATTTGTCTCATTTTGTTTCATAAATCCCGCTTTTTCCCGACAAAAGCGGGGTTTTTGTTATTTGAGCACAAAAATGAAAGCAAATGAAACAATTGGAAAAACGTGTATGTGCGTTATTATATACCTTTGCAGCCAGAAATTTCTATTTTTTTTATTAACTTTCATTTAAAACTTTAACAACATGAGAAAAACTTACCAAATGTTTCTTGCTCTGGCATTGATGATGCTGGGTGCAATGAATGTAAGTGCAGAGGAGATATCCTTAAAGGATGTTCCCTTCTGGGATCACCCGAAGACGGGTGGCGTATGGGGGTTGAATGCCCCTAAGGATACTCAGGTAGAACCTGCTTGGGTACTGGGTGAGCCTACGGGTCTGCCCTATGGTGACAGCAATGTTTTGGCTTTTGCTGACTTGTCAGCTTTCGAAAAGTTGGTGATTACCTATTCAGAAGGAACACCCCGTGTGCTGATGAACCGCGATGTTGACGAAGGTTCTTATGATCCTACTGAGGCCAACTCACATCTGCTTGAATGGCCTAAGAGTGGTTGGACTGACAAATATTTCACGGATAAGGAACTGGAAGACGGCACTAAGCAATTGACCGTTGACCTGAAGAAAATCGTGAATGAGAAGGGTTATGCTTATCTGCATGCCATTAAGGGAGCTAATTGGGCAGATGTAACTGTTTTGGATATGGTTCTTGTCCGTAAAGGTAAGGATAAGCAGGTCGGTTGGGTTAATATCGTGACCAATGGCGACCTCGAGGGTGATGACACTAGTTCGTTTGTCTATGCTCTCCATGCTAATAGTAATGATGGCAATGTGACTTATCCTGCTGTGATAGAGGACGGCGTTGGTGTAGGCGGATCTCGTGGTCTTGCTATTAAATCCGATGCTGACGCTGCTGAGACTTGGAGCACTCAGCTCTTCATCGTACTCCCAGAAGTACTGCCCGCTGGTACACAGTGGCGCTTCTCTATGGATGCCATTTCAAGTCCTGATGCAGAACTTGGCACAGGTTGTCATGCTGATCCGCGAAACTGGAAGGATGGCGGTAGTGCTCTCTCTTCTGATTTCAGTACTAACCCGAGAACCACCAGCGAGTGGAGCACCATTACTGCAAAGGGTACTATTTCCGAGGATCTGTTTGGAAAGGGTTTCCAGAGCCTGTGCTTCGACTTGAACCAAGATAAGACAACTGCTACACAGTATTATTTCGACAACATTAAGTTTGAGATTTATAAGTATGGTACGGTTGCCGAGTACAAGGACGATAATCTTCAGATTGATTTCGGTTTCGAGACCAATCTTCCCGAGTTGTGTAAGGTTGCTGGTAAGAAGCGTATCCAGTTCCCGAAGGAGAATGCCAAGGTATTGGTGAACGGTCAGGAAATCGGTATTACCTCTGTTGAGGGCTTTGACGATGGTCGTTTCTATATCTTCCTGGATGAGGCCGTCAGTGAGAGCGATGAGGTTCACGTTACCTATAACAATGCTGCTGGCGACCTGCAGCTGAAGTATGCTGGTGGTCCTAATGCCGGTGAGGCTATTCCTGATGTTGACGAGATTGCTGAGTACAACGACTATCTGTTGGACGGTGTGCCCGATGATGTATATCCTTACACAATGCTGGCTCCCACCATCGTTTCTGCTTATCCTGAGCAGGGTTCATTCAATATCCCGGCTAGCCTGAAGGAGTTCAAGGTGAAGTTTGATAAGAAGGCTGACGCTTCTCAGATCGTTGCCAAGCTCGATGGCAAGGCTCTGACCGTAGAGCCTGCAACGGGTATGGTAGAGGAGATTGTGCTGAAGTACGGTGGTGCTGATCTGACAAATGGCCTGCACACCATCAATATCACGAAGATTTATCCTGAGGAGATGCTGAGTGAGGAGATCTTTACCGATACAACTTATGTGTTCAGCGTGGGTGCTTCTGATCCTAACGATGTGGCTTATGACTTGATTCCTGTTAGCTATTTCAACGATTGTGCTGCAGGTTCTGTTCCTGAGGGCTTCATTCTTTATGCCGATGGTGATCCTGCTGAAGCACGTGTTCCTGGCAACAGCTATGGTAGTGGTGCCCGTATGATGGAGTTTGGCGCAAATGGTGACTTTACTAAGGGCTTGTATATGCGTACTTGGTATCTTACCTATGGTGCTAACGACGATACTCATGTATTGAGTATGACTGCAGGAAAGAAGTATAATATCTCGTTCAACAGCTGTCAGTGGGCTGGTTCAGGTCATTATATGAAGTTCCAGATTATGAATGGCGAAGAGGAAGTGTTCTCACAGGTTGTAGAGAATAGTCCTAATGTTCAGGAGAAGCGTGATCCTGTGAAGGGTTCAACCTTTACAAGCATTGACTTTATACCTGAGGCTGACGGCAACTATGTGATGAACTGGATTGTTGCTACTAATGCTGAAGGAACTCCAACTGAGAATGCTTGGCAGAATGGTGTTATCCTCGCAAACGTTAAGGTTAGCTATGTTCCCAGTGCCTTTGGTGTGGTTGAAATAATGGAACTCAATGAGGCTTTGGAGAAGGCTAAGAATACTCAGGCTAATAACGCTGGTGAGCGCTATGACGGTGAGGCTCAGACTGCTCTGAACGAGGCGATTGCTAAGGTTGAGGCTGAGAAGGATGGCTACACCTCTCCCTCACAGTGCAATGACGCACGTGATCTGTTGAATGGATGCAGTGATAAGCTGATTGCACATGTTGATCTCTGCAACAGCTATGATAATGCGATCAAGACCGGTAGTGCTACCGTAGATCAGAACAAGGAGACGAAGTTCAAGGATACCGAGCTCTATGCTCAATTGGTGGCTCTCGTTGACAAGTATCATGGTAAGTCTTCGATGGTGAATGTGGCTGAGGAAGGTGAAGAACCCAAGTGGGAGAGACAATACGAGTTTGACGTGTTGAAGGACGATGCTGCTCTGACAACTGCTATTGCTGAACTGACGGAGACAGTTAATACCACTGCCAAGTTGTTCACCACAGGTCAGTCTCAATTTACAACTACTGGCGTTGCTGCTCTGGTTGAGCGCCTGCGCTTGGGTGCTGAGACCTTGAAGGCTCTGGGTCGTGCTGAGGATTCTTATCCTGTTGCTCAGGCTCTCAATGCCCTCGACGACGATGATGAGTTGGCTGAGGAGGTGAAGAACCACGTTAAGGCTGAGCTCTATGCTAAGCTGAAGGATAATGAGAATATCTTCGAGAAGATTGATAACTCTGATCCCGAGAATCCCGAGGTAAAGACTGTGTCTATCGATATGACAGTATTCGTAAAGAACCCGAACCTCTATGCACGCGAGTACACTCAGGAGGTGACCGGTTGGGAGAAGATCTCTGGTAATGCTCAGGCATGGAGCAGTTGGAATGGTAATGATTCTCACAGCAGCAAGACGGCTTATGTAGAGGATTGTAAGCTGCATCCGGGTTGGCACGCTGTTGCCGCCGTTGAGCAGACCATTACTGACCTGCCTGCTGGTGTCTATACCATCAATTTCGTTGGTGATGACAATTCTACAACATCTGATGGTACCTACGCTTATGTGAAGACTTCTGAGACACCTGCTGTTGAGGAAGGTGCAGAGGTGAATATGGACGTGAACTACGCAGGTTATGCCCTTATGACCAATCAGCACATAAATGATGCTATTACTGATATCGTTGTGACTGATGGTATTTTGACTCTCGGTTATGCATGGGGTGGTAACTCTCAGGCATTCTTCGATGAGGTTCATGTCCTGATGACCGCTCCGGCTAATGTCGACTACGCTGCTCTCTATACTGAGGCTGCTGCAGCTGGTATCGAGACACTTGATGCAACACCTGCCGCTAAGGTTCGTGCCATCCAGCTGTTTGATATCAACGGTCGTCGCGTTGTGAAGGCCCAGAAGGGTATCAACATCGTGAAGAAGGTGATGAGCGATGGCTCTATCAAGACTGAGAAGGTCATTGTGAAGTAATCAAGAATTACAGAATTCTAGTTATTAAGTGGCGGACTTCGGTTCGCCACTTTTTTATTGTCATTTTTCACTTTTTTGCCTTTTTACCTTCTTAGTTTTTTACTTTTTTATTACCTTTGCACGCAAATATAGCAATTAACAAGGAAATGAAGGATAAACTGAAACTATAAAGTCCTGCTTTGGTCGTATTGGCATTGCTGGCGACTGTCTGCGTGCTACTCATTTATGAGCGGGAGCTCTTATGGAAGGTGCAGGAGATGAACCTCTTTCTCCACACGTCGCTGTTCCTGAAGCAGCAGATGGTGGCATCGGGTTGGCTGCTGACGTGGTTGGGATGTTATTTCACCGAGTTTTTCTATCACCCGGCGTTGGGCGTCACCCTGCTCACACTGTGGTGGGCATTGATGCTGCTGGTGATTTGGCGCACGTTCCGCATTCCCGTCAGATGGCTTGTGGTGCTGCTGATTCCATTGGCTGCCGTCATCCTCATGAATCAGGATCTGGGTTATTGGGTTTATTACCTGAAACTGCGTGGAAATTTCTTTGTCGCTGCCATCGGCACAACATTGGCCGTAGGGTCTGTTTG
>Ga0247610_10003552_pt1 | contig 17021 bp, 10 predicted proteins | sample 174DNAGHGhighgp2_FD_193483 | JGI IMG/M metagenome (GOLD analysis project Ga0247610, IMG submission 193483) | Sheep rumen microbial communities from Palmerston North, Manawatu-Wanganui, New Zealand - 1742 DNA GHGhigh gp2 | ecosystem: Host-associated > Mammals > Digestive system > Stomach > Rumen... | reverse complement strand
AAAAGCTATGGATGAGGGTAAAATTATATTAGTAAATCTATCTAAAGGAAAAATATGAGAAGATAATGCCAATATGATTTGATCTCTACTTGTAACAAAAATTCAGATTGATGCTATGTCTAGAGCAGATATAGCCGCTAGTAAACGTCGTCCTTTTTACCTATATATAGATGAATTTCAAAACTTTGCTACTAAGTCATTTGCTACAATTTTATCTGAAGCTAGAAAATATAAACTTTCTTTAATATTAGCCAATCAGTATATTTCTCAATTAGATGAAGATATTAAAAACGCAATTTTTGGAAATGTATGAAGTATAGTATCATTTACACTTTGATATGATGATGCTGCTGTTATGACATCTCAATTTAAAGAAATGGTTTCAGTTAATGATTTAATTTCCTTACCTAAATATACAACTTATACTAGGCTAATGATTGATTGAATCTCTTCAGATCCGTTTAGTACAAAAACATTAGCGCCATTATCTCTTGATAATATTGATAATGTTGAAGAACATATAGAAAAAATTAGACGTCAATCACGTCAGAGATATGCCATGGAACGTGATCAACTCGAGTCACTTTTGAATGCTCGAGGTAAAAAAAAGTTTTCCCAACAAGAAAAAATAGCGGAAAAGGCTAGGATGGAAGCTCTAGGTTTAGATCAAAATGATATAAAGAATTTACAAGATTTTATAGTCGAACAATCATTGGGAGAATTTGATTCTTTTGTTATTAATGGAGAACAAGCTGATGCTATGGTAATGGATAAAGAGGCTAAAACATTTAAATACGTTTGGTATTCTGAACCATCACAACTTAAAGAAAACGCAAAACTTCAATTTTCTAAATGAAAAACTTTAACATTCCCAACATGAAAGAAGATAAAACTTTGAGTTGATTCTTATGTATCTAAAAAATTAGAAAAGCCTGTGTTTATATGGATATGAAACAAAGAAGAAATCAAACAATTAATTAAAGATATGAAAACTGCATCTGGGGTAAGTGAAACTATTGATTCTCCTTTAATATTTATTCCTAATGTGGAAAAATTACAAAAAAAGTTATGAAAAAAAACAACAACATCAAGAAAAACAGATTCGAAATGAAATTGATGATGAAAATCTGCAAATTTATTACCAACGTTTTCATGAGATTTTTCAGTGGATGATATTAAAATTTGACAGAAATACGAATGATATGTAAAATTGATGTATAATTATGGAATGTTTGTAACTGTTAAATGAGTTGAATGATTATTACACAAGAATTGGATTGCCCCAATTTGAGATTGAATAGAATGGAAGAAATATTATAACATTTGAGATAAAATATCTGTTATCGCAAAGGAATTTAAAGATATAGATGGAGAAAAAAGAGTTGTATGGACTCAGAAATAATACGTTTATAACCTTCCACGACTGTGACGTGTTTTGTGCATACGATTTTATCCGTTAATTTAATATTTCACACTTGTTAGTTTTTCTTATCAACTATATTTCATTGAATCATATCTATAGATGCAGGCACTAACAATTCACAAACTTCATCAGATTTTATTCTTTCGTATTTATTATTTTTGCTTTTATAAGAAATAAGTTTTTTTATTAATAAATATCCTCATAATCCAAATGTGCATAATCAAGTTATTATAAATCATTTTTGTAATCATATTATAGCTGATAATGTTCAAAAAATTAAAGATCAACATATACTTCATATGCTTCATATAAAATCTTGCACTCATGTCATAGATCACTTATCATTTTGTTGAGTATAACTATTCACTAGCGCAGAAGAAAGTGGAAATAGCATTGCCATTCACAATGAAATAAAGAATGTCAGTATTAGTATCATATAAAAATTATCTAAAAATCATAAAGCTAGATACAAAAATGATAAAATTACCAAAATTATAGATATTAGTAATTTTTTGCTGTATTTATCTCAAAATTTTCATGTGAAAATATTTACGACATATGGTAACTTCATTGAAGCAAAAACTATAGCAATCTCTGAAAGTGAAAAATTATTTTCTGCAGCGACTATAGGAATAAATAAATAACTTGAATAATGTAGCATACTTGTTAACATTAAACTTCATAATGCAACATACATATTTCAACCATATTTATTGAGCGTCTTTCGGATTTCTATTCGGCTATCACGAGATACACATTCTTTAAAAAAAGAACGTATATATCATTTTTTTCAAAATAATTTTCATATATATTCTCTATTTTTTTCTTCAAGTTTAGTATTATCTGACTCTTTTTTAACTCTTTTATAAAAACTTTTTCGTGTCTTGTTATAACGTTTAAAGATATTTAAATTAATTTCTTGTTCCTGAAGCATAGAAACTAAAGAAAATATTACTACAAAAAAATACATATATGGTAACTCTAAATATTTAACTAATAATGCCGCAATTAAAGATCATATAAACTCCGTAATATATGTGGCTGAAAAATATATTCATAAAATTTGACTACTGTCTTTTTTATTTGATTGTTTAGCATAATAACTACGATATGTTGTAACTGTTATCGCATTTGCAAATCAATTAATAATGCTTGCTATCGTAAGCAACAACCATGAATAATAAATTCATGCAAAAAAGAATAACAATCCACATATTACGTATAAAATTTTTCAAACAAATAAAATATATTTTGCATTGATACGATCATTCATTCTTCCTGTGGGTATCACAAAAATAAGTTTAACAGCAACCAAAATAGTTCAAATTACCGAAACTCACCAAGTATTACCAATAATTTCTCTTATATATATTGAAGAATATGTATCATTTCATAATCACCATCCTAACATAAAAAGAGCCAAAGAAAGAGAAATAGATCTGATCTTAATAGGAATAATTTTTTTTATTTTTGATAATGTTTTTTTAGACATAGAATGTTATTTTAATTATTATAATGCAACTATATTATAATTACAAAGCATTTATAATGCAAATTTTAAATAGATTTTTTATTTAATAATTGGTTATTATGGTTGTTTTATATATTGATATTAAAACTATAATTCCGAACACAACCTTCATGCATCTTTTTGTTGTTTTTCTTTCGATTCTGATTTATCTTTTTTAATTTGCACCCCCTCTGCATCATGTATAATCGTATAAAAAAGATCTAATTCACTAATAACATCTTTTATGTTATCAAGATATCTTCATGAATGTTTTCAATATCATCACTCTTTACTATGATACTCTTCGCTATCAACATAGTAAAAACCTTCGCTATCTTTCGTTAAAGAAACATATCATTCTTTATTTTTTTGTGAATTGTAACTAGGTAATATAATATTAATTCTAATTGTTTGTGATTCTGTTCAAATATTATAAAAAGTTTTACCACCATCTTCTTTTTTTTTTCAATCTTTTTGTATTACAGTAATCCTTATTCTCGCACCGTCTACTGGATCAGTATATTCTAAGCCTTCTCAAACCTTTTTAAACAAATCATCAAATTTTTTGTTCGCTTTTATTTTTTTATTTGTTTGTTTATTGAGTGTATTCCTAAATAAAATATTATCAGACTTATCATCATAAACTATTTGATCTGCCATATTCTCTCTAATGATAACTCGAACTTTATTATATCATCAAAAATTAGAATATCTAGGATCCATATACTTTATATGTATTTCTCAATTTACAGCTTGTAAACTTATAGAATCTTGAGTTATTTGATCTCCGCATGCTACCACCGTTTTTTTTCAAAGAAATTCTTCATCCAATCAGAGAGAATATTCATTATTTAAATATTTAATACTTGTGAGCTTATCTGCTGATGCATTATTATTACCCTCCCGTTTTTTATAAATATCATGAAAAGATGGAGTTTCTCTATTTTTATCTTGTTCTCTAATTTTCTCTAATTTCTCCATTCGTTGTTTATAGAATAATATAAAACACATATATGATACATAAATAATGTTATTTTGTCAAATTTATAATAATTTTTTATATTTAAAATTTTTGAACAATCTATTACCTAACTTGAAATTATAAGTAACATTCTTAATCTGATCTTTACTGAAGTTTATAAATTTTATAATAATAAATATTGATTATGGTTGTAAATTTAATTGACCTAGTTGCTAATAAAACATGATTAGAAAAAAAAGTTATACGTAATATTATTACACTACTAGATGAGTGAAATACTATTCCATTTATTGCGCGTTATCGTAAAGAATTAACCCAAGGAGCAACCGATGAACAACTTCGTGATTTTAATGATGTATATACATATACTAAAAATTTAGAAGCTAGGAAAGAAGATGTAATAAGATTAATCGATGAAAAATGATTATTGACTGATGAACTTAAACAACAAATTATGGAAGCTGAAACTTTAGCAAGAGTAGAAGATTTATATAGACCATTCAAAGAAAAGAAAAATACTCGTGCTACGATTGCTAAAGCTAAATGACTAGAACCTCTTGCAGAAATTCTTAGAAAAGCTGAATTGAGTAAAGAAGATTTCGAAACTGAAGCTGAAAAGTTCGTGAAAGATACATGAAACGTAAAAACTACTGTAAAAAATAGAGAGGAAGCTATTGCTTGAGCTCAAGATATTATTGCAGAAGATGTTTCAGATCATGCAAACTTAAGGGAAGATATTAAGAATTATGAAGAGAATAACGCCAAAATATCCACCAAACCTACAAAAACTTTTGAAGAAAATTGAGTTTATAAAATATATGCCGAATACTCTAAGAAATGGAATGAAATTCCTTCTTACGCGTTTTTAGCTTTACTTAGAGCTGAAAAGGAAAAACAATTAAATCTGATTATTGATTTTTCACGAAAACATACACTTGAATCTGCTAAAAAATATTTCATTACAAATAAATGAAAATGATTATGAACTAGTGTAGAATACTTAGATTGAGCAATTGAAGATGGTTTGAAAAGATTATTAATTCCATCAATTGAAAGAGAACTCAGGGCTGACAAAAAAAGATGGGCCGATGAAGCTGCCATAAAAGTGTTTGGAGAAAATTTAAAAAATCTGCTTTTAACTCCCCCTATTCAATGAAAAACCGTACTTGGATTTGATCCAGCTTTTAGGACTGGTTGTAAATTAGCTATCGTGGATCAGACTTGAAAGTTTTTATTTAATACAGTAATATACCCTACAGCACCTCAGAATGATACAGAAAAATCTGAATCTATTTTAATATGATTAATTGAGAAGTACCACATAGATTTAATATCATTGTGAAATGGTACAGCTAGTCGTGAATCTGAACAATTTCTAGTTAATGTCATAAAAAAGAATAAATTAAAAGTTCAATATATAATAACAAGTGAAGCATGAGCGTCTGTATATTCGGCAAGTAAATTAGCTCAAGATGAATATCCGTCATTGGATGTGACTGTTAGATGAGCGATTAGTATTGCTCATAGAATTCAAGATCCGTTAGCTGAATTAACTAAAATTGATCCTAAGTCTATATGAGTGTGACAATACCAACATGATGTAGATCAAAAATTCTTAAAGGAAAAATTAGATGAAAAAGTAGAAGATACTGTTAACTCTGTCTGAGTAGATGTAAATACTGCTAGCTATACATTATTACAATATGTTGCATGATTAAGTGAAAAAGTAGCCAAATCTATAGTAGAATATAGAGATATAAATTGAGTTTTTACTAATAAAACTGAAATTAAAAAAGTTAAATGACTATGACCAAAAGCATATGAACAAGCCATCTGATTTTTGAGAATTAAAAATGGTAAAGAGCCTTTAGACCAGACGTGAATTCATCCTGAAAATTTCAAACAAGTCTATGAAATTTTAAAAAATGAATTTTGAATTGATAAAAAGAAGTTGGTTTTGCCTATGACTGACATCTTGGTAAATAAAAAGCAAATCGATGAATGGAGTGAAAAATATAATATTTGAAAGGAAACTTTAGAAGATTGTATCAAAGAACTCCAAAGACCATGACTCGATCCTAGAGACGAATGAGACGCCCCATGTTTCAAATCTGATGTATTAGATATTAAAGATCTAAAAATCTGAATGCAACTTGAGTGAGTAGTTAGAAATGTAACAGATTTTGGTGCATTTGTGGATATTGGATTACATAACGACTGATTAGTTCATAAATCACAAATGGCCAATCATTACGTTTCTAATCCTATCGAAGTAGTAAGCGTATGACAAAAAGTAAGTGTCAAAGTTTTGGATATAGATGAAGAAAGAGAAAAAGTTAGTTTAACTATGAAAGATCAATCTAGTATGGGAAATAAAGCTGAGCATGATTTCAAAAAAAACAAAAAAGAAGAGGTGATTCGCTCAAGAGATGAAAACAACACTTCTTCTAGTCTAAAAAGCAATATTACGTTTACAAAAGTTTAATTTTTATCCAAAGAAATTTGGATTTATCAATCTGAGTATTACTCATGAAAATCATAACAATAGCATAGCTATTGCTACTTTTGTTAATAATTTCTTTGCTTCTGCTGGTTTATCTGCTGATCGCATAATTCATGCATAAATAACAGATATAAAACATACAATCAATATTAAAGAGACTACGATTTTAGATATAGCTCCCATCATTGTTGGGAATGCTGTTAATCTGTCTTTTATTGATATACAATGTCAAATTATCGGAAAATCTGTATTTAATTTTATTCAATCACATTCTCATTCATCTGCATTAACAAGCGTTCAGGATAGTCATCAAATTACAGAAAAAAACAATACTAATAAATATCATGTTATTTTTCTTTTCATTAACTTCGGAATAAAAAAAGTAAAATTCCTATTGAAAGTATAACCTAAATTGTCTTAAAAATCAAAAAAAAATATACTTTTTTTGATCTATCTCCTACCTAACTTTCATTTTAAAATAATTAATTCTTTTTTTTCTTCATCTGTTAAATTTTTACTTTTTGTTGCAAGTTTGAAAAGTTCTTGTATTATAGGAGATATCGTTGTTATTACTATCTGACGTTTTAATTTTTTATCTGTTAAATTTAAAAATTCTTTTTCCCACCAAAGTTGAGACTCATCAAGAGTAGTTTTTTCTTCATCTGAACAATTATTATTTAGAACATGACCAATTAATCAATCCGAATCTGCACGCGATACTTGTATTACAAATCTATCTAGATCTTTAACAAACTCTGATTCATGTTCAAGTTGAGAATTTATAAATCAGTTATAAAATAATGATGCAAATAAATATTCACGATCTGGTTGATATTGCAATTTTGAATTTTCTTGCTGTCTTTTTTGTTGTTGAATAAACACCCTACCTGCTCATTGTGCATATTTCTTAAATTGAATATTTACTGTTTCAAATGGGAATCATAATTTTTCAGAGAATAACCTTTTATAACTTTCTTGAATTAGAACGTTATTTACTGATAAGATCAATTCAAACATTGTGTTTATCAATTTTGTTTTATCTACTGGTGAATTCATATCAAATAAAGTTCTTAAACGTTCAAATATTTCAATAAATCAATCCCTTGCATTGTTTATACACTCCTGAAAAAGTTGATTTCAATTTTCATTATTTGCCAACTCATCTGCATCTTTAAATCCATCTGGAAGTGTGATAATTTTTGGGAAAATATCTTGTGCATAACACAATTTTAATGCACGAAATGTTGCTTGATATCAAGCCTTATCATTATCAAACAATAAGTATAAATTTTCTGTATGACGTTTAATAATTTTAATGTGTTGTTCTGTAAGCGCAGTTCAAGATGTAGCTACTCAAATAGGAAATCATAAACGAGCCAATCAAATAACATCCATTTGTCATTCTACAACTATTAATTTTTGATGTGTGTTTATATGTTGCTTTGCATATGAAAGCCCATAAAGGATTTTTGATTTCTCGAAAGCCTTATGTTCAGCTGAATTTATATACTTTGGAGCATCAGTTTCTCAATTAAAAATTCTTGCACTAAATCCAACTACATTTTTCATTAAATCATAAATTGGAAATGTTATTCTATTTCTAAAAAATGCATAAATTTCCCCATTAGCATTTCTTTTAGCAATGGATCACTCAATCAAATCGTTATCTGAAAATCATTTACTCCTTAATAAATTTAGCAATTCATAGTGCTTATCGTTTGCATATCAGATTCAAAAATCTGAAATTAGTTTATCATCTAAATGTCTTTTTTTATGAAGATAATCTAATGCTACTTGGCTATTTTGTAACGATTCAACAAAAAATTCTTGAGCTAATTTTTGCATTCTTTTAAGCTTTTCCTTATTATCCTGTGATTTTTGTATATAATCTGAATTATTTTGATATTGCGATATGTCTATATGTTCTTGCTCAGCCAGTACTTTTACCGCATCTCGAAAATCTATCCTTTCTATTTCCTGTATAAAACTGAATACATTTCATCATTTTCAGCATCAAAAACATTTATAGATTTGTTTTGTTGGAGACACCATAAAAGATGGCGTCTTCTCTCAATGAAAAGGACAACATGCTGAAAAATTACTTCCCGCCCTTTTTAATGGTATATATCTAGAAATCACATCGACAATATCGACACGATTAAGTACTTCATCTATGAGAGAATTTGTCATATAGATTTTTGATTATATGAATTATATATTTTTATCATTATAATAATTTTCTATTTATTTTTCAAGTGAGAGAATCTTAAATATTGTTATCATTCTCTAATTTTTGTAGTATCCCAAACTCTGTATGAGTTACCCCAATTTTCATATTTAGCCTCGGAATTATTTATATATTTTCATCCATATAAATTTGAGAAAAAATTATATTTATCTTTTACTGTATTGTTAGCCAACGCCAATTTATGAAAGTAATCATGATGATTTAAGTAAAGATTGTGACACTCCGCAAAATCTTCAAATGGATCACTCATTCCATATCATGAACAAAAGTCTTCTCTACTCATTCATCATTTTCTAACTTTTTCTGATACTCGAGAATACTTATAATATTCTAAACTCGGATCATCAATAGAAAATACAGGTTTGTCGAATTCTGTAAAGATTTGCGATTTTTTACTACTTGTTCATTGTAATCATCATAAATCAATAATATGTCATATTTCATGTGATATTACTTGAAAAAATTCATTATCATATTTCATTCCTCATAAATTGATTGTTACTGTTGTCCAATTTGCACTTCATCTACGAGCTCAATCTTTTTTGTTAACTAACATCGCTAATAGAGCTTTTGATGGAATATTTCAGCGCTTAATATTTGTATCAAGATTTTTAAGCAAATATACAATGTATGCAAATTTTTGAGTCTTATCCTCATCTGTAAAATCTCAAGCCCAACTTATTTTATTACAAATAGTTTTATACATCGAACAAACTTTCATATAAGATGAACCAGCCCCATGAGATTCTATTTTACTATCCTCCATATCCTGTTCTTCAAAATTTCTATTTGTTTCTAAATAATCAAATTGTCCTACATCATCGCTTTCTCATATTAATCACACCTTTACTGTTAACGCCAAATACACAATAATTGCTACACAAAAAATTTTAATTATATTTCGAAACTGTTTGTTTAACCACGTATTTATTCACATTTATATAAGAAATATAATTAATAAAAATCACTGATAATTATACTCAAGAATATTAGAATTTGCAAATTTTAATGAATATACTTTATGAACTTTTTAATTATTTCTATAAATTTAAATTATTCTGGGGAATATCGTTGCATATCCTTTATAATTAAATTTGATTGAGCTCATTTTATGTTCCAAATAATTAATTGATCAAATTTTAACTTTTGAGAATAACACATCATGAGAAAATTATATCATCATACTACAACTTTTTTTTGGCTTTTCTTAGCTTTATAAATATTTTTACCAGCTCATCATGTTATATTTTCTACTAAAAGTTCATATTCAGATAATTGTGGTATGGTTTGTAACTGTTCAAAGATTTCACGAGATTCATCTTTAACTGTTGAAATGATAAAAAAAGATTGGTCTGTGTTTGATATGAGGCTTGAAAGTTGATCTTTTAAATCTGCTATAGAATTTAAATGTGGTAACCTTTTTTCTTTAAAATCTATTATTTCTGGCAGTAGTTTAGCATATATTTTTTCATAATTTGAAAAAAACAAAGTATGATGATTCATAAAAATATCTAAAAACTCATCTCGATTTGTAAATTTGGTATCTTCACTATATAAAAAATAAAAATCAGACTGACTATACATTTTTCTTTGAACTTTTGCAACAGTTTCTGTTATTGAAAAAAAATGTTCAATCTGCAATCGTAATGTTTTAAAATCTGTAAACTGTAATGCTGTTTCTAATTTTGGTCAGAATTCTTTCATTTTTTTTAGTAAAATCTTTGTTTGATAGAATTCAATACTAGAAACAATAGGATTTATTTGAATTTCATCTTCTTGAATATTGATAAATAATTTTTTAGTTTCAGTTCGTAATATTCAGATAAACATTGTAAAAAATATATCAAATTCTTGTAATATGTTAAACGATTCATGATTTACTAAATTCTTTTCTTTTAGTAATTCATATTTATACAATAACATATCGATAAAATTTTGAATATAGTACAAATCACAAGTACGAGATAAATATTGATTATAATTACGATATCGCCACTCTGTGTCAAAAAATAAGATTTGAAAATCTTGATATATTTCAGCATTTTTCTCTAAAAGAGAATACAATCACTGATGCGTTGTCAAGACAAGTGGATATTTAACGATTTCGCGTGAATCTTTAATAAAACCATAGACTTTGTAATCTCATTTTGAATTTAAGTCTAAAACTCCGTATCAATAAAATAAATGAACACAATATTTTATAATAAATAGAATTTCGAAATCTAAAAATTCTGATTTAGATAAAAAAGTTTGGAACAATTTTGGAGAGATTGTTTGTTCTTCACGAGCAAATCCTATATTTTTGATTCACATTTCATTAAGAAGATTTTTAGCAATATCTAGTTTTGGTTTTGAAGAAAAAACAAGAAGAATCTTTTTATTGGCCAATAATGACTGAAGTAACAACTTGAATTTTAAATTTCAAATATAATATCTATTTTTATTTTCAAATTTTGATATTTGAATATCATATGGGAATGAAGCAAAAGACGTATCTGTTGGAGCTATTTTTTTAAGAGCGGGCATAGTTATAGTTCAAATTGACTCTAATTCTCTAAAGCTATAATTTGGTAATATATTTAAAAATTCTGCATTAGATTTATTAATTAGCTGACTTAAAACTGGAAATTTTTCTTGAACTTGTCATAAAAAATCTATCAAATAACAAAACAATACAAGTGTTGCTTTAGTATCAAAAAATGCATCGTGAAAGCCTTCTTGGTTAGAACTATTTCAATTAAGTAATAATCAGAACTTTGATTTCCGTTGTAAAAACAATGGTTTTTCTTCTAAATAGTTAGATAAAATTTCTAATGCATGGCTTGGTGCATATGGCACCATAGCCTGTGATAATTGAAATGTATCTATTGAAAATTTATATTTTAATGATGGGAAAAAACGATTTAAAAATGATAAATCAAATGCAATATTGTGTCATATTATTACTGTATTATCTCAAAAAAAATGAGTAATTTTTTCTTCAACTTCAGATGGAGTTGGAGCTGTTTCTAAATCCTTTATATTAATATTTGTAATAAAACTTACTATATTTTTAAGTTCTTTAAGCTCTTTTGCTGGGCGTAAAAGTGTCTGGTATTGATCTATTATATTTCCATTAACATCAATCTCTACAATTCATAATTGAATTGGTTCATCTTTATACAAATCTAATCATGTAGTTTCAAAATCTAATCAAATATATCTATATTCTGGAGATAACACTTATATGAAATATAGAACATAAAACTACAGTTTTATAAAGAAATCCTGATTTTATTCAAGATTATAAGTTATTTTATAATAATGATTTTACCTATTTAAGACCGTTTTTATTATTTTAAAAAAGATTCTCTATAAAGAGAATCTTTTAATTATTTTCTTATTAAATTAGTATCCCATTGTTAATATTTTCCATTCTCATCCTTTTGTTCTTCCAAGATACCATTGATATCCTGTAAGAGTTTTATTTGGTTCAAATGCTCATGCCATTTGTGAATCTTGTTCTGGAATAAAGAATTCACTTTCAAACACAACACATTCATCAACTGTTAATCATTCTCTTTCTTCAAAAGTTTTACAATATTCTAATTCTGAAGTAGATTTTTCATCTCCCATATATGTTAATTTAATATTTTCTACTTTAACTGTCATTTTACCAAATCATTCTTCATTAATTACTTTTTCAGCAGATTTAATATCTTCTTCTGTATAAAGAGGTTCTACAGCTCCTGTATTATTTGCTCTATAATATTCCCATTCTTCTACTTCAGTTCCATCAGCTAATTTACACATTTCTGTTTCATTTCCATCTGCATCTTTTACGATATTAACAGTTCCTCATTGTGCTTCACAATACACACTTGCTGGATTTGGCATTCAAATAGTAGTAGATGATTCATTATTAACTGATCTATACATCATTAACATAACCCGTCCTCTAACTTCTTGGATCGTTGGAGTATCGTTTGTTAAAATTTCTGCTTCTTTTAGAGCCTTAATATGATCTTCATAATAATTTCATTCAGATTTATTATATTTATCTCCGAACAAAACTCTTGAAAAAACTGTTGCATATTCAGCTCTTGTAACTTTTCCATTTGGATTGAATTTTTTTAGTGGAGTTCCATCTGCATTAATTCACATAATTTTGTAAGCATATGCTGTTTGAATAAAATCTGCTAAATCACCTAAAGATTCATTCACATCAGAATATTCAACTTTTTCTGCTTCTACAGGTGTTTTTCATAAAACATTTGTCATGTATTGAGACATCATTTTAGCAAGCTGTGCTCTTGTTAATCAATCAGCCAATTTAGCTTTTTCTATGTCATTAATTGTAGTTATTCATTTTTCAAGAGCCCATTCGTATGCAGTAACTTGTTCTTCACTATATTTAGATTTAGCAGAATCGGAAGCTGCTGTATTACCTGTAGTTGCTGTATTACCTGTAGTTGCTGTTCATGTAAGTGCATCATATTGTGTCGTATCATATGCGGCATCTCATGTTGTAACTTCAGTATTTGTTCATGACACAACTTCTGTTGTTGTAACTTCTGCTGTAACTTCAGATACAGATACTGTTCATGTTACATTGTCTGAATCTTTATTCTCATCAGCTAATGCAAACGTAATAGTTCATAATAAAAACGCTCCTAGTAGGAGAAAAGAAAATTTTTTCATTTTGTATAAAATAAAATATAAAATGTTCCGTTTTTTAAGAACAAATATCTATCAAATATAGACTAAAACCTCATTTTCCAATAAGTTGTCTTATAATTAACAGATTACGGTTATAATATATAATAAAATGCATCAAAAATAGAAGAAGAAAATATATTTCTTGTTGCATTTTATATTAAAAATAATAAATTTTTATTAGTTTATAATTCCGATTGATAGCTATGAATTTAATAACAACCGTAACAACTACCACATTATACCAAATTTGGTAGGAGTTTTGTGTTGTTTGAATTCAATGAGCTCCTACTAATAAGTAGGATTTTTTATTAGGTTATACATATAAAAATGTCGAATCATGAAGACTCTCCCTTATTTAGACAACGTCATACTTTAGCTCATGTATTAGCTGAAGCTATTCAAAGAGTACAGCAACGAGATGTAGAAGTAGCAATCTGACCAGCAATTGATAATGGATTGTATTATGATTTCTTATTTAGTGAGGAAAAACAAATTTGAGAAGATGACTTAAAAAAAGTTCAAGAACAGATGGTAAAAATTATAAAAGAATGCCAGGAATTAATCCGTATTGATGTAGATGCAGAAACTTCTGATTATTTAGTTAATCAGTTGATGAAACAAAAATATAAGGATGAGATGAGAAGAGAATTTCTTGCTGATGGAGAAAGCATTTCATTCTATGTAAATACTATTGCAGAAGCTGCTAAAGATAGAATTTTGGAATGAATCGATGAAAATTACATCAAATACTACGAAGGAATAACTGAATATCTTCAAGAGAAATTTCCAGGTAAATTCACTGATAAATTTGCTACATTCTTGGATATGTGTGAGGGACCTCACGTAGAAAACACTAAAGAAATTGATCCTAAAGCATTTCAAATAGATAAATTAGCTTGAGCTTATTGGAGATGAAATTCAAATAATGTTATGATGACTAGGGTGTATGTTTGGGCATTTGAAGATAAAGAACATTTAAAAGCTTATGCTGAAGAGGTAGAAGAAGCTAAAAGAAGAGATCACAGAAAACTATGAAAGGATTTATCAATATTCATGTCTCATGATTTAGTTGGTAAAGGTATGCCTCTTTGGTTACCAAATGGTGCAGTAATCAGAAAACAACTTGAAAACTATATCTATGAAAAAGAAAGAAATATGGGTTATATGCATGTATATACTCCATGTGTAGGAACAGTTGATTTATATAAAACATCATGACACTGGGATCATTACCAAGAAAATATGTTTCCTTCAATGAAAGTAGATGAAGAAGAATTTGTGCTTAGACCAATGAACTGTCCTCATCATATGCTAATTTATGCAAATGATCTGAGATCATATAGAGATTTACCTATCAGAATTTGAGAATTTGCTACAGATTTTAGATATGAGGCGAGTTGAGTAGTTAAATGACTAGAAAGAGTAAGATGTATGTGTCAGAACGATGCTCACCTATTCGTTAGACCTGACCAAATTTGAGAGGAGTTTAAAAAGGTTGTAACTTTGATTCTTGATGTATATAAAGATTTTGGACTAACTAATTATAAATTTAGACTCTCATTAAGAGATCCTGCTGATAAAGAAAAATATTTTGACGATGATAATATGCGGAATGAAGCAGAAAATAAACTTAGAGAAGTTTTGAATGAATTTGGATGTCCTTATACTGAAGCTATTGGAGAAGCTGCTTTCTATGGACCTAAATTGGATGTAGAAGTAAAACCTGCAGTTGGTCCAGAAGTAACTTTGTCTACATGTCAGCTTGATTTCTTATTACCAAGAAGATTTAAACTAGAGTATACTGACAAAGATTGAGAAAAAAAGACTCCTGTAGTAATTCACAGAGCAATATTTGGAACATTTGATAGATTTACTGCATTCTTATTAGAAGAAACTAAATGAGTATTCCCTTTCTGGTTAGCTCCTGAACAGGTTAAAATTCTTCCTGTGGCTGATCCATTCATCGATTATGCAAATAAAATTTGTGAAGATTTAAGAAAAGAAAATATCAGAGTTTCAGTAGATACGAGTGCAGATAGTTTGAATAAAAAGATTAGAAATGCTGAACTTATGAAAGTACCTTATATCCTTATCGTGGGAGAAAAAGAAGTAAATTCTAACTGAGTTTCAGTAAGAGTATTCAAAACTAAGGAACAATATGAACAAACTGAAGCAGAATTCATAAAAACTGCTGTTAAAAAAAGAGATACAAGAGCTTTATAATCCATTTATAGTAAAAAAAACGGTCTATAAAAATTAGATCGGTTTTTTTATTCTATGATGATATAGTAACTATTTTTAAATACAACTAAAGGGGCTATAAAAAATAGAGCCCCTTATTTTACCTTTTAATAGCTACTGTTGTTCCAGCAGTAGCGTGCTCAATTCCACAACAATCCGTTATTTTTAGTGTCGCTTTATAAAAGATAAAACCATTCTTACTTTTCATCTTCACCACAGTCAAGTCAAATTGGTAGTCTTTACCAATTTGTATTCTGTGTCTTATATGTGAATTTGTATCCACAGAGTACATTTCTTCCCAATTAAACTTCTGTGCTGTAATTCGTGCAGTGTTCCAGATGATACAGAGTACGAATTTCATAAGATCAAACAGGTTGATGTGATTTACTTGATTTCTTCTAAGAAGACTCGGATCATCCTTTGGAAAACAACACAATCCCCAAATTTTGATTGTCCCATCACTATATCCTTTTACGACTACTTTTGAGCCATCTTTAATGGAATAGGGGGGAGGACATTGAGACTTAAAGTCATCCCAATTAACCACAAATTGAGTTGTCACGTTAGGGCTTTCTAAGTTATCTTTTTTCTTTTTCATATTTTTGTTAAATTTTTTGTTAATTATTATTTTATTTTTGTACGAAAATATATAATTAAAAATTGAATTATATCAATGATTAATTATATTTACTTGCTGTTGAAAATCATCGACAAAATATTATTAATTATATTATAATTTATTTTTTCATAATCCTATGGATTTAAATTCTCTCTTAATTCAAAATGGATTCTCGCAAAGAGAAGCCAAAATTTACCTCACATGTCTTGAATATAAAGCAGTGAATGTTGCAACCATTGCAAGAGTTACTAACGAAAAAAGATCTACAATTTACAGCATTATCAAAGAACTTCAGAAAAAGGGTTTGATCAATGCTATCGAAAAAAATAAAATTGCAATGTATAGTGCCATATCACCTGATCATATCGCAAACCAATTAAAGAGCAAATATGAACAATTTAAGGAATTATTGCCTGCTTTTTCTGCATTAACTGAAAAATTTGGTATTGCACCAAAGGTAGAATTTTATGAATGATTGGATTCCATCATGGAAATCTATGATCAAATTTTAGATTCTCAAGTTGAAATTGATGCATTTTTATGAACAAGCCACTTTCCAAAAGCTATACAGAAATATTTAGAAAAGAAATTCTTTCCAAAGAAAATAGAAAAGAATATATACTCTAGAACATTACTTTCAGATACACCAACAAATCAAAAAGCATTAAGAAATGTTGATTGAGACGTTTATAAAAGGGAGTGGAAAATTGCATCTTGATTAACCTTCCTGGAAAATATTATTATAAACATCTATTGACCAAATAGAGTTATGATTGCTGTTTTTACAGAAAAAGAAC
>Ga0247610_10003551_pt1 | contig 17025 bp, 4 predicted proteins | sample 174DNAGHGhighgp2_FD_193483 | JGI IMG/M metagenome (GOLD analysis project Ga0247610, IMG submission 193483) | Sheep rumen microbial communities from Palmerston North, Manawatu-Wanganui, New Zealand - 1742 DNA GHGhigh gp2 | ecosystem: Host-associated > Mammals > Digestive system > Stomach > Rumen ... | reverse complement strand
TATGACGTCCGAACGGACGACGGCCAGCTTTTTGCCTGTAAGGTGAAGGGCAACTTCCGTCTGCGCGGCATCCGCAGCACCAACCCCGTCGCCGTCGGTGACTGGGTGGAAATCACCCCTCCCTCCACGGGAGGGGAAGGGGGTGGGTCTTTTATCACCGAAATCCACGACCGCCGCAATTATATCATCCGTCGCGCTTCGAACCTCTCCAAGCAGAGCCATATCATTGCCGCAAACGTTGACCTCGCCTGCCTCATTGTGACCATAGCCCACCCCGAGACATCCACAACCTTCATAGACCGTTTCCTCGCTTCCGCCGAGGCATACCGCGTCCCCGTAGCCATCATATTCAATAAGATAGACCTTTATGACGAGGACGAGCGCCGCTATCTCGATGCCGTGATGAACCTCTACCGCTATCTCGACTACCCCTGTTTCGCAGTCTCTGCCGAAACCGGCGAGGGCATAGAGGAAATGTTTTCTTTCCTTCAGGGCAAGACCTCCCTTTTCAGCGGCAACAGCGGCGTCGGCAAGAGCACCCTCCTGAACCGTCTCGTCCCGGAGGCACGCGCCAAGACTGCCGCCCTCAGCGAAGCCCACGACCAGGGCCTCCACACCACCACCTTCTCCGAGATGTTCGAAATAAGGGGAGCGGGGAGAGGGTCCTACATCATTGACACTCCCGGCATCCGTGGCTTTGGCACCTTCGATTTTGAGCGCGCCGAAGTCTCTCATTATTTCCGTGAGATATTCCGTTTTGGTCAGGACTGCCGTTTCGGCAACTGCACCCACACACATGAGCCCGGCTGCGCCGTTCTCAAAGCCTTGGAAAACCACGAAATCGCCGAAAGCCGCTACCAGTCCTACCTATCCATCCTCGAAGACAAGGACGAAGACCGCTACCGCCACTAAAACTGTACCAGTTTATTTACAGTTGACGAGTTGATAGTTGACGAGCTTCGGGGCAGGACATACGTCTCTTAACTTCCTTAACTTCTTTAACTTCTTTAACTTCCCAACTTGCATTGGGGGCCTATTTTAGGCAGAGGCGGAAACCGTAGATGAAATTGCGGGAATTGGGATAGCTGGAAGTGCGGAACGTGACTTCGTGGAACGAGGATGAGTGAGTCCAGTCGCCTCCGCGCAGCACATGCTCCGTGCCGGATGCGGGACCTGTCGGGTTAGTAACATCGCTGCTGCCGTAGGAACCCATCCAGTCAGCAACCCACTCCACGAGGTTACCGCTCATGTCATAAAGTCCGAGCTCATTTGCCTTCAGGCTCGCCACAGGTTGCGAGGATTCAATATCGCTCCACACGTACCATGAAACTTCGCTTATGTCGTTGCTTCCGGCGTAGGTGTAGCCCTGACTCTTGTTGCCGCCACGTGCCGCAAATTCCCACTCTGCCTCTGTCGGCAATCGGAACCGCAGACCCGTGCGCTCGTTCAAGGCGGTGATGAATGTCTGACAATCGTCCCAACTCACATTATCCACAGGGTTGTTCGCGCTCTGATATGTAGAAGGATTACTGCCCATGACAGCTTCCCAGAGAGCCTGCGTCACCTCTGTCTCACCGATGTAATAGGTGGATAGCGTCACGTTATGTGCGGGTCGCCGATTGTCATTGGCCGCAACGTCGTTGCTGCCCATCTGGAAGGTGCCTCCATCCACACGAACCAGTTTCAGCGGGGCATCGCCTAAGGAATAAATGCGTTGCTGATGCCATTTTGTTTCCGAGATATTCTCTGCGGTCGGGAGGTTGAGCGCGTGGCTCTTGCCAGCTGTGAGCGTGGTGGCAGAGAAGGTTCGGAAATAGGGTGTGCCGCCGATTTCGGCCTCAAGCTCGTATGTCTTTGTGTTGGCGAAACCGCCGTAGATGTAAGGCGTGTAACCGTCAGCTCCGACCGTGAGACTCAAATCTGCCGAGGATGTGGTGTATGTCCAGTCGGCTCCCGTGAAAGTGCTGTTATGTTCCCATCCTCTCAGTGTAAGGGTTGTGCCGCTGGTGCCCTGGAAGCGCAGACGGGCTTGCTCTGGCTTCAGACTGGCATCAACAGTAATCTCGTTGCTCAGGAAGAGGTATTTGGCCGCAGTATCCACGTAAGTGCAAGTTGTGGGCGCAAGGGTTGCCACATTAACGTCTGTGGCTGTCGCTCCCTCGAAGAACCACACCTGACAGTGGGTGTCGCGTCCTGTAACCAGAGAACCTTCCCTGCAGGTCAGCGTCCAATTGCCAGCGGAATAAACGCCTGTGCCGTAAGCGAAGCCTCCGCCCTCGGCATCGAACTTGAAGTAGATGCGGGAGCCTTCAGCCCAACTGTATCCGCTGCGGGTCGCCGTGCCGTCGAAGGTCGGTGCAGAGGCGTTCATCTTCATCGGAACCGAGATGCTCTTGCCTGATGTCCACGTCGGCTCTGACTCATCCTGACTGCAACCCACAGTCAGTACGCTCGCCAGAATCAGTATTAACGCGGTGTAAACACTATACTTATTTTTGGTCATTGTTGGTCTTAATTCTTGTTTATTGTTGTTTATTGTTTTCACATATAATTACCATTAATTGACCATTAATTTTCCATCAATTATTATATGTTCAATTCGTGGCTAATTCATGTTCACTTATAAATTCGTTAGATTTGTGAGATTACTGCGTTCCTCGTGGGTCTGCGACAAATCTCGTGTTCGTTTTTAGTCAATACGGTCGTCATCCTCGTAACCATCGACATCGATATTGTTTTCGCGTTCTCGGGTGGTGAATGTCGCAGAGGAACCGTATGACGTGCCCTTCTCGTTTGTTGCGAAGGCACGCACGTGATAGGTTGTGCCGCTGGCGAATTGCGTCCACTCGGTTGAGAGTGACGTGGCTGTACCCAACGGGATCACAGTGCAGCCTGCGCCGCCTACGGTCGGGTTCTCCGAGGTGGAATAGACGAAGCCAGTGGCTGTCAGGGTACCGTTCTTGAGTTCTGTCACGGATGCCGAGAGTCTTGCGCTGACATACGAGACTTCCGTCACGGTCGTGGACGAGAGCACAGCCTGCTCTACGAGTAGCGTGGTGAACTCTCTCACAGCTCCGTAGGTTATGCCTTTGGCGTGACGGGCGTACGGGCGGAAATAGTATTTATGATAACCCTGCAGACCATTCAGCTGTGCCGTCATCGGGTTTGCGGCGGAGGCCGTGAGTTTCGTCACACCAGCTCCCACGTCAGCGAGCATCGGCAGCGTATTTGTGTCACTCCAGAGGAATCCGCACTCGCTGATCTGGCTGTTACGTTCCTGTAGGGCGGAATTCAGCTGTGCCGAGAACTCCAGAATATTCGTTGCTGCCTGAGTGGTTAGGGTGGGGAAGTCCGTTGCGTTATAGGTGAATGTGGGGCCGTAGCCCGTGCCGTCCTCGCTTGTGGCGTAAGAGCGTACATGTACGGGTCGGTCGGCTGAGAGGTTTGTGAGGGTGGCTGTGAATGCGCCCTTCGCTCCCTGTCCTACAACTATGTTATGACTCTCTATAACAGGCTCCTCTGTGTCAGTACTATATGCGAAGCCCCACTCTGTAACAGTCTTTGTGCCGTCGCTCGTAACTCCTGCTGCCACAAAGAGCGTGCCAGCCGCATCGGTGGAATAGGCTGTTAGCGCAGTAAGAGTCGGCACATAGAGCGGAGCGGTGGTGACGTGTATAGTGTCGCTGTATCCGGTAAATGTGGATCCGGCGTATGCACCTACGGCAAAGGCTCGTACGGTGTATGTGGTGCCGGGCTTGATGCCATCTTCTATTGTGCTGGCGAAGGTGACGCCGCTCACGGTTCCCGCAGAGAAATCTCTGGCTTCGTTTCCTTCTTCGGGCTCTTCGCATACCTGGAAGCCGCGTGAGGTAATCTGAATATCGCCGTCGTCAATGATCTCTGTGGAGATATCGAAACTGTGCTGCCCAATATTGCTCACCTGCGGCTTCTTAATAACAGGCTCCTGCGCGGTAAGTGTCGTGAAGTTGCGCACCGTGCTTAAGACTGTGGTGTGACCGCTGCATGCGAAGGTCGCATAGTAGTATGTGTTGCCCGGCTCAAGACCTGAAAGCACCTGCGTGAAGCTGCCGTTGGGGAGGCTGGCGAAGTTGAACGTGATACTGTCAGCATTTGACAGAGCGGGGTTGTTTGCCACATAAATGCCGCAGCGTTCCACGACACTCTGTTCATTGCGCTTCTGGATAGAGCCCCTAATCGTTGCCCCACGACGATATATGTCCGTGGCCTCATCTGCCGTCAGGTCAGGCGACAGATTGAACGGCACCGTATCATCGTTGCAGGCGGACAATAATCCTAAACAAGCAACTATAAAAACTATTCTGCGAAATACTCTCATTTTATGATATACGACTTAACTTCTTAAACTTTTAAACTTCTTAAACCCTTAAACTCTTTAAACTCTTCTCCCCCGCCGGGGGATTACAGGGGGCTTTTATTCTCTGATTCTTACTTTGGCAGTTATGCTATCTACGCCTACAACGTAGATGCCCTGTTTCAATGAGATAAATCCGTTGCCACTCTGCGAAGCTACGGCCTTGCCGTCGATGCTATAGACTTGAATCTCCTTGCCTTCGGCTCCACCTATTGCCAGACCGCCCTCGCGGATGGCAATCAGCACGCCCGTTTTCTCGGTAAGGGCTCCGATGCCGTCGAGATTACCACTTTCGTTCAGGATAAAGCGGTTATTGAATGTGCCAACATTCGTAGAGAAGGTATAAGCGCCTTGAGTCAGGTCAACTACGACGCCTTCTTTGCAGTCAATGAGTTTCAGTGGTAATTCCATGCTTGTGGCCTCAATGGTCAGAGTCATAGCCTTCTTAGCTATGTAACCAAGATGGATGTTACCATTCTTCGGACGTTCGTTAATGGCCATCTGCACGTCTCCTTCGAGAGAGTATAGCTGTGCTTCTGCGCTCTCGGAGATGAACTTCGAGGCATCACACTCTAATTCGTAGCCCGCTGACGCTGCTTCATTGATAACTACGCGAGTGCGGTCAAGTTCGCGCTCTCCGTTCAGCAGCTGTAGGTTTACGAAGCGGCGCTCCGTGTTCACTCCTTTCAGTTTGCGCTGGCGCTTGGCCTCAGTCATAACAGACTTGCTCTCGCGGTAGGTGAGACGGCCATCAGGCTTAAAGGTCAGGACATCCTGATTATCTGGTTTCTGTACGTAGAAAGCTTGATAAGGCTCAAGATGGCAGTCGTCGTCGCCCGGGCGGAACGCCTCGTAGGTGTTCGTGGCTGCGTTCCATACGGTGATGGGTTGAGTGAAATCTACTGTTGAGAAATCATAGTAGCAGGCGTAAGGGTTGCCGACATAGTTCCAGCTGGCATCTTGTGCAGTATCAGAGGTATATGCGCTAAGTGCTATTGGCCTCTCGCCGCCTAATGTCGGCTGATCTATCGTGATGACCAGTTCGCCGTCATTCTGTGCCATGAACACATAGCCCAGCAGCGCTTGCAGCGTCTCTCCCTTCAGAGATTCACGGCCGCTGCTGCCTGTTGTGGCACGTTTTGAGCCGTCATAGATCCACCATTTATGCTGTCCCTCGGGGTATTGGAAGGCTTCATTCACATTCAGGTCGTAAGGGAAGAAGAAGGTGTATTCGTGTTCAGCCAATACGGCGATCCGGAATCGCAGATGATCAACCACGATATTACCTTGCTCCTCTCCGTTGTCATCTCCTATAAGCGAGCCGCTGGCTCCGTTGCCGTCGCTTATTATCTCCACGGTACTGAAGTCCTGAGGCTCTTCGCCTATAACGGTTACGCTGCCCTCTTCCTGAATGTTGCAGTCTATGGGCTTGTCCTCCTCGTTGTGAGGAATGCGCTGATCGCCGTCGTCAATGACATTGTCGGTGTTTGTGGTCAGTTCGGTGTAGTCGCCTGCCGATATACGTGTGCGGTTCACCTTAAGGAACTGTCCCCAGAATTCATCGTAATAGTATTTGCCATAGAGAAAATCCGGGATGTTAAGAATCTGATTCTTATAATCGTTGAAGGTGTTCTCCTTGATGGGAATCAGATCTGGCATAAAGGCATTGATAGTCTTCAGCTTGGAGCAACTTGCGAAAACGGAGTCGCCAATGGTCTTTAGGCTTGGCGGAAGGTTTATTTCTTCTATTTCGTTGCCGCTGAATGCTTTTTTGCCTATACTCTCAATACCATCAGGCATTTTGATTGATTTCAGACCAAAGTCGGCAAAGGCATAGTCGTTGATGGTTGAGATATCCTTTGGAATCACTAAATCACTTACCTCTTCCCCATTTACAAATAACGTGCCAGCAGGCTTAGCTTTAATATTCCCGAAACTGATGTTACACCAAGATTCCAGGTTATCAATATACACATCAATATTAGAACTCTGTTTATCGAATGCATATTCTCCTATACTTGTCACGCTGCTCGGTATCGATACGGAATTGACACAATGACTTGAGAACATATACGGCTTTATACGTGTAGTGCCCTCTGGAATCACGAGGTCGCGGACAAGTATGCTGTCAACATAAAGGTTGAGAACTGGGTTGTTATTTAGGAATCCATTAGAGTTTGCTATAGGGTGAGAATACAATTTATCCTCATGGAAATTGATATCCATATACGACTTGATGTCTTTTACATATACATGTTCTAAGCTTTGGCAGTCATAATAAGCATCAAGTCCAATGTTTGTAATACTGGCAGGCAGAGATATAGAAGTCATGTTACGGCAGCTATAAAATGCTTTGTCGGCAATACTCTTCACACCTTCTGCCAGTTGTACGCAGAGGATATCTGTATTCTTGAACCAGTCACCGCACTCCAGAGTTTCCACGCGCACGGTGCAATCTCTAAACTTGTTTCCAGTTGCAATGGCAGTGGAAGAGATGTTTCCCACTTCTGCCGGGATATTAAAGAATCTGAGGCTGGAACTTATCAGAGCGTTCTCCTCGATTACCGTGATGCCTTGGGGAAGAATCAAGGTATCTAAACAGGCGGGGGTGAAGTAAGGTGTAACGGTGTTATTCTTACTCGTGTAATCCAAATAGTACTTGAATTTGTTATATACGATACTGGCTTCGGACAAGTCCAGAGACCTAAGACCTGGCATCTTGTTACGTATTACAGAGATGTCGTAACCGTTTATCGTGCCCTTAACTTTCAAACTGACCACATCTTGCTCATTGCCTTCGCCAATAGCCTGAAGCAACCCGGATGAACTTGCCTTGGCCGTAGTTTGCACTGATATCAGCCTATCGGAAGATACGGGGTAGATTATCTGAGCCAAATCCGTCCACGCTTCCCGATATGCCTCAACTGCATCGTTTGGCACGAACAATCTGATACTCGTATTTGAGTTATCAGGGTCTATACCGCCATTCAGCATAGGCGGCTCTGACGATTCGAAATAGATAGAGCTGAGACTACCGTATCCTTCAACATAAGGGCTGAATCTAATACTTGTTACACTTTTGGGAATAGTGATGGAATTAAGGTTGTAACATACACCGATGTTTATACTCGCCAGATTTTCTGGGAATATAACGGAGGTTAGGTATGGCAAATCCTCGAGATTGAAGTCCTCTAAATTTGTGAAGTACCTCAACTCATTGAATGAAGTAATCTGAGCTACAAGTTCTAAATCTTCTGCTCCATCGGTAAAACCGTGTGTTACTTTTGCTGCCTCATAGGTCGAGAGTTCCCCGTCGCCGTCTAGGTCAAAATACTTAACACATAACTCTTTTGCCTTAGAATCCTCGAAAGAAATTATAGATCCCGTCGGATCTTCAGCTTCTCCTTCGAAACCGATTTCGCCAACGACAAGGTAGTTGGCTCTCCCTTGTGTAAACGTGATTCGGACACGCTTAACTAATTCTCCAGTATAATCGCCGTCATAGAAGATAGTTCTTGAAGTGGAGAATTCCCCAATAGTCCGCCATTCGTTTTCAAATTCATCATTGGATGCTTCCAAAATATATTTTCTGGGACAATATAAAGAATAATTAGTAGCAGCAGAAACTTTTATTCCCTTCAACAAGAACCACCCATCATGCTTGAACGTGATGGAGTGAGGGTACTCCGTATGTGAACTTTGCCAATAAGTACTTTCATTTCCATCAAGGACAAAGTTGGCATTCCCATTGCCTGTTTCTTCAACCCCATAAGGATTAACTGACGTTTCCTCCGAGGAAACATCCACTACAGTCCAACCGCTTTGGGCTACAGTCGCAACTGTAGCAACAGGCATAGACAGCATCAGAATTACTGCAAAGATATAGTTTTTTATTTTCATAGCCATATTTCCCAAATAATTAACCTAAAACGGCGTGAGATTGGTGGTCTCACGCCGCAAAGTTAGTGTTTTGTTTTCTTCAAACAAAAAAATCTGTAAATAAATTCACTTTATTGTGCCAAAAAGCTTATTTCCTTATTCTTATTTTGGCGGTTATGCCATCAACGCCAACGATGTAGATATTGGGTTTGAGTGAGATAAATCCGTTGTCACTCTGCGAAGCTACTGCCTTGCCGTCGATGCTATAGACCTGAATCTCCTTGCCTTCGGCTCCGCCTACTGCCAGACCGCCCTCGCGGATGGCAATCAGCACCCCCGTCTTCTCTGCCAAGGCTCCGATGCCGTCATCACCCTGAGCACGGATAAGGAAGCGATTGTTGAAGGTTCCTTCCGTTGTTGTAAACTCGTATGCATTCTCCGACAGGTCGCAGGTGACTCCCGTCTGACGGTCAACAAGCACCAGCGGGGCATCCATACGCGATGCGCCGATAGTCAAGCGTCCGGCCTTGGCTGCTGTATAACCCAGTGGCAGACTTCCACTCAGCGGACGTTCGTTGATAGCCATTTCAACACCCGACTCTATGGTGTAAATCTGGGCCGCAGCTTTCTCAGACATAAACTTCGCGGCATCAACACCCACCTCATACTCAGCCTTTGCCGATGCGTTTGCAACAAGACGTGTGTGGTCAGCCTGCTGGCCAGAGGCTTCTATATAGAGGTCTATAAACCTACGTTCCGGATTAACACCCTTAGCGCGACGCAGAGCACGGCGCTCCTCCTTCTCTTCTACGCTCTTACGGTAGCTCTTGCGTCTTACAGCATCAAACTTGAGTCCCTGCACTTCATCCTGCTTCTGTACATAGAAAGCTTGGAAGGGTTGCAAGTAGAAGTCGTCATCGCCAGGGCGCAGGGCCTCATAAATGAGCTGTGCGGCGTTCCAAACGGTTATCGGAGATGTGTTCGTGCACTCCGACATATCATAATAAGATGCGTATGGATTACCCATAAAGTTCCAACCCTGATTCTGGGCTTCTTCTGCGTCATTGTCCTGAAGTTCTGCTGAGCGGTCGCCGCCAACGGCAGTCTTGCCCAAATGGATAACGAGAATACCTGTACGCTGGGCCATGAACACATAGCCCTGATGTGCCTTTAGAATCTTGCCGTCAAGCGGCTTACGACCACTGCTGCCAAGTCTGGCTCGATCAGAACCGTCGAAGTACCACCACTTATATTGTCCTTCTGGATATTCAAAATCCTTATCGACATTCAGGTCAACGGGCGGCGTGTATTGGAATTCTGTCTCAGCCTCAACGCTGACACGATAGACGAGATCATTTACTACAACGTTACCTTGCTCCTCTCCATCATCATCTCCAATAAGTGAGCCGCTACGGCCTTCACCATCGCTAATAAGTTCCACGGTTGCGAAATCCTGTGGCTCCTCACCCTGTACCGTGAATGAACCCTCGCGTTGGATACTTGCATCAATAGCCTCTCCGTCTTCTTTGTGCGGTATGCGCTGATCATCTTCTGACATCTCTGTATCAGAATTTGTAGTGAAGACCTCATAATCGCCAGGATTAATCTCCATGGTTTGGATATCCAAGAATTGATTCCATCGAGCATCCAAGAAATACTTGTTAAAGAGGAACTCGGGTACATAAAGCGTCTGGTTTTCGTAGTCATTGAATGAGTGTTGCCCAATTGGAACAATGTCAGACATCAACGCATAGATGTTCTTCAGTGATGTACACCCATCAAAGGCATTGTCTCCAATGTCCTTCAAATAAGCAGGAAGACGAATCTCCGTTAGGGTTTCACACCCCTTGAAAGCATAGTCCTCAATACTTGTAACGCTCTTCGGAATATTCACGCCCTTTAGAGATGAGCATCCATCAAACGTATGTTCCCCTATACGTGTTATGTTCTCTGGAAGAACAATATCATTTAATTTAGAACAGTCACGGAACGCACTACCGTCAATACTCTTGATGTTCTTCGGCAGGATAATCTCTCTAACATTCTTTGGAACGAAATATGCTGTAATAACATCATTCTTTGTATAGAACTTATCGTAGTACTTGAAATCGTTAGCCACGACACGAGACTCAGATAGGTCTAATACTTGCAAGTTCGGCATTCTGTTGCGCATAGCCATTACATCATAACCATTGATAGTTCCTTTTATGGTCAAATACACCACATCTCTTGCATCTTCTATACCTATAGCTTCCAAAATCGCCCAAGTATTGCTCTTCGCCTCAACCTCAACACTCCAATCAGTAATCGGAGCCTTTACAGTCACCTTACATGAATCCTTGGCATTAGCAAAATCTTTTGAAACCGCTACTACCCATGCTTCGCCTGCATTAAGAGCTGTAACATTACCAGTAGCATCTACATTTACAACTTGCTCATTGGTAGTGGTCCAGACAACATCCTTATATCCTGAATATTCAGAACTTACGGTTGCGACCAGTTGCTCGTTCCGCCCCTCTTTCAGCGTAATTTCTTCCTTGTTCAACTTCACATCTATGGCCATTTGTATATGGACACCTTTTATGGTAAGATCTCCAGCTGGCATTGTCTCAGGATAAAACTCCCAAGAGAAGTTATATCCATCTCGATTCGGAACAGACGGCGCACTTATAGCTGAGCCGAAATAGACTTCCTCGGTCTTATATACCTCTTCATCAATCATCCATGTCACCGTATATTTGTTTATTGTGAACGTTCCTGTCACCGTCAAATCCCTTGCAGGCATCGTCTGCGGAATCTCACTCCAACCGCTGAAGCTGCAGCCCTCCTTTGTCGGCTCCGTCTCTGGTGTAATACTTGCACCATATTCTACCTCTGCAGTCTTGTACGTCTGACCATTAACTTTGTATGTCAGATTGTATTTGTTGATGGTAAACGACCCCGTAATCACGAGATTCTTCGCGGGCATCGTTGAAGGAATCTCACTCCAACCGCTAAATGTATAGCCCTCTTTTTCGGGAACAGCAAATGGCTCTAAAGTACTTCCATATGTAGCCGTTGATGTACTATATGTTTCTCCATCTACTTTGTATGTTATTGTATAGGAGTTGATGGTGAAGGAACCTGTAACTGTAACTTCTTGTGCTGGCATAATCGCAGGTATATCGCTCCACCCACTAAAGGTGTAACCGACTTTAGTCGGATTTGCCTCAGGTATTATTGTAGCTCCATAGTCAACAGAAACCTTCTTGTATTCACTTCCATCAACCATATATATTAATGAATAAGAGTTGACTGTGAAGGAACCTGTTATAACTACATCATTGGCTGGCATTGTCTTTGGCAGTTCGCTCCAGCCGCTGAACGTGTAGCCAACCTTTGTCGGCTCTGCTATTGGAGTCAGAGCCGTTGCTTCTGCAATACTCTCAGTCTTATAAACCTCTCCATCAACCATATACGTTAGATTAAACCAGTTCTGGTTATTAACGCTGATGTTGAAAGTCACATCGTCCATTATTATCTTTTCAGACTCAGTGGTTGAAAAGCGGATATTGCTAATAGTAGCTTGTCCACCCACACTGCCCTTTGTTGCATTTAGTTTCAGGGTAAGTAGCGTACCCTTAGTACCACTGATTGGTGTGAGTGAGAGGGAAGAAGATGTCAAGCGATAGGTATTCTCATCTAACTTTCCGATAATAAGTTTCTGTTCATCATCAGTTATACGTGAAGAGAGCGAACATCCTTCTTTATCTATGCTGATTCCCTCTGGTAAGGTCATGTCCATTTGGAATGCCACAAAGTCTGTTTGCTTATTAATAAGACCAATTTCTACAATCTCAGAATGACCAGGTTCTATTGATAATTCATTGGATAACGTAATACCTATACCATTGACTGGGCCGAGGTAATAAAGTTTCCAATTGTTGAAAGTTGTCCAATCGCCATCAATAAGAGTATCCTTTTTCAAACCTATAGTAAGGTTTCCGTCATTACCTACACATACATTGATTGAGTTTGTATAATTACCAGACTCGAAGTAGGTAGCAGCAGCTTCGCGGAGGTTCGGGATGTAGCGGGTAGCGGGTTCACCATCGATAAGGTAAGAAGCGGTAATTTCACCTGAAACACCAAAAGCAGTCTCTTGTGCACCTGCGAAGACATCAACCAGTTTCTTGGTCTTATTATCTAAGGAAGAAGTAGCATACATTATTGCATTGTAAGTGAGATTACCATCAATCTGAGCCTCAGCAGCTGCTGCGGGATAGCCAGCGCGATAGAAGCCGTCAAGAGTTACCATGTAGTAACCGGGAGTCAGACCGTTGATAGTCTGAGAGAGGTCGAAGTTCTGGATATAGAAATCAGCAACACCAGCCTGAATGTTACCAGTGGAGAACTTATTTTCAGCTTCGGTCCAACCAGCAACTGAAGTCTCACCAGCGAAGTTCACAAAGTTAGCGTTAGCAACAGCTAGAGTTACGTCAACGGGTTCAGTAGCAGTAGCTTCGGTAGCGGCACTTAGGATGTAAGGTACCCAACCGTCGCGCAGAGCCTGAATAGCTGCGTTAACAGCGTCGTTGTCTGCGAACTCGGTGAAGTCGTTGGTGAAGGTGTCGTATTTAGCGTAATTGTCGAGCATCGCAGGGAATTTCTTGTCGGTAGGCTCAAGGCCTTCGTCGGAGACGACATCCATAGCGTAGCTGTTGTACTCGTCAACGAGAGAGATAAGAGCATCGCAAGCTATGTTACCATCTTTCACGTAGTCCATAGCCTCGTCGACCTTCTTAATCAAAGTGATTATTTGTTCAGCGTCATCTGCATTAATCGCTGCTTGAGCTTCTTCTGGTAACTGGGTGCCAAGCTCTTCAGCCTTCTTGGTGATGCGAGTGTTCTCACCTGCTAGGAGACCTGCAAATTCTTCAAGCTTGCTATTCAGAGTTGCAATCATTGGAGCGGTGGTCATACCAGCGTACTTGATGGTGAAGTTATCAAAGATAACCCAGTCCTCAGTAGCCTCGGTGTGGATACCGATGGTGAGGTCACCCTTCTTGTCAAGAATCAGCTGTACGTGGTTGGTGTAGAAGAGCTCACCGGTCTTGGGGTTAGTCTCCTGGAACCAGTAGTAAGCACCAGTCATACCATCGCACTGATAGAGGGGGTTACCATCACCATCCTCGGTGATACCGCGGATTCTGTCGTAGTTGCCGTCGCCCATCTGAGGCTTGCCGTCCTCCGGTGACCAGATCGGTTCAGTAACCTTCTGAGTGATATCGTTGTCGAGGTCAATCAGATAAGCCTTACTGATACCGCCATAGAGCCAAGTACCGTCAGTCTTAGCGCCGTCGTGGCGAACGAAACCCTGCAAAGTGATGTCATATACACCAGCGGGCATGTTAGCGATGGTTTGGCTGATATCGAAGGTCTTGTGCCAAGTTTCGATGTTGTGAGTAGCAGCACGGAGCTCACCCATTGAACCGCTGTTGATAATCCATCCGATGGGGTTAGATGTGGTACCCTGTGTGAAATGGGGGTTAGAAAGTAGGAAGGTCAAGTCTGTGCCTTCAGGAATATCTGCATCCCCAATAGCCTCCATCATGGTGTCGTGTGCAACTCCAGCCATAACATCAATATCCACCTTAGTAGCAGTTTTTTTGTTATATAAAATTCGCCATTCTGTGACTAATTCATTCACTGCGTTGGAAGATTCTGAGAAGCCTGCGTCAGAGCACTTGCTTACCAGATCTGTAGCCTCTTCTATGTAGCCCTGCAGTTTGATGTAGTCCTTGAATGACTGCTTAATAGCGTTGAAAGCAGATTTTAGAACTGAAGCGGCATTTTCGCACTGCTCAGATGTAGCGGCGGCACCGAGAGCTACGATTGCTTTAGCAGCATCGAGAGCACCAAGGTAGTTAGACAGAATCTCAGCGTTGGCTTTGGTATCAGTGGTGTATCCGGATTCGTCGGCATCCTTAACCTGTTCCATTAGGATAAGCATCTCTGGAACCATGTCGCCAGCTTCACCATAGTAGTAGATACGGAAGTTATCGGCAGCAATCCAGTTAGCGGTGGTGTTCTCAGTCTTCAGACCAAAGGACATAGCCTTCACGCCTTCGGGACATGTGAACTGTAAGCTGAAGTGCTCTGGGTTCATGTTGTTAGTTGCGACCTCTTGATAAAACTCTTTACCATTATCGGTAGAAACGAAAAGTTTAACGCCATCTACTGGATTAGGATAGTAGCCACCCCCCTGATGGACGGCAATGATGTCGCAGGTAAGTTTGTATATACCGTTTGGCAGACCATAAACGGTCTGTGAGAAATCTCCGTCACCAAGATGGTGAGGATTCTGCTCGCAGGGTTTCCAGACCTCGAAGAAGCGGCTCATGTATGCAGGCTGATCGTCGTCGTTCAAGGCAGAACCTACCTCTGTAAGAGTCGTGCCGTTGTTGGTGTAGCTTGCGCCCTGGAAACCAACGTTGTTAGCGGTCTGGCCGCTGATGAATGTGCAATTCCAGCCGTTGATGCCTCCATCCTCGAATGCTGGGTTTACAAGTACGATGCTAGTTGCCTCAATGGGATCTTCGGGGGATGCACCATCCAACTCCTTCTTGAAGATAGCTACGTTCACCTGATAAGCAAGGTCTGCAATAGCGGACTCAAGCTCAGCAATGGTAGCGTTAGGATTGTTGTAGATGGCTTCAGCATCGCTCATATTGACGTCAAGTCCTTCAGCCTCAGCGGTCTCAACAACCTCGAGATACTTCTCATAGAGCTTGACGCGATAGTTGTAAGCCTCTTCCTGAGCGAAGAATTCTTCAGCGGGGATAAACATCCACTCGATGCACTCGCTCTCAAGTTCACCAGTCAGGTTGAACTGAACGGCTGTGCTTACAGAGCCATCAAGAAGCTCACCAGTCTCGGGATCAGACTCAATTTCACCAAGAGAGTTGTCCCAACCAGCATACTGGGTAGCAGCATCGGGATAGTTGGAGTCACCTTCGGCGGTCTGGATGTAATAAAAACCAGATTCAGCCTTCGTGATCTTCCAGATGTAGCCCTTGGCCTGTGTACCGTGGTCCATGAAGCCCCATTCTTCGCTGTCGCGGAAGAGATAGGTGTTGGTGAAGTCGCGTCCGCCTTGAGCACCATACACACGGTATGTACCGAACAGACGGAGAGAAACACCAGAAGGATTTCCGCTAATGCCTGTAGCAGTAGAGTCGGCTACATAAATAGCCAAAGCGGGTGACAAACCTTCGAAGGTGTCACTGTTAATGCCAGCCTGTGTCAAACTGATTTGTGTGGACCAGTTGTTGGCACCGGTGATGAACTGACCTGCACCTACGTTCTTGATGAAGTAGGCCTTGCCAGACTCAACCTCTGTAGCATTAACTTCCTGAAGCGCGGGAGCTGTGGGCTCTGCCCACTGTGCGAAAGCACTTGTGCTCACGAACATTGCGCCTGCAAGCGCAACTAATGAGAGTAAATTCTTTCTCATAAAGCAGTTAAGTTAGTGAAAAAAAGGGTTAATTAATTAATGTTTTTATTCGTTTTCGTGTTTCATCTGCATATAAGTCGGCACAAAGATACGTCTTTTTACCGTTCAGCAATGCCTTGCTCCAAATTATAATGTTAATGTTAAGGTTTTTTAACGGGACATGAGGCCTCAACGTAACAATTCAGTAATAATCGCAAGTATCCACATAATGCAAAATCGGCATCCATCGCCCTAATAACCGATTTGAGGTAATTCTTTCGTCAAGAAACTAAAATAAGAAAAGAGGCTGCACCATGTGATGCAGCCCCTTTGAGTGAGCCTTTGTTTGCTCTTGCTTATTCGTGCAATTCGTTGCAGCGATTACTTCACGACAACCTTGCGGCCACCGATGATGTAGATGCCCTTCTGAGCCTTGCCAACCTTCTGACCGGCGAGGTTGTAAATCTCCTTGCCAGCAAGGATGGAAGCGTCGGCTGCATCGATGGACTTCACAGCATCAGGAGCTTCTGTGCCGAGGTAGTAAAGCCTGAAGTGGCCGAACGGAGTCCAGTCGTTACCATAAACTACATTCTGAAGCAGACCGAAACGGAAACTACCTGAGGTGTAACCAAAGTTAAGAGAGTTGGCATAGCGACCAATATTGGTGAAACTCAACATCTGGGCACGGTTGTTAGGAGCAGTGAAGAATGTAGTGTCATTCTCGACCACATAATTGAACTGATTACCAGTAAGATCAGGATACTCGTTTTGTGCGTCTGCCAGTTTGCTGAAGATTGCTCCTTTTGCATCAGTCCAGGCCATCAGCGGTGTTGACATTGTGCCAGCAAAGAAGATGACGTTTTGCTTAACGTTGTCGTTCTTGAGGCTGTCGGTAGCAGCCGTTGTGCCAGCAGCGCGGTAGCAACCGTCTACCTGTAAGGTATAGAAGCCTTCACGCAGTTTAGGCAGGTCTTGGTAAATCTTCCAACCGGCATTGACATTCCAGAATTCAAGGAACTCGTTCTCGTAGGTGCCGCGATTGCCAGAGGTAGCCTCTGTTTCGATGGTCCATCCCTGAGTGTGGTCTGTTGCAGAGAAGTCAGCGTTCTCAATGATAGTTGTCAGGTCAACAGGATTGTCGATAGTAGCGGCATCAAGAGCCGTCCAGCCGAGTACGTAGTTGAGCCATTCGCCAGGCAGGGCTTCAATCCAGCCTTCAATTTGCTCGTTGCTCTCAAAGGCTTCATCGTACATCGAGCTTGCAATCTCGTTCATCAGG
>Ga0247610_10003550_pt1 | contig 17028 bp, 8 predicted proteins | sample 174DNAGHGhighgp2_FD_193483 | JGI IMG/M metagenome (GOLD analysis project Ga0247610, IMG submission 193483) | Sheep rumen microbial communities from Palmerston North, Manawatu-Wanganui, New Zealand - 1742 DNA GHGhigh gp2 | ecosystem: Host-associated > Mammals > Digestive system > Stomach > Rumen ... | reverse complement strand
ATTCAATTATTTTAGCATAATCATTTGGTAAAACCTTAATAAAATCATTCTTATTAAAGTTATTTAATATGCCTTTAACATATTTAGAATTTGTATGCATTATATGATTATTTAAAATTTCTTTTAATTTTATTTCATCATCTTTATTTAAATCTAAGATAGATACTAATTCATCATTAATATTTTTCTTATTATTCTTGCCATAAATATATGCAACACCACCAGACATACCCGCAGCAAAATTCTTACCAATTGAACCTAATATAACAGCAACACCACCTGTCATATATTCGCATCCATGCTGTCCACAGCCAAGTGATACTACTGTTGCACCTGAATTTCTTACTGCAAATCTTTCTCCTGCAATACCTTCTAAATAGCATTCACCTGATGTAGCACCATATAATGCTACATTTCCACAGATGATATTTTCTTCTGGTTTAAATGTTGATGAATTTAGTGGTACTACTGATAATTTACCTCCACAAAGTGATTTACCAAAATAGTCATTAGCATCACCAAAAACATTAATTGTTACACCCTTAGTTAAAAGACATCCAAATGAATTTCCTGCATTACCATATGCGTTAATAATGATTGAATCATCCTTTAATCCCATATCCTTATGAATCTTAGTTATTTCATTTGATAGCATTGTACCAAAAGAACGATTAACGTTAGATATTTCTAAGTCTACTCTTTTACTTAAGCCACCAAGTATTGCATCCTTACATAAAGGAAGTAACATTCTATAATCAACTGTGTTAGATAAATCATTAGCCTTATATGCTTTAAAAATACTTTCTTTATTTACAACATCTCTATTAAATAACATCTTTCTTGCATCAATTTTATTTATAAATTCATCCTTTAACCCTAATAATTCAGTATGACCTACCATCTCATCAATTGTTCTAAAGCCTAATAGTGCCATATATTCTCTTAATTCAGATGCAATAAATCTCATAAAATTCATTACATATTCAGGCTTACCTTTAAATCTAGCTCTTAATTTTTCATCTTGAGTTGCAACACCTACAGGGCATGTATTTAAATTACATACTCTCATCATTATACAACCCATTGCAATTAATGGTCCTGTTGCAAATCCAAATTCTTCAGCTCCTAAAAGTATAGCTATAGCTAAATCCTTACCAGTTAATAATTTACCATCAGTTTCAAGTCTTACTCTATCTCTTAAGCCATTCATAACTAATGTTTGATGTGCCTCAGATAATCCTATTTCCCAAGGTATACCAGCATTATAAATTGATGTTTTAGGTGCAGCACCTGTACCTCCATCATATCCTGAAATTAAAATTGTATTCGCACCAGCCTTAACTACACCTGCCGCAATAGTACCAACACCTGATTCTGCTACAAGCTTTACAGATATTCTTGCGTTTCTATTAGCATTTTTTAAATCAAATATTAATTGAGCTAAATCCTCAATTGAATAAATATCATGATGTGGTGGAGGTGATATTAATGATACACCAGGAGTTGAATGTCTTGCCTTTGCAATCCAAGGGAATACCTTAGTTCCTGGTAATTGTCCTCCTTCACCTGGCTTAGCACCCTGAGCCATTTTAATTTGAATTTCAATTGCGTTTGTTAAATATTCAATAGTTACTCCAAATCTACCAGATGCAACCTGCTTAATTGCACTACATTTAGAATCACCATTTTCTAATACATTATATCTTTCTCTTTCTTCTCCGCCTTCACCAGTATTTGATTTAGCATGTAATCTATTCATCGCAATTGCCATACATTCATGTGCTTCTTTAGATATAGAACCATAAGACATTGCACCTGTTTTGAATCTCTTTACAATCTCATCTACTGATTCAACCTCATCGATAGAAATTGAATGATCATATTTTAATTTAAATGTATTTCTAATATTAATAACTTTACTATCAATTAATTTAGTAAATTCTTTATATTCATTATAGCTTCCTTGCTGACATGCATATTGTAAATGCATAATTGCTAGAGGATCATATATATGTTCAATTTGATTTTTTCTATAGCCATGTAATCCAATTGATTCTAAAGTATCCTTTGGACTTTCAATTGCTTTTTTATAAATCTTAATTGTATTTTCTTCTATTTCTTTTAAACCAATTCCACCAATTGATGATGATGTATTAGTGAAATATTTTTTTATTACATCATCATTTAATCCTAAGCACTCAAAGATTTGTGCTCCATTATATGATTGAATTGTTGAGATACCCATTTTAGCCATAATCTTTAAAATTGAATGCATTACACCTGATACATAATTATTTAAAGATTTTTCTAATGTTTCTTTTATATATCCTCTTTTTGTATATAATTCTATAGTTTCATATACTAAATAAGGATAAATTGCATTAATACCAAATCCAATTAATGTTGCATAATGATGAACATCTCTAGGCTCTGCTGCCTCTAAAACTAAAGATACATGTGTTCTTCTTGATGTCTTTGTTAAATGCTGATGAATAGCACTAGATACAAGTAGTGATGGAATAGCTAATCCTTTTTGATTTCTATCAGTTAGTATAATGATTGAAGCACCAGAATCAATTTTTAAATCACATTCTCTAAATATTCTATTTAATGCTTCTTCCATTTTTTCATTAGTGTAATCATAACAAATAGATACAATTTCTGTTTTAATACCATATTTATATGAATTTCTTATTTTATAGAATTCATCTTTTGATAATAATGGATTATCAATTTTTATTCTAAATGCATTATTTTCATTAGGATTTAATAAATTTCCTTCAGAACCTAAATAATTAGATGTAGACATTACTATTTCTTCTCTAATTGAATCAATAGGTGGGTTTGTAACCTGGGCAAATCTTTGTTTAAAGAATTGGAATAAATTAAATTCTTTATTCATTAATACTGCAAGAGGCATATCATTTCCCATTGATACAACCTTTTCAGCACCATTTGTGGCAAAAGGAATAATACTATCCATTAATTCATCATAAGTATAGCCAACTTGTCTTTCTAATAGATTAATATCATATTCTGCTTGAATTTCTTTTTCTTTAGGTAATTCATTTAATCTAATGATTTTTTTATTCCATTTTTCATATGGATTTTTATTTGAATATTCACTTTTTATAATATCATTAGATATTATTTCTCCTTTTTCTGTATCAACAAGTAAAATCTTACCTGGTTCTAATCTCTTTTTCTCTTTAATATTTTTTTCATCAATTGGTAAAGAACCAGTCTCTGAGAATAATACTAAATAATCATCTTTAGTAATATAATATCTAGATGGTCTTAATCCATTTCTATCTAGGGATGCCCCTACCTTTATACCATCAGAAAATATTATAGATGCAGGTCCATCCCATGGTTCTTGGAATGTCGAATTGAATTCATAAAAAGCCTTTAGCTTTGGATTCATTTCATTATCCTTTTCCCAAGGCTCTGGTATCATCATCATTATTGTTTCTTCAAGGCTTCTTCCATTTAAATACATAAATTCTAAGAAATTATCAAACATTGCTGAATCTGATGATTCCTTGGGAATAATAGGTAATGTTTTATTTAAATCAGCTCCAAAATATTCTGATTCAAATAAGCCCTCTCTCGCTCTAACCATGTTAACATTACCACGAATTGTATTGATTTCACCATTATGACATAAAAATCTATTAGGATGAGCTCTATCCCATGATGGGAATGTATTTGTTGAAAATCTTGAGTGAACTAAAGCAATTGCAGATTCAACCTTCGTATCTAATAAATCTAAAAAGAAATTTCTAACTTGTGTAGATACAAGCATTCCTTTATAAACTATTGTTCTTGATGAAAAAGAACAAAAATATAATCTAGAATTATTATCAAGTGCTTTCTTTTCGATTATTCTTCTTGCTAAATATAGCTTTCTTTCAAATGGTAAGCCTCTTTCAATATCAGCAGGTCTTTTTACGAAAACTTGCGCAATATAAGGCATTGCATCTAGGGCAGTTTTTCCTATATCTTTAGTATCAACAGGCACCTTTCTATAGCCTAATATTTCAAGTTCAACTTCCTTTAAGCCAGCATTTATTAATTTGATTTCTTCTTCTCTTAATTTTTCATTTTCTGATAAAAATAATTGACCAACTGCATAATCATATTCATTTGGTAATTCAAATCCTAATATTTCATTACTGAAAAATTTATGAGGTATTTGAAATAAGATACCAGCACCATCTCCAGAATTATCCTCAGCACCAGTTCCACCTCTATGTTCTAAATGAATCAAAATATCTAATGCATCTTTGATAGTTTTATGTGTTCTTATTCCTTTTATTTGTGCTATAGCACCAATACCACATGCATCATGCTCATAGCTAGGATTATATAATCCTTGTTCATTTGGGTAATCTTGCATATATTTCACCTTACTTTTTATAATTAATAGCTGCTTTAATAAAATCTCTAAACAAAGGATGTGGCCTTTGTGGTCTTGATAAGAATTCAGGATGGAATTGACAAGCAATGTACCAAGGATGATTCTTAAGCTCAACAATTTCAACTAAATTTCCTTTTAAATTCATACCTGTAACAATTAAATCCTTATCTAATACTTCTAAGAATTTATTGTTAAATTCATATCTATGTCTATGTCTTTCTTTTATATCTTCTTTTTCATATGCCATATATGTTTTTGATTCTTTATTTGTTAAATGACAATCATATAAGCCTAATCTTAATGTACCGCCCATATTAATACCATCATATTGGTTTTCTAAATAATCAATTACATTATGCTTTGTTTCTTTATCAAATTCTCCAGAATTAGCATCCTTATAGCCAATTACATTTCTTGCATATTCAATACAAACAAGCTGCATACCAAGGCATATTCCAAATAGAGGTATTTTATTTTCTCTTGCATATTTTATAGCAACAAGCATACCTTCTATTCCTCTATCACCAAACCCACCAGGAACTATTATTCCATCTAAATTAGCCAATTTTTGGCAAACATTATTTTCTGTAATTAAGCTTGAATCTATATAATCTATTACTATTTTTTTATAAAAATAATATCCTGCAGCCTTTAAGGCTTCAGCTACAGATAGATAAGCATCATGTAAGCTTATATATTTCCCAACTAAGCCAATTTTAACCTCTCCATCAAGCTTTTCAATTCTTTCAATTAATTGATACCATTCACTCATATCTGCTTCTTTTGCTTTAATCTTAAAATGGTCTAAAATGATATCATCAATTTTTTGTTCATGTAGGCTTTTTGCAACATTATAGATTATTTTTTGATCTAAGGCTTCAATTACATTTTCTTTATCTACATCGCAAAATAATGCGATTTTTTCTTTATGTGAATCAGATAGGGGCACCTCTGTTCTTAAAATAATAATATCTGGTTGAATACCTATTTTTCTTAATTCCATAACTGAATGCTGTGTAGGTTTAGTTTTAACCTCATCTGCAGCCTTAAGATATGGTACTAATGTATTATGAATATATAATGTATTTTCATAACCAAAATCTCTTCTTGCTTGTCTTATAGCCTCTAAGAAAGGTAAAGATTCTATATCACCTACAGTACCACCAATTTCAGTTATTACTATATCCGCATTTGATTCATTAGCTGCCTTAATAAGCTTATCTTTTATTTCATTTGTAATATGAGGAATAACTTGTACTGTACCACCTAAATATTCTCCTCTTCTTTCTTTAGATATTACATTTGAATAAATTTTACCTGTTGTAATATTAGAATTTTGGCTTAGACTTTCATCTATAAATCTTTCATAATGTCCTAAATCTAAATCAGTTTCAGCTCCATCATCAGTAACAAATACCTCACCATGCTGATACGGAGACATTGTACCTGGGTCCATATTTATATATGGATCAAATTTTTGCATGAAGATTTTCAATCCTCTATTTTTTAAAATTCTTCCAATTGAAGATGCTGCAATACCCTTACCAAGGCTAGATACAACACCACCTGTAACAAATATAAATTTTGTATTAATTTTCATATTAAAGCACCTTCTTTAATCTTTCAATTGCCTCTTTTGTTTTTTCATAAGTATTAAAAGATGTAATTCTAAAATATCCTTCACCATGTATTCCAAAGCCTACACCTGGAGTTCCTACTACATTTGCATTTTCTAATAAATAATCAAAGAAATCCCATGATGACATATTATTAGGACATTTAAACCAAATATAAGGAGATGACTTACCACCTGAATAATAAATATTTTTCTCATCGAAAAGCTTTGATAACATCAAAGCATTTTCCATATAATATTTAATATTATTCTTACATTCTAAAATTCCCATATCTGATATAGCTGCTTCTGCAGCTCTTTGTACTGGATATGATACACCATTAAATTTTGTAGCTTGTCTTCTTTTCCAAAGCTTATTTATACTATGAGAATTACTTATAAGCTCTAAAGGAATAATAGTCCATCCACATCTAAGACCTGTAAAGCCTGCTTGTTTAGAAAAAGATGATATCTCAATTGCACATTTTTTAGCATTTTCTATTTCATATACTGAATGAGGACATAAATCATTATCTATAAATGCTTCATATGCAGAATCATAAATGATTAATGATTCATTTTTTATAGCAAAATCAATCCATTTTTTTAAATCTTCATAGCTATATGCAGATCCTGTTGGATTATTTGGTGAGCATAAATATATAATGCTACCTTCTTTAATATCTTTTGTTGGAAGTGGTAAAAAATTATTTTCTTCATTACCAACAATATAATTAATATTTCTTCCTGCCATTAAATTTGAATCTAAATATACTGGATATACAGGATTAGGAATATATATTTCATTATCACCAAATATATCTACTATATTTCCTAAATCTGATTTAGCTCCATCTGATATAAATATTGATTCTAAATCTAAATTAACATTAAATCTTTTATAATATTTTATTAATGCTTCTTTCATAAAATCATATCCATACTCAAGTGGATATCCTCTAAATGTATCTTTAGATGCCATTTCATTTGAAGCTTTTATTAATGCATCTACTACACTTTTACCTAACGGTAAGGTAACATCTCCAATTCCTAGTTTAATAATATCTGCATTTTTATTTTTTTCTTTATATTTAGCAATTTTTTTATTAATATCTGAAAACAAATAGTTCTCAGCTAAATTATCAAAATTATCATTGATTTTTACTTTCATAATTAATGTCCTCTTTTTCTTTTAAATATTTAATAACAATATTTGATGCAATATCATACATATTTTTTCTTTTTTCCATTGCATCATGTTCCATAAATTTATGAGTTTCATCTTCAAACATATTCTCATAAGTTATCAAAAATGTTTTTGCCATTTCTATTGTTCTTAATTTTATATAATCTTCAATCTTATTTTTCTTTTTAAAAGAAAATAATGATGATTTTACTATTTCTAATAGTTTATTAATACTTAAAGGTCTTCTTACAGTAATAATGCCTTTAATAAAATTTTCATAAAATAAATCGTATTTGAAATATGAATCAATCATAATAATTAAAGATATATTTTTATAATCATTATTAATTAAATAATTTATTTCTTCAGGCGTGTAATTTACTTTATTTAAAATAATAAGACTTGGCTTTTCTTCTTTAATTATTCTTTCAATATCAAAAACCGAATTAAAAAATTTATAACAAACATTTGATATTGGGATGACTGGAATAATTTTATATAACGTATTATCAAATAAAGAATAATCAGATAATACAGATATTGTATTTTTAGTTAAATTGTTCATTTTGTCCTCCTTTATCAATTTGAATTTTTATCAAAATTTAATCAATTTTCAAAATTTTATTTGGAAAAATGCATTTTTCTTACCAAATATACAATAAATTTATCACGATTTTTTTATATTATCAATACAAATATTCAATTTTTATCATTTTTTTAAAATATTATTCAATTTTTAACTCAAAAATAGCCGATTTTTAATTGAAATCGCTTTATATTTAAAATTTTATTCGAAAAAGTGTTGACAATATCAAATTAGGCACTTATAATGAATGCATAAAGGCAAGGAGGCCTGATGTTAAATGACCTTCTTGCCCTTTTTTATTTTTGGAGGAAAATATGAAACAGGTAACAGATTATTTTGGATGTCGTGTGTTCAACGACAAGGTAATGAAATCTAAATTGTCTTCTGATGTTTATAAAAAACTTAAGAAAACAATTAATGATGGTAAGGAATTAGATATTAGTGTTGCAAATTCAGTTGCGCAAGCAATGAAAGACTGGGCAATTGAAAATGGCGCTACACATTTTACACATTGGTTCCAGCCAATGACTGGTTCTACTGCTGAAAAGCATGATTCATTCATCTCACCTGAAGAAGATGGAACAATCATTATGGAATTTAAAGGTAAAGAATTAATTAAAGGAGAGCCTGATGCTTCTTCATTTCCATCTGGTGGATTAAGAGCAACATGTGAGGCAAGAGGATATACTGCATGGGATCCTACATCATTTGCTTTTATTAAAGATAAATGCTTATGCATTCCTACAGCGTTTTGCTCATATGGTGGTGAAGCACTTGATAAAAAGACTCCACTTTTAAAATCAATGCAGGCTTTAAATAAACAAGCATTAAGAATTTTAAAGCTATTTGGACAAACAAATGTTACTTCTGTTAAAACAACTGTAGGTCCCGAACAAGAATATTTCTTAATTGATAAAGAAATGTATGAAAAAAGAAAGGATTTAATCTATACAGGAAGAACATTATTTGGTGCAATGCCTCCTAAGGGTCAAGAGCTTGATGATCATTACTTTGGTTCAATTAAAACTAGAGTACAAGAATTCATGAATGATTTAAATGAAGAATTATGGCAATTAGGAATTCTTGCAAAAACTGAGCATAATGAAGTAGCTCCTGCACAGCACGAGCTTGCTCCTATATTTGCAACAACTAATATTGCAGCTGATCATAACCAAATTACAATGGAAACAATGCAAAGAATTGCAAAAAAGCATAATTTAGTTTGCTTATTACATGAAAAACCATTTAAAGGTGTAAATGGATCAGGAAAACATAATAACTGGTCAATGTCTACAAATACTGGTATTAACCTATTAGAACCAGGAGATACACCACTTGATAATGCACAATTCTTATTATTCTTAGTTTCTGTTATTAAAGCAGTTGATGAATATCAAGATTTATTAAGAATTTCAGTTGCAAGTGCATCAAACGACTTCCGTCTTGGTGCAAACGAGGCACCTCCTGCAATCATCTCAATTTTCTTAGGTTCTGATTTACAATCAGTAATTGATTCAATTGAATCAGGAAAGCCATTAAAAGCAAATGGTAAAACATTCTTAAAGATTGGTGCTGATGTATTACCTCCACTACCTAAGGATACAACAGATAGAAACAGAACTTCTCCTTTCGCATTTACAGGTAATAAATTTGAATTTAGAGCACTTGGTTCTTCTGATTCTATTTCTTGTGCAAATATTATGCTTAATACTGCAGTAGCTGAGGAATTAAAACAATTTGCTGATAAATTAGAAAAGGCAAAAGATTTCAATCAAGAATTACATGATTTAATTAGAGAAACTATTATCAATCATAAACGTATTATATTTAATGGAAATGGTTATGATGAATCATGGGTAGCTGAAGCTTCTAAGAGGGGATTATTAAATTTAAAATCTACTCCTGAGGCATTAAAGTATTACTTACATGATAAAAATATTAAATTATTTACTTCTCATGAAATTTATACAATCAATGAAATTAATGCTAGATATGAAATTGGTCAAGAGCATTATTCAAAGATTGTAAATATTGAAGCATTAACTTGCTTAGATATGTTAAATAAGGATTACTTACCTGCAATTTCTAAATATACAAAGAATTTAGCAGAAACTGTTGAATTAAAAAATAGTTTAAAAATTGATTCAACATATGAAGCATCTCTATTAGAAAAAATTAGTAATTCATTAACATTAGCTTACAAAGCTAAGCTTGAATTAACAGATGCATTAAAGAAGGCATCTACAATTAAAGATTGTACAGAAATATCAATGTATTTTAGAAATAGCGTATTACCACTAATGGAAAAAGCAAGAGATATCATTGATGGAATCGAAGTTGATATGGATTCAACTGATTGGCCTGTACCATCATATGGAGATCTATTATATAGTGTAAAATAAAATTTTAATAACGGGGGAAATTATTATGTGGAGTTATCAGATTTGGAAATTAATTGCCATTGCATTAATCTTCTTTATGCAAGCTGGATTTGCAATGTGTGAAGCTGGTTTTACTAGAGCAAAAAACACTGGTAATATTACAATGAAAAACCTAATGGATTTTTGCCTAGGAACAATTACATTCATTTTAATTGGTGGTCCAATATTATGTGCTGAAAATGCAATCGCCGGAGGATTATTTGGTGATGTTGGATCAGTATATAAAGGTATGTTTGGTGAAGGAGCATCCTGGGAAGGATGGACAGATTTCATTTTTAATCTAGTATTCTGTGCTACTACAGCAACAATCGTATCAGGTGCTATGGCTGAACGTACTAACTTTAAAGCATATTGTATTTATTCTATGATTATTTCTGCCATTGTTTATCCAGTTGAAGCTTATTGGAACTGGGGTGCTGGAAACAATGGTTGGTTACAACAATTAGCACAAAGCTGGGGGTTAATTGATGGCACAGCTCAAGGCTTTATTGATTTATCTGGTTCTTGTTCAATTCATATGGTTGGTGGTTTAACAGCATTAATCGGAGCTTGGATGGTTGGTCCAAGAATTGGTAAATATGTTAGAGATGAAAATGGTAAAGTTACTAAAATCAATGCAATTCAAGGACACAATGTATTAATGGGTGCACTTGGTGTATTCATTCTATGGTTTGGATGGTATGGATTTAACCCAGCAGCATGTACAACTTGGAATGGCTATGAAGGAATGGGTCAAGTATTCATGACAACTACTATTTCTGCATCAATCGCAACTGTTACAGTTATGATGATTACTTGGATTAGAAATGGAAAGCCAGATGTTTCAATGACATTAAATGGTTCTTTAGCTGGACTTGTAGCTGTTACAGCAGGATGTGCAAGAGTTGATTTAGTTGGTTCAATTTTCATTGGTCTTGTTGCAGGATTCATTTTAACATTCGGTGTTGAATTCTTTGATAAAGTTTGTCATATTGATGATCCAGTAGGTGCTTGTTCTGTACATTTCTTAAATGGTTTATGGGGTACACTTGCTTGTGGATTATTCTCAACAACAACAGGCTTATTCTACGGTCATGGATTTGCACAACTAGGAATTCAAGCTATTGGTGTTTTAGCTGTATGCGCATGGACAGCAGCTTGGGCATTATTAATCTTTGGAACTATGAAGCTAATTAAGAGACATGATGGTGTAACTCCATTCTTAAGAGCTACTCCTGAAGAGGAAATTAGAGGTCTTGATTTAACAGAACATGGTTTAGTTACAGCTTATGCAGGATTCCAAATGGCACCTCAATCATTTGATTATGGTGATGCAATACAACAAGTAAATGGCGACATACCTGCAAGTGAGGCAATTGAGGTAAAAACAATGCCTACAGTTGATACTATAAAGCCTGGTGATAAGACAATTACAAAGATTGAAATCATTTGTAAGGAAAGAATGTTTGAAACACTTAAGAATGAATTAATGAATATAGGCATTACAGGTATGACAGTATCTCATGTAATGGGTTGTGGTATCCAAAAAGGTGCACCTGAATATTACCGTGGTATCAAGGTTGAACCTACACTTCTACCTAAGATTCAAGTAGATATCGTTGTTGCAAACGTTCCTGCATCATTAGTTATAGAAACTGCAAGAAAGGTATTATATACAGGTCACATTGGTGATGGAAAGATTTTCGTATATAACTGCCTTGATGTAGTAAAGGTTAGAACTGGAGAAACTGGTTCTGAAGCCTTAATGGATGTTGAATAATTAAATTTAGGTGTGTCCCTTATAGGGTCACACTTAAATGTTTTTAAAAGGAGTTTGATTATATGTGTTCAATAATGGGCTATTTAGGAAATATGCCACTTGATAAATTTGAAGAAGGATTTAAAAAGACTATATCTAGAGGACCAGATATGTCTAAAATTGTTAAATTAGAAAATGGATATTTAGGATTTCATAGACTAGCAATAATGGAATTAACTGATATCGGTATGCAACCATTTAGCATAGATAATGATTACTTAGTATGTAATGGTGAAATATATGGATTTAAACCAATAAAGGAAGAACTTAAGAAAAAGGGTTATAAATTTATTAGTAATTCAGATTGTGAAATACTTCTTCCTTTATATAAAGAATATGGCCTTAATATGTTTAAAATGCTAGATGCTGAATTTGCATTAATTATTTATGATTCAAAGAATAAATCATTAATTGCAGCAAGAGATCCTATAGGAATTAGACCATTATATTATGGATATGATAAAGATAATAATATTATATTTGCATCAGAACCTAAAAACTTATGTAATCTTGCAGATAAAATATTACCATTTCCTCCAGGACATTATTATTTTAATGGAGAATTTGTATGCTATAACGATATAACACATGTAGATAAAATAACTATTGATTCAATAGATAATGTATGTAAAACAATACATGATAAATTAATTGATGGTGTTAAAAAAAGATTAGATGCCGATGCTAAAATAGGTTTTTTATTATCTGGTGGCCTAGATTCTTCTCTTGTATGTGCTATTTCAAATAAGCTATTAAATAAGCCAATTGAAACATTCGCAATCGGAATGGATACAGATGCAATTGATTTGAAATATGCTAAGCAGGTTGCAGATTATATTGGGTCTAATCACCATGAAATAATTATGACAAAGGAAGATATATTTAATTCTTTAGATTTTGTAATTAAAACACTTGCAACATATGATATTACTACTATTAGAGCATCTATGGGAATGTATTTAATATGTAAGGCAATACATGAAACAACTGATATAAGAGTTATATTAACAGGTGAAATATCAGATGAATTATTTGGTTATAAATATACTGATTTCGCACCTAATGAAATTGAATTTCAAAATGAAGCAATTAAAAGAATTCATGAAATACATATGTATGATGTCTTAAGAGCTGATAGATGTATATCAGTAAACTCTCTAGAGGCAAGAGTTCCATTTGGCGACCTAGATTTTGTTAAATATGTAATGTCTATTGATCCTAGTATGAAAATGAATAAATACAACATGGGAAAATACCTATTGAGACACGCTTTTGAAAAAGATAACATTTTACCTTATAGCATTTTAATGCGTGATAAAGCAGCATTTTCAGATGCAGTAGGACATTCAATGGTTGATTATTTAAAGGATTACGCAAATAATTATTATACAGATGAAGATTTTATTAAATTACAAAATAAATACACTCATTCAAAACCATTTACAAAGGAATCACTATTATATAGAGAAATATTTGAAAAATATTATCCAGGACAATCACAAATGATTAAAGACTTCTGGATGCCAAATAAAAATTGGGAAGGATGTAATGTTAATGATCCTTCTGCTAGAGTTTTATCAAATTACGGAAATAGTGGTAAATAATAAATAAAGGCTAAAGATTCTTCTTTAGCCTTTATTTATTAACTTAAAATATCTTTTTCATTGTCTATATCAACAAGAAACATAATTCTTTTATTCATATCAATTTCTATAGCATATGATAACATATCTGTCGCAATATCCTTATTTTTATATTCTTCTTTAACATATACATCATATAGCTCATTTCTTCATACTTATAAGTTATATCCAAATATCCAACAATCATCCTTATAAATCAAGTTCAAAACAAATATCTACTCTACTAGATGAAAAACCAAATGATTTAATTTGTTTTAATTCAACAAATCCATATTTTTTATATAAATGAATTGCGCTTAAACATTTTTTATTTGTTGCAATAATTATCTTATTTGCAAATTCTTTGGCATCATTTAAGGCATATTTTAACACACTAGATCCTGCCCCTAAATTCTCATATCCTTCTTTAGTAGCAAATTTAGCTAATTCATAAATATTGTTACCTAAATTAATTAACATTAATGTTGAAATAGGAATACCTTTATATAATGCAAAATATATTTTAGAACCATTTTTTATTGCATTATCAATATTAGATAACACTCTTATGTCTTCTTCCTCTAAAATATAATCTCTAATTATCCATGCCTTATTCATTTCGATGAAAGCTTCTTTTAGACTTTCTTCAAAATTATATTTTATTATTTCCATCTATAATAACCTACCTTTATATATAAATCTTATTTATATATTTTTTTATTCTGTTATGTGAACTATTCCATTCATCTAGATTTGGACCAAGCAGGAATATTTCCTGCAATGAAAAAAGCCTATTTAGAGCTACATATTCGGAAACATCGCCAAGTATTTTCGATTTTTCCTACACAACAACACATCATCTTTGTCATTATGATATTTCCTTCTTTTGTGTTATCATAGTGTTCTAGTAGGATTGCTAGGTATTTAAAATAATATCACTTTATTTTTTCTAAGTCAACATATTTTGTTTGATTTTTTTAAAAAAATCTAGGATAAAAAAAGGCTCAGATTACTCTGAGACTTGAATTCTTAAGTGGTGACCAATATGGGGTTCGAACCCATGAATGTCGCCTTGAGAGGGCGATGTGTTAACCATTTCACCAATTGGCCAAATATATGTGCGATATACGCACATATAATAATACCATAATTTATTTATTTTTCAAGTTAAAATTTTTCAATTATAGAATTAATTCTTTCAAATACTTTATTCTTTCCTAGTATCTTTTGAACATAATAAATATTAGGTGTATTTTTTCTTCCTGCTAAGCATAATCTTATAAATCCTGCCGCATCTCCTACTTGACCATTAAAGTCCATTGGATTTGCCTTATATGCTTTACGATCAGCAGTGAAATTATATTTAGATGCTAATTCTTTTAAATTGTTAAACCATGTTTCTTCATCTACATCGACATTATATGTTGACATATATTCAGTTAATAATTCTTTAACAATTTTTTTATCAACATCTCTTAATTCACCCTTTGATTTCATAATAGTCCAATCAAGTGAATTTTTATCAATTGAATTAAATACATCATCATAGAAGAATGAAACAATTGGATAAATATCAGAATATTTAGCATAATCCTTACGAGGATTATCCTTTTCACGTTCAATATTTAAAATTTCAGTAATAAATTCTCTATTAGATACAATTTTATTATAGAAATTAGTATCATATTCTTTAGCCCAAGATTCTACTTCTTTTTCTAGGTCAGAAGCTTTTCTATAAGCCATTCTTTCTTTAGAAATTGATTCAACCTTTTCTAAATCAAATAGTGCACCATCAAGTGACATCTTATCAAATGATAATTTGAAATCATATGGAGATTTATCTAAATTTTCATTTCTCCATGCTTCATAATTTGAGTTTGCAATAGTTAATAAATATTCAATAAATCCATATTTTGGATAACCTTTCTCTAAGAAATATGAACATGCAGCTTCTGCATCCTTTCTCTTAGATAATTTTCTTCTATTACCATCTTCTACTTTCATAATAACAGGGAAATGAGCATATTTTGGTCTTTCAAATCCTAGTGTATCAAACAACTCAAGATGAATAGGTAAGCTTGGTAGCCACTCTTCTCCTCTTGTTACAACAGTTGTGTGCATAAAATGATCATCACATAGATGAGCGAAATGGTATGTAGGTAATCCATCTGATTTTAAAATAACGATATCTTGATCATTTTGAGTTAATTCTAAATCTCCTCTAATTTCATCATGGAATGCTACTTTATTATTATGATCACCCATTGATTTAAATCTTATGATATAAGGGTCACCTTTTTTAATTCTTTCAATAGCTTCATCTACTGATAAATTTCTATAAATTGCATATTTACCATAATAACCAGGAATTTCTTTTAATGCTTCTTGTTTCTTTCTCAATTCAGCTAATTCCTCTTGGCTTGCAAAACAAGGATAAGCTCTTCCTATTTCAATTAAATATTTAATAACTGTATTATAAATTTCACTTCTATTTGATTGCTTATATGGTCCATAAGCACCTATTTCTTTTGTATCAGATAAATATCCTTCATCAGGTATAACATCAAATACAGCTAATTGTTTTAATAAAGATTCACCAGAACCTTCAATCTCACGCTTAGTATCAGTATCTTCAAGTCTTATATAAAATACACCACCAGATTGTTTAGCAAATCTTGCTGAAACAAGTGATGTAAAAAGTGAACCTGTATGTAAAAAGCCAGTAGGTGATGGAGCAAATCTTGTTACCATCGCACCATCTGGTAAATTTCTCTTTGGATATTTCTTTTCTAAATCTTCTATTGTTTGATTTATATTTGGAAAAATTAAATTAGCAAGGTCTTTTGTTGTAGCCATTTTAATACACCTCAATTCATACTCTATAATTATAAAGGATTAATAATCCTTTTTCAAGAAAAAGAGGTTTTATAATCATTTTAAATTAAACTCTATAGAACCAAATCTTTTTACTATATTCTTATTTAAATCTCTCTTTTCTTTATTTTCAATAATAAGTATTGTAAGTGCCTCCCAAATTGTAACTGTTGTAGCAATATCTAAGATATAACATACAATATCTTTTATTATTTTTTCTTCTTTCCATAAATTAGATAATATCATCATTATTGCAAAGAATATGATACCTATAATAAACAAACTTATAGCTATTTTATTTTTAAAATTAGTTCTTTTTAAATTCTTTTTAGAATCTAATAAAATATTCTTTTTAAATATATCTTTTAAAGAATCTGAATCATATTCTTTAAAATCGTTAAATCTTATATCTAAATCTATTTTATATTTTGCAGGAGCATAATCAAATGCTTGTTTTATCGATGATAAAAAATTATCATTTAATAT
>Ga0247610_10003549_pt1 | contig 17037 bp, 1 predicted proteins | sample 174DNAGHGhighgp2_FD_193483 | JGI IMG/M metagenome (GOLD analysis project Ga0247610, IMG submission 193483) | Sheep rumen microbial communities from Palmerston North, Manawatu-Wanganui, New Zealand - 1742 DNA GHGhigh gp2 | ecosystem: Host-associated > Mammals > Digestive system > Stomach > Rumen ... | reverse complement strand
GTACACCGCCTATGTCCGCGCCATCTGCGAGACCGGCGTCGAGGGCGACTGGTCTGCTGCCGTCAACTTCGAGACCTCTACCGAGGGCATCAGCACCGTCGATGGCGGCATCAACCTCGCCATCTACCCCAACCCGACCTCCGACGCCACCACCATCACCCTCAGCGGAGTCAATGGTGAAGTCTCCATCGTCATCGTCGACATGAACGGCCGTATCGTCAAGAGCGACACCATGTCCTGCGAAGGCGACTGCACCAAGCGCATGGAAGTCAGCGGTCTTGCACAGGGCGCCTACTTCGTCCGCGTCAGCGGCGACGGCGTCAGCCAGGTCAAGAAGCTGATCGTCAAGTAAACTACCGTCTATTCTCTCTCTACAGAATAGAATCCCCGAATAGCCCCGCACCACACGTGCGGGGCTATTCTTTATTATATGTTTAACCCAAATTGGTCGTTAGGATTTATGCCAGATTGGTATTTGTTTCGAGCAGATTGGCCGCATCACTGGTGAAGGCGTAGCGGGCTACGTCAAGACAGGGATGTGGACAAGATGCCGAAAGAAATGCTGATATGGCATGAATAGACCTATAAAAGGGGTATTATAACGAATAGTCGGTCTAATGACCAATTTGGGTTTATTCTTTATTTTTATTCTCTCCTGTCCGTAAGCCCTATAACCCCAGACCCAATTTTTTTTTCAAAAAAACTTTTTTTTTCAGAAAAAAATCTTAATATTGCACCTTGTAACAGCAAATCGTCAAAATTCCTTTTAGTGGGGGTAAGAAACAAAATGTCAGAAGTTTGACGCTTAGCCGTTGAGGTCATACATTCTTGAATTCAACTCTTCCATCACTCAATTTTTATCTTTTTCTCTTCCCCTTTTTACCTTTTTTATATTATTTTTCCTCCTTTAAGGCGTATTTTTTTTCTTGTCAAAAAGTACTCTATGCTTTGCACATACTTTTCCGCACAGCTCATCAACCACAGAATATAGAAAACACTTCAACTAAAATACTTTTATTTATTAATTTAATTTTCAAATTATGGTTAAGTTATTTACTCGTTTGTTACTCCTTGCCGCACTATTAGTGCCATGGGTAACGCAGGCTCAATGCCCATCGGGCGAAACGTCCTGCCCAATTACCATCCAGATGACCGACGATTACGGCGACGGATGGCTCGATGGCGACGATGCCCAGTTCTACATCAAGGTCTACCAAGGCACCACTCTGCGTGGCTCGGTGAGCCTCGCAGACGGATTTTCGGGCTCGCAAACCGTCAGCATCTGCACCGGCGACTCCATCCGCTTCGTCATGGATGGTGAAGACTACTATTCAGAGAGCTCCTTCGTCATCCTCAACGGTGATGGAAGCACCATCCTCTCGGGCGACTGCAGCGACTACTATGATGGCGACGTCATCATCACGGTCGCTCCCGCATGTCCCTCGTGCCCTGCTCCAACAGACCTGAACACCATCATCTCTTCCGACGAAATCGAGTTCTCATGGACTCCCTCCGGCACCGAATCCTCTTGGATTGTCTCTAACGGACTGACCTCCGTCACCGTCACCGACACTTTCTACACATTCTCCAATCTCTCTGCCAATACCAACTACACTCTCTCCGTCGCCGCTCTCTGCGGCTCTGACGACACCAGCGCTGCGGTCACAATCACCGTACTCACCACTCCGGGTGACCCCATCGCCGACTTCCCCTTCTTATGCACTTTCGAAAGCTCCGATACCAACGCGCAGTGGGTCATCATGAATGGCACGCTCACCAATCAATGGTACATCGGCTCCGCCACCAACAACGGCGGCGACTCTGCTCTCTACATCTCCAGCGACAATGGCGCTACTAACTCCTATACCATCTCCTCCTCCTCCAACGTCTGGGCTTACGTCAACTTGAATCTCACCGCGGGACAATATGGCATCTCTTTCGATTGGCGCGCCTATGGCGAGTCTTGCTGCGACTACCTCAGGGCTTATCTCATCCCCGCAACATCTGAAGTCACCCCCTCAGAAAGTCTCGTCACACCTACGGGAGCCACTCAGCTCACCAACAATATGAATGTCTCCTCCTCGTGGCAGAATTTTACTACTGTCTTCTCCGTCGCCTCCGATGCTAGCTACAAACTCGCTTTCCTCTGGCACAACGACGGCTCCGTAGGTACCATGCCTCCGGCTGCCATCGATAATCTTCTCATCACCAGAATTGAATGCCCGCAACCCACTGTCGTCGTAGTCGACTCCTCCACCACCGAGTCCATCACGCTGCATTGGAATCATGGCGGCGACGAGTCGGCATGGAACATTGTCCTCAACGACAGCATCGTGGCTAATGTCACCGACACCTCTTACACCATCACCGACCTCGAACCCAGCACGCAGTACTCCATTGGCGTCTACGCCGTTTGCGGTGACGACGACACCAGCTTCGTCACCTACACCACCGCACGTACCGCCTGCGGACAGATTGCTTCTCTGCCCTACATCCAGAACTTCAACAACTGCCCCACGGGCAGCTCCGTTAAGTTCGACCCCTGCTGGGCTATCTATAACAACTACAGCACCGCATCCAATTACCCCTATGTCAGTAGCGGTTACCTCTATATGTATCTGTATTCCAGCACGTCCAGCAACATCAACAACATGTTCGGCTACGCCATGTTGCCCGAGCTGAGCGACGATCTTGCTACCACCGACATGGAACTCAGCTTCAAAATCTGGGGTAGCTCCACGTCTACCTATGCCAGCGGTGTCATCGTCGCTGCTTTCGACAGCGTCACTCTGGGTATGCCCACCTTCGACACCATCGCCATCATCGTGCCTACTGCTACTTCGCAGGCCGCTGCCGAGACTTACTATGTCTCCATCGTCGACCAAGACCTCACCGGAAAACGTCTCGGCTTCTTCTTCGCCAACCAGAAGGCTAGCGTCACTAGCTCATACTACTATTATACCTACATCGACGATGTCAACCTCCATGAGGCTCCCAACTGCTTAGTACCGCAAGATTTCGCTGTCGATCCTTCCAATGCCGACAGCATTCTCCTCACATGGAACGGCCCCGAAGACGCCTCCGATTGGCAGATCGCCATCGGCAACTATGGCTTCAACCCCGACACCGTCTCTTCCTACATCTCTGCTTCCGACACCTTCCTCTATGTCGAGAATCTTACTAGCGGTGTCTCCTATGACGCTTACCTCCGCACCGATTGCGGCAACGACGAATACAGCATGTGGATCGGTCCCGTCACCTTCATGCCCGGAATCATCACCATGCCCGTCACTGGCACCCACACCATGTCCGTATGCGACGCTGTCATCTACGACGACGGCGGCGCCACAGGCAACTACAGCACGAGCTGCCAGGCCACTCTCACTCTCTATCCCAGCGACTCCACTAAACGCTTCTTCATCTGGGGCTCCGGATACACCGAGTCTTGCTGCGACTACCTCCGCGTCTACTCAGGTGCCACTGCAACGGGCACTCTTCTCGCCTCTATTCAGGGCACTGCTACCATCGACACTGTCAAGACTATGGGCGGCCCTATCACCCTGGTCTTCCACTCCGATGGTAGCGTTCAGTACACCGGCTTCGAACTCCATCTCGCTTGCGTCGACCTCCCGTCTTGTCTCGATATCGACGAGGTCACCGTCAACGACGTCACTACCTCCTCGGCTTTCGTCACATGGACCAACGTCACGGGTACCCTCGATGCACCGGATTCTTACAATGTCGTTGTCATCGACACCAACAACACTACGGTATTCAGCAATACTGTGAACGACATGTACGCCATTGTCTCGGGCCTTCAGCCTAATAGCGACTACACTGTCGTCGTCACTCCCGATTGCTCCAATGCAGCTGGCGCAGCAACCTTCACCACAAGGGATTTCTCCTGCCTCGTATTCAATACCAACAACACCTTCTTCGATACTGTCACAGGTACCTCCGCTACCTCCTACCAGCGTCCGCTCAACAACTTCTACCGCAACACCTTCTCCGAGCAAATCTACGACTCTACTGAACTCGCAGGCTCTGGCCCCATCGTCAACTTCAGCCTCCACTACTCCTATTCCTCTCCGATGACGAGCAAGAACAACGTCTCGGTCTACATGGCCAACACCACCTTGTCTTCCATTTCCACTACCAACTACATCACGCCAGACCAAATGACTCTCGTCTACTCTGGCAGCCTCAACTGCTCGCAGGGTTGGAATGAGTTCGCTCTCGACGTCCCCTTCAACTATAGCGGCGAGAACCTCGCTGTCGCTTTCGTCGACAACTCCAACGCCTACGACGGCTCCGCCTACGTATGGTACGGCCACTCCGCCTCCGGCAAGGCTTTCTCATGGTATAGCGACACCTACACCTATCCCAACTCCAGCATGTCGTCCAACACCGACGGCTTCCGTCCCGATATGGCCTTCTCCATCATCGCGTGCGACCAGCAGGCTACTTGCTCTGATCCTCTCCTCGTAGTGACCGGCAAGTCGGCTTACACCATCGACGCTATTTGGGCTGCCGGCGCCAGCGAGACCACCTGGACCGTTCAGCACAAAGTCGCCAACAGCAACAGCTGGGTCACCGACCTCGCCAACACCACTCTGACATCTACCACCATCAACAACCTGACTCCTAACACCGAGTATAACGTCCGCGTATTCACCATCTGCGGCACCGACACCTTCGCCACTGTCCGCACTGTCATCACCGACTGCATCGGCGAGGCTCTGCCCTTCTCCGAGGACTTCTCGGCTTGGACTACCGGCACCTCCGCTTCTATCCCTGGATGCTGGTTCAAGGGCTCTTCCTACAGCGCCTCCTATCCCTACGTCTCCACTTCTTACTCCATGGGCGACGGCAAATCGATGTACTTCTACGCTTCTGGCACCACCTACACCTATCTCGCTCTGCCTAAGATGGAAGCTCCTCTCGACACTCTCGTCCTCACTGGATATGTCTACTATTCCTCGAGCGACTACTTGCTCAATGTCGGATACATGACCGACGCCAACGACTACTCCACCTTCCACACTGTCAGCGCTATTCCTACCGTCGCCTCTCAGTGGACTCCCTTCGAGGTGACCTTCGTCGGCGCCCCCGACGCCAACATCGCCTTCAGCACCGGCAACGGTGGCTCTTACGTCTACCTCTATCTCGACAATATCGAGGTCAACTACTACAACCCCTGTATCCGTCCTACCAACGTCAATGCCAACAATATCACTACCAACTCGGCTAATATCAGCTGGGTCGACACCGCTGCGGCCGACTTCGAGGTCGAGTATGGCCCCGCTGGCTTCGAACATGGTCAGGGAACAGTCCTCTACGTCTCCGACACGCACGCCGTTCTCTCCAATCTCAATCACAGCAGCAACTACAGTGTCTATGTCCGCGGCATCTGCGGCCCCGGCGACACCAGCAACTGGTCTTTCGTCTACAACTTCGCCACTCAGTGCCACGCCATCGACGTCCTGCCGCACTATGAGGACTTCAACAACTGGGGCTACGGCAACTCTATGTTCCATGCTCCCAACTGCTGGACCTACGGCTCCGACTACAGCACCACATACCCCTACATGAACACTGTCGTCAGCACAGGTCATGGTGGCGCTATGTACCTCTACAACTACGACTACGACCATGTGGGCAATATCACCTGGTTCGCCCTCCCGGAAATCGATCCTACTGTCGCCGCTGCCAACCAGACGCAGGTCGTCTTCAGCGTCTACACCTCTACCTCCAGCTATTCCCATCCGGTCATGGTCGGCGTAAGCACCTCGCCGAGCTACGCTGGCGCTACCTGGATCGACACCGTCTTCGCCACCTACAACGTATGGGAAGAGTATGAGGTCGCTTTCGACAGCTATACCGACACCGGACGTTACATCATCTTCGCCTCCTATGTCGACGGCGACTACAACTATAGCTATCCCTACGTCGACGACATCACTCTCGAACTCATTCCTTCCTGCCAACGTCCCGACAACCTCACCGCTGGCAACTCCACTCAAAACTCTGTTGAACTCGCTTGGCACGAACGCTCCAACGCCTCCAACTGGATCATCGAGTACGGCCCCATCGGCTTCGAACTCGGCACCGGTACCATCGTGGCAGCCAACAGCAACCCCTTCACACTCACCGGCCTCCCAGTGGCTTATCAGGGCGAATACTACGTCCGCTCCGTTTGCAGCAGCACCGACTCCAGCAACTACAGCCGTCGTCCCTGCCCATTCGCTACAAGCCAGATACCGGCCACTATTCCTTACAACTACAACTTCGAGAACGACGCCGAGTGGGCCAACTGGCAGACCAGCACCAACCACTCTACCAACTGGTTCCGCGGAACAGCCGCCAACACCAACGGCAACAACAGCCAGTACAGCATGTACGTCTCCGCTGATAACGGCACCACCTATCGTCCATACCTCGACACCGCTATCGTCAATGCAGCTGTTTACCGCGACATCGACTTCGGCAACGTCGACTCAAGCTTCACACTTTCCTTCGACGCTCGCGTCGGTGGCACCACTACGGGCGCTTACGACGGCCTCATGGTCTTCCTCGTCGATCCTTCTGTCCCGACAATTCCGTCGAACTCCGGTATCACCTCGCCGTGGGGTAACGTCAACGACCTCTACCGCATCACTTTCGCACGTCTCGACACCAACTGGAACACCTACACTGCTTCCTTCGACACCATCAGCGGCATCAAACGCGTCGCCTTCTTCTGGTTCAACCAGAACACACCGACATACACCACTATGCCCGAACCCGCAGCAGTCGACAACATCCACATCGACTACAGCGCTTGCCCGCGTCCTATCGCTGTCACTGTCCACCCCAACTCTACTTCTGCTGTAGTCTCCTGGCAAGGCCCCGCATCGGCCTCCTATCAGGTCATCTACCGTCCATACCCGGAGGGTACCACCAACACTTTCGTCAACACCAACAACAACTTCATCACTCTCTCCGGTCTTGAACCCACCACACAGTACGCTATCTGGGTGCGCAAGCTCTGTGGCAACGATACCAGCCTCACCAGCGACGGTATCCTCTTCACCACTACCTTCTGCGACGGTGCAACCACTTTCTACAACTACAACGACACCCTCCAGAACTCCTCTACCTCCAGCTACTCGCCCATCGGCTACAGCCTCTACGACTACAGCTACGTACAGACCATCGTCGATTCGGCTTACCTCGCTGGTCTTGAAGGCATGGACATCGCTGCTTTCGCCTTCAACCCGGCAAGCACCTCTGCTGGTACTTACTTCACCAATATGACTGTTTGGATGGCCAACGTCGCCGACAGCAACCTCTCCAGCGGTTTCATCCATCCCGACGACTCTGCTCACATCTTCTACAAGGTCATTGACTCCGCCGACTTCAGCTACACCGCTACGGGTTGGCAGATGCACGTCATGGATACCATCTTCACTTGGGACGGACACAGCAACATCCTCGTCTCCGTGAAACGTGACCACGGCGATTGGACCAGTGGCTCTTCCTTCAAGGCTCATACCGCCTCTGCTTCGAAGAGTCGTTACGTTTATCGTGACGGCACTCCATACGACCATGAGACTGTCACCGGTGGTACCGCCACCAGCACCGTCGGCGACCTCATGTTCGTCAGCTGCGGTGGCTCTTGTCAGGTGCCTGCCGCCCTGCCGGCTACCAATGTCACCTACAACGCCGCTACCATCAACTGGTCAAGCCTCGGCACTGAATTCGAGGTCTCCTACAAGGCTGTCACCGATGCCGTCTGGGCTACGGACGTCACCGTCAACAACGCCTACACCTACAACATCACCGGCCTGACTCCCAACACTCAGTACCAGTTCCGCGTACGCAACATCTGCGACTCGGAGACCATGTCTGACTACGCCTACGGCACCTTCACCACCAGTGAACTGCCCTGCTTCGTACCCGAGAACCTCAGCGTCACTGCGACCGGCTACACCACCGCCACTCTCGCTTGGGAGGCCGACGAAAGCCAGAACCAGTGGTCAATACTCATCTGGGATGTCAACGAAAGCCGCGAGGTTGAAGTCTCCTCCAACCCCGCCACCGTCACCGGTCTCCTCTCCGCCCACACCTACTACGCTACCATCAAGGCCATCTGCGGCAACGGCGCTGCTGAAAGCGAATACGGCGACACCGTTCAGTTCACCACTGCCACCTGCGCTCAGGTCACCGGCGTGAATGCTAACAACGTCACTGCTACCACCGCAACGCTCAGCTGGAACCCCACCGGTGCCAACAACTACCGCATCGAGTATGGTGAAATCGGCTTCGCCCAGGGCGAAGGTATCTCCGTCGAAGTCTCCGGCACCACCCACACCCTCACCGGCCTCAGCTCCGAGACCCAGTACACCGCCTATGTCCGCGCCATCTGCGAGACCGGCGTCGAGGGCGACTGGTCTGCTGCAGTCGATTTCGAGACCTCTCCCGAGGGCATCAGCACTGTTGATGGCAACATGACTCTCTCCATCTATCCTAACCCGACTACCAACGCTACCACCATCTCCCTCAGCGGTGTCAATGGTGATGTCTCCATCGTCATCGTCGACATGAACGGCCGCATCGTCAAGAGCGACACCATGTCCTGCGAAGGCGACTGCACCAAGCACATGGAGGTCAGCGGCCTTGCCCAGGGCGCCTACTTCGTCCGCGTCAGCGGCGACGGCGTCTCTCAGGTCAGAAAACTGGTCGTCAAGTAAGGTAGACTCTTCTATCCGGACTAATCAGGCAACTCTTTCCTCTGCCGGTTAGTCCTCCCGAAAGTGGGGCGGCGAGCATTCGCCGCCCTACTTTTTTTTCTTTTTTCTTGCATTTCGAAAAAATCTTCGTATCTTTGCATTCGCTAAAAGGGTAGGAGCGACCACGTTTTTCCTCCGCAACGACTTTCAAATTAGTTTGTTATCCCTTTTAGGTTTAACCATGGAAAGGTGCTCGAGTGGTTGAAGAGGCCCGCCTGGAAAGCGAGTAAGCGTTAAAAGCGCTTCAGGGGTTCGAATCCCCTCCTTTCCGCCAAAAGAAATCTCACAAGTTCATGTATGATTAACTTGTGAGATTTTTTTTTGTCAAAAGTTTATTATTGCCTCGCCGTCTGTCGTGACGCGACCGATTCTTAATTTTTCTTATTTGTAGTATTTCTGTGGCTTCTAACGTTTAGTTTGTGTACTTTTGCCATGCGATTTTGACATACTCTTATGCTCGCATGGCAATGACTCTTAAATCTTTGAATTAATTTTTAACAATTCATTTATTAACTAAATTTTCTTTTTATGCTCAAAATTCTCAAAAAAGTGATGCTTTTCGCTCTGCTCGCCACTCCATGGGTGTCTCAGGCTCAGCAGACGTTGACCATCGCTGACGGAACGTCGTTGAACGCCAACGTTCCTATTGACGGGTATAATACGGACTCGTACTACAAGCGTACTCAGTTCATTATACCTGGGGACTCCCTCTCCGACATGATTGGCATGGCCATCACGGAACTCAAAATCTATACCCCGGGCTCTGACAAGACGGCCTCAGGTGTCGATCTCAACATCAAGATGGGAACGACAACTGAGTCTGACTTCGCCTCCGCCGCTTTCAACGCCTCTGCATCTATGACCACCGTCTACACTGGCGCGGTCACTGTGGCATCGGGCGTGATAACATTCACCCTCAACACTCCCTTCGTCTACAATGGCGATAACCTCATTGTGGAATTCTTCAACGCCGCCAAAGGCTCTGGCACCAACTATTGGTGGGGCACCTCCTCCGGACATTACGGCGTGAACTACTCTGGCGGCAACAACGCTGTATATGGCTCCAGCAGCACCAGCGTCCCCAACTCCGCCACAACTACGACAGCCTTCCTGCCTAAGATGACATTCACCTACGGCAATCCTCCCTCTTGCCCGGCTCCCGCAGGCCTGACAGCTACAGCCATCGGCAGCGACAACGTCACGCTCGCTTGGACTAGCAACGGCACCGAGAACAGCTGGATAGTCTCCTACGGCGACAACATGGAGATGGCTTACTCCAACCCCTACACTGTTCAGAACCTCTCTCTCAACACTAACTATACTTTCTCCGTCCGCGCCTACTGCGGCGCCGGCGACACCTCCACGGCGGCTTCTGTTTCCCTCCGTACTCTCTCCGGTGACCCCATCGACCAGTTCCCCTATGCCTGCAACTTCGAAAACGCCGACGACAACATCCGCTGGGTCCTCGAAAACGGCTCGCAGACCAACCAATGGATCATCGGCGCCGCTACCAACAACGGCGGCGACAGCGCCCTATACATCAGCGCCGACAATGGCGCTACCAATGGCTACAGCCATACCTCTACCTCTGTTTTTGCTTACAACATGTTCACCTTCTCCGCCGGACAATATGCCTTCGCTTTCGACTGGAAAGGTGTGGGCGAATCGTCCTACGACTATCTCCGCGTGGCCCTCGTCCCAGCGTCGATGGATCTCGTCGCCGGCACTCAGGGCAACTGGAACGCATCGTCGCTCCCCTCTGGCGCCATTGCACTCGACGGCGGCAACAAGCTGAACCTCTCCTCCTCATGGCAGACAGCCACTGCTGTGCAGACTCTCGCAGCAGGCACCTACAAACTCGTCTTCTTCTGGCATAACGACGGCAGTGGAGGCTCTCAGCCTTCGGCAGCTATCGACAACATTCAGATTGCCACTCTCACTTGCCCGCAACCTACGGCTCTGGCCACAACCAATGTCTCCAGCGACGAAATCAGCATCAGCTGGTCTGCTGGCGGCAGCGAGACCGACTGGATAGTCAGCAACGGCGTAGAAAGCGACATCGTCAGCACCACCGCCTACTCCTTCCAGAACCTCAATCCTAACACTCTCTATAACATCTCCGTTCGCGCCTACTGTGGTAGTGGCGACACCAGCTTGGCCTCCTCTCTACAGGTGTACACCTCCTGTGTCCCGCTGACTCACGACGACCTGCCCTACAGCGAGAACTTCGACAGCTACAACAGCGGCAGCACCGCTTCTATCAGCCAATGCTGGAAAAAGCTCAGCTACTACAGCGTCTCCAGCGGCTATCCCTATCCCTACAGCTATACTCACCACGGCGACGCTGGCAACAGCCTCTATTTCTACCCGGGCATCAATGGCGCCTGGCAGTATGCCATCCTGCCTCCCATCGACTCTGTGGGCGACCTCCACATCTCCTTCTGGGCTATGCAGACCTCTCCGCTGCAGACCAAGATAACCGTCGGTGTCATGAGCAACCCCAACGACACCAGCACCTTCACTCCCGCTCAGGTCATCACCGCCGCCAACAGCAGCTGGAATGAGTACGACGTCAGCCTCGCCGGTCTCAGCGACAGCGGCAACTACATCGCTTTCCTCGTCGGCTGCTACGGCTCCTACAGCGGCTACAGCGTCTACCTCGACGACATCTTGCTCAGCGTCGCAAGCGACTGCCCTCGTCCGCAGTCTGTATTCGTGGCCAACATCGCCAGCGACGAGGCCGAGCTGAACATCGTCGACACCAACAACATCGGCTCTTATGTTATCGAATACATTGTTACTGACAGCATCGGCTCCGACGACGAGGACAACCTTTGGGAATACACCTCCACCAGCGACTCTAACATTGTCATCTACAACCTCGACCCCAACACCAACTACACCGTCAACGTCAAGGCCGACTGCGGTGGCTCGGAGAGCGACATCCGCACCGTCTCCTTCCACACCGCTTGTGTCGACTTCCTCTCCTCCGACCTGCCGTATATCGACAGTCTTGAGAGCTATCCCGCCATTTCAAGCGCCACCGTCATCAACCCCTGCTGGAAGAAATACCAGAACAGCAGCAACGGAGGTCTCGTCTATAATTCATCCCCCTACATCAGCAGCAGCTACGCCCAGAGCGGCAACCGTTCACTCTACATGAGCGGCTATAGCCTCTCCTCCGCCAGCTACGTCGTCATGCAGCACTTCGAAGAGGATGTTGAGAACCTCGTCTTCGGATGCTCCGTGCGCTACGGATATAACTACGGCTCTTATACTTACAACTTCTCCATCGGTCTGATGAGCGACCCACTCGACCCCAACACCTTCCTCCCCGTCAAGACTGTCACCGACATCACTGGAGTCTATCAGGAGGTCGAGACTGGTTTCACCAACCATGACGACACCAGCTATATCGCCATCCGCTTCTACGGCTCCGGCAGCATCTATGTCGACGACATTTATGTCAAAGAAGCCCCCAACTGTCCGCGCGTCGACGATGTCACCGTCAGCTCCATCGCCGGCACCAGCGCCATCGTCAGCTGGACCGACATGAGCGAGAACGGCTCTTATATTGTCGACTATTTCCCCATCAACGACAGCACCAACGTCGAATCTGAATATGTCACCGACACCACCGCCGTCGAACTTACAATGCTCGACCCGCAAACCGTTTACGCCGTTCATGTCTACAACGACTGCGGCAACGACCATAGCGACGCTCGCGCCACCTCCTTCCAGACGGGATGCCTCGAAGTGGCTACCTCCGACCTGCCCTTCATCGTCTCCTTCGACACCCTCACAAGCCTCGAACCCTGCTGGGTCGCACTCTACAAGAGCGACTACAGCTCATGGAACAGCACCAGCTCCTACAGACCCTCGCTCAGCACCTCTCAGGCACACTCCGGCACCACGTCGATGCGCATGAGCTCGCTCTACTACGATGATTATTACGACTCCTACATCGACATCACTTACGCTGTCATGCCCACCTTCGAGGCTTCGCTGAACTCTCTCGCCATGAACTTCTGGTTCAAGGCTGAGGACTACAGCGACGTACGCCTCGCCGTCGGCGTCGCTGGCTCCACCACCGACACCACTGGTTTCACACGCTTGGCCACCATCGCTCCCACCGACGCCAACTGGCACGAGTACGAGGTCGACCTCAGCGGCTACACCGGCATGGGCAACCGCATCGCCTTCCTACAGTATAGCGTCGACGGTGACGACGACTACGACCAGTACGGCTATATCGACGACATCACCATCGAGCCCCTCGGCGAGTGTGTCCGTCCTACCAGCGTCACCGCCTCCAACGTCGCCAGCACCTCGGCTACTATCGACTGGGTTGAGCCCAACACCATCGGCACCTACCGCGTGAGATGGGCCACCGCCACCGACGCCGACAGCACCGTCGTGAACAACGTCACCTCCTACGCCCTCAACAACCTCACTCCCAATACGCAGTACACCGTCGGCGTCAGCACGCTCTGCAACGGTCAGTACACCGCCTATCGCGAGGTCTCATTCCGCACCGCATGCGTCGAGATCGCTCACGACAGCCTGCCATGGGTCGAGGACTTCGAAGGCTTTGCAGCCAACACTGCCGACTTCCCCTGCTGGAACGTCATCAATCAGTACGCCTCCTACAGCACAACCTATCCGTATGTCAACGGCAACAACAATAATACCACCGGTGGCAGCAAGTGCCTCCTGATGTACAACTACAACCAGCCACAGATTGTTAGCCTGCCGCTCTTCGAGGACGACCTCGAGGATCTCATGCTTACCTTCTATGCCAAGACCTCCAGCACCGCCACCATATTCGTCGGCGTCATGAGCGACCCCTCCAACATCGCCACCTTCGACACCATCGCCACCATCGCATGCACCAGCAACTTCGTGAAGCATGAGGTCTCATTCGCTGGCATTCAAAGTGGATACATCGCTCTCTGCACCCCCACATCCTACAACTCCATCTACATCGATGACATCGAGGTGAAGGAATTGCCCTCTTGTGTCACTCCCACCAGCGTGACTGTGAGCAACATCACCACCAACTCTGCCGACATCACCATCAACGATGCCAGCAACCTCAATAACTACCACATCGTCTGGTATAGCGCCAACAGCACCGACAGCGTCGACATCATGACCAACACCTACTCGCTCACCAATCTTGCCAACTCTACCGCCTACACCATCGCGGTGCGTGGCATCTGCAACGACGGCTCCATGACTGACGTTCGCACCGCTACGTTCGCTACCGCTTGCGACGATGCTACTCTGCCCTGGAACGAGGACTTCGAGAGCTACGCTTCGGCCTACAACACCACTCCCAACTGCTGGGATCTCAACTACGTCGTGACCTCTGGCTCTGCCACCACTGGCAACAATATTTATGTCAGCTCAACCAATGTCGCCGGCTATGGCAAGTCGCTCCGCATGAACGGCTACAACAACAGCACTCAGGTGGCTCACTCTATCGCTGTCATGCCTCATTTTGCAGCCAACATCAACTTGCTGTCTCTCAATTTCGACCTCAAGTTCGGAAGCGCCGCTTCGACCGATGAGCGCTTCGAAATAGGCGTCATGACTGACCCCACCGACGAATCAACATTCGTACCTGTCGACACCATCGCCGAGACGGGCAGCAACGCATGGGCTAACTACGAGTACAGCTTCAACAACTACTCCGGCACTACCGGACGCATCGCTTTCCGCTACACCTTCACGGCCAGCAACGACTGGTGGTTCTGCTACATCGACAACGTCAATGTCAACTACGCCACCTCTTGCTCTCGTCCGCAGAGCGTCACCATCGTACCCGATGCCACCTCCGCCGACATCACCGTGGTCGACACCAACGCTGTCAATCACTATAGCATCGTTTATAGCTCTGCTAACACCAGCGACACCGTCGAAATCTTCTCCACCTCTACCATTCTCACCGGCCTGACTCCAGCCACCGCCTACTCCGTCGCTGTCTACAGCATCTGCACCGACGGCAGCCTCACCTCAGCTGTGACCAGCAACTTCGTCACTCCCTGCGTGGCTTTGACTCATGCCGAACTGCCATTAGTAGAGAACTTCGACAACCACAGCAGCTACACCGAGCTCGAGCCTTGCTGGTCTTTCAACAAGAGCCTCTACTCCGGTGGCTCCTTCAGTTTCAGTACTGTTAACTATCATGGCACCAGCGGCAAGGCTATGTCGCTCTACGCAGGCCCTGTCTTCGTGGTTCTCCCCGCTGTCGACAGCGTCAACGACCTCCAGCTCTCCTTCTGGCAGTATCAAAGCTTCTACGGCTCCAACCCGCAGGCTAAGGTCATTGTCGGCGTCATGAGCAACCCCACCGATGCCTCTACCTTCACGCCTGTCCAGAGCTGCGTGGTCAACTCATCTGCTACTTGGCAGGAATTCGTTGTCGACCTCAACAGCTACACCGGCACTGGCCGTCACGTCGCTCTGCGCGCCGACACCAATGCTGTCAGCTACAACGGCTACTATGTCTATGTTGACGATATCACTCTCGGCGTCGCTCCTTCCTGCGAACGTCCACAGGACGTGGCTGTTAGCAACGTCACTGCCACCTCTGCCGATGTCACCATCACCGACACCAACAACAGTGGCAACTACATGATCATCCTCAACGATGGCACCGCCAACACCGACACTGTCACGGGAACAACCACCTCGCTCCAGCTCTCCAACCTCACCCCAGGTACACGCTACACCGCCTACGCCTTCACCGTCTGCAACGACGGCAGCCTGACTGTTCCCGTCAGCACCGTCTTCAAGACCTCCTGCGTAGCACTCACTCACACCAACGACATCCCCTATAGCGAGAACTTCGACAGCTACACCAGCGGCAGCGGCAACGAGATTGACCCCTGCTGGACGCTCTCCTCTTTCTACTCCTCCGGAATGCCTTATCCCTACAGCAACTACAACCACGGCAACGGCTCTGGCAACAGCCTCTACACCTACGCCGGCTACAGCTACCAGCCTACCTTCATAGTCATGCCGCTCTTCGACAGCGTCAACGACCTGCAGGTCAGCTTCTGGATGTACAGCTACTACTACTCCTCGCCCAACGTCGGCTGCACCGTCGGTGTCATGAGCGACGCCAACGACACCACCACTTTCGTGCCTGTCGAAAGCTTCACCAACGCCACCAGCAGCACATGGGAGCCCTTCGTCTGCAATCTCCGTCAGTACAGCGGCAATGGACAGTACATCGCCTTCCGCGTGGCTTGCGTCAGCAGCTATGGCTACTCTGTCTATATTGACGATGTGGAACTCTCCATAGCTCCCACTTGCGTCAAACCCGCCAGCATCGACATCTCCAACATCGGCGCCTCCTCCGCGACGGTCAACATCACCGACCCCACCAACGCTGGCAACTACCGCATCAAGTGGAGCAACACCGACTCGGTCGATGTCACCTCGACCACCTACTCCATCTCGGGCCTCACCCCAGCAACCTCATACACTGTCAGTGTGGCAAGCATCTGCAACGACGGCTCTGTCACTCAGAGTGTCTCTAAGAATTTTGTCACCAGCATCTGCGACGGCGGCACCATGGCTCAGATTGGCGACTCGACAGCAACCAGCAGCAACAACAACTATCTGCCTCTGGTCTCCAACTACGACTACAGCGTCACCGAAATCATAATCGACAGCGCTGAACTGGTTGGCGTCACCACCATCTCGGGTTTCACCATCAACATGACAAGCAACGGCCCCTACACCACCAAGGATAGCGTCGACATCTACATCCAGCCTACCACCAAGAGCGAGTTCACCAGCGGCTATGGCATCTCTGCCAACAATATGGAGAACCTCGACAGCAACACCGCTGTCCACGTCTTCAGTGGCGCATGGACTCTCAACCAGGGTGTCAACATTATCGCTTTCGACCAGCCCTTTATCTATAGCGGCTCGGGCAATCTGATGCTCATCGTCGACGACAACTCGGGCGACTACCTCAACAAGCAGTTCCGCGTACTCAGCACCGGAAGCCGCTACAGATCGCATACCATCTATCGCGACAACACGGACATCAATCCTTACGAGGTCGCCGACATCACCTCCGGCCCCAGCATCAACATCCTCAACTATGTGCCCGACATGCAGCTCATCAGTTGCGGTGACGCCTGCGCTAAACCGAGCGGTGTCTATGCTGCCGACGTGACCTACAACAGCGCCACCTTCTCTTGGGGCGGCAACGCCAACGGTTACGAAGTGGCTGTCAAGGCCAACA
>Ga0247610_10003547_pt1 | contig 17041 bp, 20 predicted proteins | sample 174DNAGHGhighgp2_FD_193483 | JGI IMG/M metagenome (GOLD analysis project Ga0247610, IMG submission 193483) | Sheep rumen microbial communities from Palmerston North, Manawatu-Wanganui, New Zealand - 1742 DNA GHGhigh gp2 | ecosystem: Host-associated > Mammals > Digestive system > Stomach > Rumen... | reverse complement strand
GTTGAATTTTATCACGACAGAGATGTTGTTGAAGCAAGTGAAAGTCTCAAGAACAAAGAAGTTATGCTTCTTGAAAAAGGTCTGCAGAAAAAAGCCGTTGCCCATAACACAGTTATGCCGGATAAACTTCAAAAAATGATTGATAAACACGAAGAACGAAAAAAAGAAAAAAACAAAATAATATAACAATTAATATAGTCAATATACAAGAAAACAACCCTAATTTAGTCATTGTTTTCTTGTATATTTTTTAAAATACATAAAAATATTCGTATCTCCATCTCATAGTTAATTTAATCTTGTTCTGTATGTTAAATTACAGTTAGGATGATAGTGAATTGAATGAGTACCTTTTTTCAGGACATTTGGTCGGAAGTGTTTCATGTCATTGCGAGCCTGTGAAGGCGAAGCAATCCAGCTTTTAGCGATTTTGTTAGGTCGGAAGTCGGTTGAGTTAAAAAGTCCGGAATGTCCGATTATGGTAACAAAAATGTCCGCAAATAGAATTATAAAATGGTAAATATTTGGCTCAAATATAGACAAAATCTAAATTACACAAAAGGACAAAAATGGGTAATTTGAAATGATTTATTGATTATATGCGAAAATTTTGATAAAATTAGCATGTGAATAGCTTAATTGAAGTAAAAAATCTTATATACGAAATCAGAGGATATAAGGTCATGTTAGATAGTGATCTTGCAGAACTTTATGAAGTTCAAACTTTCAGATTGAATGAAGCAGTGAAACGTAATATCGAACGATTTCCAAGTCATTATATGTTTCAATTAACAAAAGATGAGTACAAACTTTTGACATCGCAAATTGCGATATCAAAAAAAGGACGAGGCGGAAGAAGAACAATGCCGTATGTTTTCACAGAACAGGGTGTTGCGATGCTATCTTCCGTTCTTAATTCTGCAAGAGCTATTTAAATAAATATAAAAATAATTGATACTTTTGTTCAAATGCGTCAATGGGCTTTGAGTAACAAAGAACTGACAAAAAGAGTTGCCGATATAGAAAATTATCTAATGAATTATGCAAAAGATAATAATAAAGAAATTGAAAAAATCTATGAAGCTATCGATTTATTAATGGACAGAACAAAGCCAAGAAAAATAGGATTTGATATTGAAAAATAGGATTGCTAAGTATGCTCAAATTCAAAAAATGCTCATTATATTATCAAGATGTATTGTTTGAAGAAAACTCTATTGATGTAAAATACAAAAAAGAACTAAAGCAGCAATTTCAATATGCAGATATTTTGAAATTTGATATATTTGTTAATGTAGATAAATTTTATTCACCAAATGGATTTATAACAAATTTTTTGTGTGATTATCCTTGTACTTATAGCGTTAATCTCTCGATAAATATCAAAACGGAAGAGTTTGATAAATATACATATATGTTTACTTGTCCATTAAAACAAATTTTTGAATTAATTAAATATAAAGATAAAATCAAAAACTTTAATTTTTATTTAATAGAAGAGGATAAAATTAAAAATTTTGTTAAAATTCCATTAATATTTTATGCAATTAGTGGAGTTAAATTAAATCTTTTAGGTAAACCGTTTTCAATAATTGAATTGTTTTCATTTCTTTGTACGTTTATTCCGTTATTAATAATGTTTTTACCTGCTTATTTAAGTAATACATTAGACATTGGCTCAAGTTTTATAATATTGCCATTTTTTATTATTTCTTTATGTTTATCTATTATTGGTATTAATAATGAAAGGAAAAAACTAAAATTAAAACATAGCTTTGTTCCAGATATGATAGTACCTAATATTGAAAAAATAAATGAATTTGGAGAAACTCAAGATTTAATTATTGATAATAACAAAATAATCTTTTCTAAAGAGTGCTATCAATATTTACAGAGATATAGATATACAAGTTTGTTACTATTTATTTTAAATCTAACAATTATATTAAATATTTTGAAAATTATTAATATCATATAAAATAAATTTCTCAAAACCTCTGTTCTTTCTTCTCAAACCAACTGTTATTTTGCAATGAGCTTTCTTGCGAGTTGCGGATTTCTACAGAGAGCGAAAGACTTTTGCAATAAGAACCTTGTTTTTGCAGGCAAAATCCGTAGACTCGTTTGACACAAAAAATCCAAAACGCGAGTCTCTTCCTCCATTGGCTTAAACAATCATTTGTTATATTATAATCTTAAGTTAGTATATTAAAATAAAGGATTTAATGATATGAAAAAAACTGTGAAATTAATAATTTTTATCTTTGTAATGATTTTGTGCGTAACGAATTCATCATATTCAGCTCAGAAAGAGGTATTATTACAAACAACATCAACTTGGGATAATGCAGAATATAAAAAATTAAAAATTAAAAAACCGGAAGTTACTGTACTCAAAATTATTATTAATTCCGGCGAAGAATTACCTATTCACAAGCATGATTTGATTAATATAGCGTATGTAAAAAAGGGTACTCTAACAGTTATTACAGATGAAAATAAAAAAATAACATTACATGAAGGAGAAGTCTTACCTGAACTAATTGGAAAGTATCATTACGGTAAAAATGCAGGAAAAGATCCTGTAGAACTGGTTGTATTTTATATCGGAGAAAAAGGAACTCCGCTATCCGTAAATAAATAGGGTAATTAAACTTATAACATAGAACAATATTTGAACAATAGTATATTTTTTCAAAGTTTCATATTTTACGAGTTTTCCGATTATAAAATGTGAAATTATACATAAAAATAAAACAAAGCTGTACAAATAATGCTTTTCAAGAAATCCGTATATTAAAGCTATACTTAAGGTTATTATATATAAAATCATACATGCTGTAATTAGATATCCGTATGCGGCTTTATTTTTTGGTTGTTTAAAATTGTAAAAAAGTCCGATGGGAAGCATTATGATAGACAATATGTTTACAATAATTGCTGATATTAAAACTAAATACATACAACCTCTTTCTCTTTTTCAGCAGAAACAAGTTTGGTAATAAATTCTTTAGCTGTATTCATTACAAATTCTTTTTCGTTATCATAAAGAACCATGTGATAACTGTCATTTAATTCGACGTATTGTTTTATTTTTGAAGAAATACCTTTTAAAACAACTTTTGCACTCTTTGTGCTTGATAAGTTATCAAATTTTGAATGAATGCACAGAACAGGACAACTAACTTTTTTAAGATTTTTCCTAACATTTTTAGATAGTTCTAAAAGTCCGCCTACGCAATTCAACGGATAATTGTCCATTCCAATATCAGCTTTTGCTGTAATTTTTGCTAAACTTTTTCTTGTTCTCTCATTTTTTATGCCAAAGCAGTCGTCTTCAGGGAATGTATAATAAAATCTGATAATTGTGCTTAGGGCAAACGGCAATAAACATGTTGTCCAAGGAATACAGAAACCGTCCAAGAATAGAGTAGTTGAAAGTGCAATGACTCCTGTAATATCGTCGTTATGTTCCGCTAAATATATCGCCATTGCGGCACCTAAGCACAAACCTGATACAAAAAATTGATTATAATCAGTTCTCAAGTCATTGTATTTATTTTGAGCAAAGTTGCACCAGTCAACCCAAGTAACAGTTTCTATTTCACTTACCCTTTCTCCATGCCCCGGAAATGAATAACAAAAAACGTCGTATCCGTTTTTAAATAAAAAATCTCCGTATTTGCGCATTTCAAAAGGACTTCCTGTTAATCCATGAAAAAGGAGTACCGCTTTTTTATTATTTTTTTCGGTTATATCGTTGTGCAACAGTTCGAAATCGATGCCGCTTGCCACTATGATAACCTCGTAAATAACTGATCAAGCAAGCTTAATGCCATATCTATTTCCGCATAAGAAATTGTAATTGCAGGAACTAAAGTTATCGTATTGTTATAATGGCTTCCTTTGTTAAGAATTAACCCGCATTTTTTGCCGTTATATGTCAAATCGCCTTTTAATCCTTCAGCTAAAATATCATGCAGCAATTGAGGATCAGGAGTATAACCGTCTTCTGTTACACATTCTATTCTTAGAGCCAAGCCGAGTCCGTCAACATTTCCGATGCGTTTGTGTCGTTTTTCTAATTCTTTTAGTCCGTCTAAGAAATATTTACCTTTATTTGCAACTTCTCTTTCAAAATCGCCTTCTTCAAGGGTACTCATAACTTCGTATCCTGCTCTCATACCGATAGGATTATTGCAGAATGTTGAGTGAGTTCTGCCGTTTGGCCATACTTCAGGACTTATTAATTCTTCTTTTGCCCACATTCCGCCAAGCGGATTTAATCCATTTGTTAAAGATTTTCCAAATGTAATAACATCAGGTTTAACGTCATAGTGTTCTATTGCCCATAATTTGCCTGTTCTGTAGAATCCCATTTGAATTTCATCATCTACAAAAAGAACACCAAAATCGTCTAAAACTTTCTTTAATTCTTTGAAGTATCCTTTTGGAGGTACAATATATCCGCCTGAACCCTGAACAGGTTCAACGAAAAATGCACCCATAGAACATTCTTTTGAAGAATGGTCATATAATCCTGCGCAATTATCTTCAAATTCACGTCTCAATTGTTGAACGCAATAATAGTTGCAAGAGTCACACTTTTTGCCGTAAGGACATCTGTAGCAATACGGATATGGAACAAAATGTGCTTCTTCCGCAAATTGCCCAAAAGGTTTTCTGTATCTGTAGCCTGCAGTTAAGCAGCTCGCTCCCAATGTTCTGCCGTGGAAACCGCCAAAGAAAGAAAACATTCTGCTTTTGTGAGTGTAATTTCTGATAAGTTTCAAGGCATCTTCTATTACTTGAGAACCGCCAACATTAAAGTGTACACGACCTTTTCTTCCAAATCTTTTTATATTTGCTTTTGCAATTTTTTCTGATAATAAAACTTTATAATCGTATTGAAAATGTGAAGAAATTTGAGGTAAAGTATCTATTTGGTTAACAACAGCATCTCTGATTCTTTTATTTTTGTAACCTAAATTACAAGAAGCGAACCACATTTCCAAATCCAAAAATGGAGTATTATCGGAATCGTACATAAAAACACCATTACAATCCCTGAATACTTTTGGGTTTGCTTCAGCGTGTATTTTGTCGCCGTATGTACAATATTCCTTATCTATAATTGCTAATTCTTCGTCTGATATTTCAAGTTTTGAGTTTCCTGTAATATCTCTGTTGTTGATTTTCTTTAAATTTGTTAAAAGTTCTTTTTCTAATACTGCCATATTCCCATCCATTTATACTGTCATACTTATAATTTTACCGCTAAAAAAATCCAAAATAAACAATTTTGTAATTATTTATTAAGAACTGTAATTTTATTGTGTCTCATAAAAGACTGTAAATGCCTCTGATGTAAGTAATTTTACCCTGCCTCCATGTATTGGTACAAATACAAAACCTGCAACAAAAAATGTAATATTTCCTGCTTGATAGAGAGGGTAGACCCAGATAGAACGATTTGCACCTGTTTTTGAAACCGAACCGTGAAGTTCAATTTTTTCATCAGGAAGATAAAAATTACTTATTTTTATGCTTTCCGGTGTTCCCATTTTATCCGAAGCGGAGATAGTTTCCACTCTGCCTAAAATAGTAGTTCCGCGGTTATATTTTTTTCCGTTAATTTCAAAATCACTTTGTGCAATAAAAGGAATAGTTGCTCCTTCCAAAATATTACGCGTTGATTTTAAGTGTTCAGCCAGTTTTATCTGTATTGGAATTTGTTTTTTTGTAAAATCGTATCGGGTTTTGGGTAAAATTTTTCTGGTTTTTGTGGTATCAATATTTTTTTCAAAAAAGAAATCATCCGGTTGTTCTTTTTTTGTTATTACATAACTTGATGCCATAGAAATAAAGTCATTATCAATAAGTTCATCTTTAACCGGAATATATTGATACTGATTATGCTCATAAATACCGAGTTTAAAAACGGAATTTCCGCTCATATCATTGTACATTGCCGGATCTAAAAGTTCATCTTCAATCCGGCCGGTATTATTTGCAAATACAGGCATTCCCAATATTATTAATGTAATAATTAAAAATAATTTTTTCATATTAATAAGAATATTTTACCTTTTTTGTTGAACCTGATTTAACTTTTTCCAATAATTTCATTCGGTTATTTCTTGATGTTAACAGAAAATTTTGGTAATAAATATTATCTTTATAATCGTTATCAACAAGAACTGACGGATATTTTGTATAAATATATTCATATATTAACATCATTCTTCTTGATACGAGTGTGTGGTTTGAGAATATGTCATATCTGTATTGTTTGCCGATTTTATTCAGTATTGTAATAATAGCAAGAGGATTATAACCGGCATTAACCATGTAATCAACAGCCGTTTTATCCGCTTTCATATCATATTTATTTGGTGCAACCCAATAATTTACTATTGAAACATAACCTCTCAGAGCTCCCTCATAAGTGTCAACACCATGTGCAAGCGAGTGGCTCAGTATTGCAGCAAGTTCATCATCGCTGTCAATATAAGGAATTACAACAGGTTTAATCCATACAATTCTGTTAACAGAACTGACATCAGTCCAAAAATCTCTGGTATAAACTCTGTTAATTGCCATAAAAGTAAATCTTTGTTCAATTCTGTTTGAATTTAAGATTCTAAAACCTACAGAGTTCATCCTTGTTTGAAGATCATCAGTTGTCTTAACATCCCAAGCAAATGCAGGTTGAATAACAGACATCAATATTAAAATCACTAAACCTACAAAAAATTTATGCATAATTCCGCTCCTTTAATACATCTATAATATTACGAAAAGATGTAAAATGTGAATGTTGTATATTATTTTCTTTACAATATTGATGTAATTTCTTTGAAGCAAAGAGAAAATCAGCTTTTGTTGCTATACATAAATCACTCGTTCCATCACCAATATAGTAAAAACTGTTTTCTTTAACCTTTTGACATTTACACATACCGGCTTTTTTATCACATTTTTCATTATAATACGGGAATTTTATACTAAATTCACCATCTTTATAAATAAGTTTATTTGCATAATAAGGAATACTCAAATTGTAGCGTTCCAGAACTTTTTGAATAAATAAATCAAATCCGTCACTTAAAATTGTTAGTTTTATATTTTTTGATTTTACATAATCAACAAAATCTAAAAAATAATCATCAATTTCGATTTCGTTAATATAATCATCAAGCTGTTTTTGGGAAACATTTTTAAGCAAACCTACCTGAATAATTGCATTTTCTCTTGATGAAATTTTACCTTCAATCCACAGCTTTTCTGACTCAAGCCATTTATCGCCGGTGTGTTTTTCAAAAAATGTGTTAACGGAATCCTTTTTGGTTATTGTTCCGTCAAAATCACAATATATTGCATCAATCTTTCCCATAAAGAAATTATACAATAAACGAACAGAAAGCTGAAATTCTATCGGATTTCTTTTAGTGTTAATTCCGTTTTGTTATGATTAATATCACCTTTTAATTGAATTCTGTAGTAAATCGAATTATTTTCATCTGCGTTTATCTGAGGTATCTCTGATAATTTTGATTTATACAGTTCTTTAGAATACTCAGGTCTGAATACTACTTTTAAGATTAAACTTACAGGAATACCGAAGATTCTTATGCCTTTGGGGGCTTCTTTACTGTAATGCCAAAACAGTTGCAAATCAGCATATTGTTTTTCCATCTCATAATTGCCTTCTAATAACATTGCAGACAACGGGTGCCAGGTTGTTAAGTTAATATTGTTAATTTCAGTATTGTGAACGTAAAAAGAACCCTTTATGTCATCCTTCATTAAATCTTTTTGTGATAAATCAAGATTCGTAATTTCTGATAATTTGTACTTGGTGTCCTTAATTGCAAGTTCTTTATCACCAAGTTTCGGCATATATCCTTCTTTTACTTCAAAAGCACAACTAGCATCCAAAAATTTGAACATATCTTTTGCATCAATATCTACTTTTGCTTTCGCAATACCACTTATTTGATCCTGAAGGTTAAGTGTCATTTCTGCCACTTTATTTGAGTCAATACTTTCAGCTTCAAATGTCATTTTTGAGATATTTTTCTCAAAATCATAAAATCCGTTTGCATTTATTATTCCGTCTGCAAACTTCATTTCTTTCATCTTGAAGTCAAAAATATTATTTTTCATGCTTCCGACAAGTTTTACATTTTCAAGTACAAATTTATCTCTTATGATTTTGTTTATAGCTATTTCCCAATTATTAATTGTGAGAGGATTTTCTTTAACTGTTTTTGAAAAATCCTTTGAATCTCTTCTGCCTCTATCCCTTGATTTACCCCTATCTGATTTACCCCTGTTTTCTGTTGTTTCAAGAATTAGTTTATCCAAAAACAGCTTCATGTTATAAATCAATGTATCGCCAAAAATGTTATTTTTCATACTCAGTTCTGCTGTATATTTTTCACCTTTATACAATCCATCTGATTTTATAGTAAAAATACCGTCTTTAGTAATTACATGTGCGTTCTCAATTTTGAAAGCTTTGTATCTTGCTTTTATTATGTCAAAAGTCCCCAAAACCTGATTATTTTTAAAATCGTATTTTAAATCACCATTAAATTCACCGCCTCTTACTTTTTCTCCGAAAGCACCGATAACGGAAGTCGGGGCATATCCGTTAGTGCGAATAGTGAGGTATTGAGGGACAAATTTATCAGGGTCTTTTTTATCTATATTTTTTATAAATAAACCGTCGCCTGAGAGGACAATATTTTCTTTATTAGAGTCGAAATAAGAATATTTATATTTTCTCAAATACAAGTCGTTATTATCTTTGAAAGTATTACCATATATTTTTCTTTTATAATCTCTTAAACCCAAATAAAAAGAATTATAGATTAAGTCACTTTTTGCCGGAATATCTATATTATAATATACATCCGGTTTTTTATTTTTTATCTTATAAACTAAATTAACATTAACAGAGTTTAATACAGTAAGGTTCGGAACAAAATGGAATTTTGGGGTAAGAGTTGTGTCCATCTCCCCGATAACCAATTTTTTCTGAGGATTCAATAAATCTGTAATATTAAGAGTATGAGTAACTTTTTCATTCCCTAAAGTACCAACTGCTATCGAATCTATTGTTTGACCTCTAAAATTAAACACTGCTTCTTTAAAGAATAGAGGAATATCAAACCATACTGCATTTGCTCCGAGATTATGCGCAACGCATGTTCCCCAAAGACCATCATTATTAAATTTTAGGTTTGCATCGGCAGTCCCTTTAAAATTCTTGAAGTTTTCAAGAAACTTTTTAGAAGGGTCTTGTGATTTTTGAAGATGCAATAATATTGGCATAATTTCTGATGCCGGTAGATTTTTACCTTTTATATCAAAGTCTCGAGAATTATCTTTATCAACCAGAATTCCGTCTATAAACAGGTGCGAGTTTCCTAATGTTATTTCAAAATTATTTGCCTTAAGTTTATTTTCCGCAACTTGTAAGGAGCCTGAATTACCAAGTTTTAACGTCTCTTTTAACAATGGAGAATTAATACTTACTTTTAATGCTAAAACGTTGTCCTTAGTATCAATATTTTCTGCGTTTATATTTAATTTATCCGATATGAAAACAAATTTTTGTATGTGAATTTCAGGAATATTATTAGGTTCAAATTTACCTTTCTTTTTATTTGCCCCTTCTTTCTTAAACTGCTTTATATAGTTCCCGTCAATAAATATATTATTTGCACTGACTAATGTAAGATGTTTTTGTAATATTTTATAATTAATAGCAAGCTTTTTAATATCAGCAACCGATGCATTGTTGTTTTTAGTATCTATGCTGTCAACCTTCAAAACAACAATAAGCTTAGGAGATATTTTCAAATTTAATCCCGAAATAGTCGTTTCTGTTCCTGTTTTATTATGAATTAACGATTGAATCTTATCTGTTGCCGTTTTACTGTTAATTATTGACGGCAATACAAATACTACACACAAATAAACGGCAATTAAGAATAGCAGTAAAACACTAAAAGTTATTGTAAAAATCTTTTTCATACTACATATTCTATTATAAAAATAGAATTTAAAAAATTTTTGTTGTATATTAATTTCGTTGTGTAGTGTAGGAATTATGAAATAGGAGATTTTTATGAGTAACATGATTCAAAAGTTAGGAAACTCGCAAAATATTATATTTTTGCTGGGTATTATTGTCTATGGTATCTGTCTTTTTACAATAACAGATATAGCTTTAATGCTCTTTGTAACCTATGTTATAGCATGCGCATTAAATCCGTTAGTTGACAAATTAGAGAAAAAAATGAGCAGAAATGTTGCAGCTGCTATCGTTTTTGGCGGATTTATAGGCGGTATTTTATTGATGTTTTTGCCAATAATAATTATTGGCGGAAACGAAATCGCACATTTAGCTGCTCAATATCCTCAGTATGTTGACCAAATAAAAGATTATGTTATGAATTCGCCTGTTGTTGAAGAATTTGCAAACTCAGGTGGTCTGATGGCTTCAATTACAAGTATTTCTAAAGGCGGATTATACATATTTGTGTCAATGATTTTTACATACTTCTTAATGGTAGACAGAGAAAAACTCTTAAGTGCCGCTTTAAGATTTTTCCCTAAAAAATCAAGAGAAAAGTTTAAAGAAATATATGAGATATCAGAACAAAAACTTAGCAAATTCGTATCAGGTCAGTTTATTGCATCTGCAAGTGTCGGTTTAATTGTAATTGTTGGTCTTTTATGTTTAAAGGTTGATTCTGCAGTCATCTTAGGTTGTGTTTCCGCTGTTTTAGACATTGTTCCGATTGTAGGACCTGCAATTGCTTTAGTAGTTTGTTTAGCAGTAGTGTACAAGCTCGGATGGACTATTGTAATATTGACAGCAGTAATTTTCTTAATCGCACAAATAGTTGAAAATAACGTTGTTAAACCTTATGTGTTTGGTAAATTTATGGACCTTCATCCAATCGTTATCTATATATTCTTATTTGTTTGTGCAAAATATTTTGGCGCAGTAGGTGCAATTTTTGCTCCTGCAATAGCAGCAGATGTTTGCGTGTTTGTTGAAGAATTATATTTGAAAAAGATGGACGCAGATGTTGAAGAAGGGGCAGAATAAAGACAGGTTAAATTAAATTAAACTAAAATAAAAATATCGGGTTGAATATCAATTATTCAACCCGATATTAATTTATTAATATGTAAATTGATGAGTTCTACCGTTTTTATTTATCGTAAATTGGAGTGGTTTCGGATCTTCTTTAAATTTTAAACAAAGTATTCTCATTGAGGAATTTGCCTTCAGGTCATAATTTTCAGGCAATGAATGAGAAAATCTTGTAGCTTCCTTAATAACCATTCCAAGTCTTACATTGTTCGCAACAGTAAACCCAAACGACAAACCACCGGTCGCAACAGCTAACGGAATTGCTAAGTTATCTGCAACATCCAGTCTATCCAAATCTACAAATGTTGAGGTTGTAACATCTTTCAAGCCTGCAAGTCTTTCTGAATAAACTTTTTCTACTTTTATGTCAGAATTCGAATTGTTTTTAACAATATATTCAAATGCATGAACATACTTATTTTATTTGTTTTTTTAACGATACTCATTAACTGTAACCGTAATATCAGCATCTGCATTATAAAACTCTTCTTGGTCAATACAAGTCAAATCAATCGGGTCATTATCCTCTGAATACGGGATAGCGGAGGTTTTTTCATTTCCCTTTGACATTTTATCATTTAATTTACTCATACCATTTTTTAGCGGCTTTAAACCGTCAGGAAGAGTAAATAGGCCGTCTAAAGCACCTGATCTTGCATAATCTATAAAATCAAACTTATATTCTTTATAAGCATCTTTATCCTCGAGTGTTTCATATACGAATTTTTGACTTTTAAAGAAATCCGTAACATCGTTATTATCCTTGTCATATTCTTCATCTGTTACAAGATATACATCCGTATCTTGCAAGGCCGGATAGAATTTCATATAATAGTGTCCTTCGCCATATGTTGCATAATATGCATTTCTTCCAAGCTTTTTAACCTCTACTTCATTACTTAAAATACTGTCCACAACAGGCACAACCGTTCTTATATTTTGGCCTTTTATTCTGTATGCATGATAGTCTTTAATCATGCCGGCCGCATTTGCAGTTGCTGCGAATAATACAAGTGATGATAATACACAAAGACATTTTAGCATTTTTTTCATATTGATTTTCTCCTTTAGATATAACACACTGATTACTTTTTATAATATTACAGTATTTTATACGAAAAATGATTATTGTTCAATTTGTATACAAAAACGCATTGCTTGAATATTATGAACTTACAATTTTTGCATTTGCTGCTGGCAAAAAAAATATTTACGGGTTTTCATATATTAAAATACATGAAAGGGAAATCTATGATAAATTCTGTTTCTTCTGTATCCTTTAGCGGAAAAAATTTTTTTGGTTCTGTGGGAACGTCAAACTCTTTAAAACGAAAAACCGAAAATTATTATAAAGAATTATTCGGAGAGTTGGAAAGGGGGTTTGCATTACGAGCAGGCCATGTAGATTTTTTTAACCCAAGGACAAAAAAAATTACAACAATATATCCGATATCTGACAGCAGAATTGCATCTGTAAGATGTATAGGAGGAGAAGAAGAATTAAGATTGACAAAAATTAATTCTACGGGCGGTACTATTAGAGAAAAAGGTGTACTCACTAAATCAGCATATTCAACAAACAATCAAAACAATGTTTGTGAACTGTGGATACCAAATCGCGGATTTGTGAACGTTAAAAATTTATAGAAAAAGTTTTAACTTAATAACTTGACTATTATATACTAATTTGATATTATACAAGGACATTGATATTGGAGTGTGTATTGAAAGTTAGTCCGATTAGTAATATTAATTGTAAATATAATGTATTAGGTAATTTTAAGTCGACAAAGGTGGACTCTAAACATGATAGCGCAGCATTTCAAGGCGGAAATCGTGAAGCTGCAGAGTTTTGGGGAAGTGTTTTTGGAGGAGTGAGCTTATTGTCAGCTGCGCGAACTTTTATTACAACGGGAGGAGTTGCAATAACTCCTATGGTTTTAGGTTATAAAGCGCTAAGCGCAGAACCTAATGACTTGGTAGAAAACGAAGTTAGTACAATCGGTATAAAGATATAGAACAGAAGAGAGTTTATTATTCTAGGAGAAAGTATAAAAAAGGGACGATATATAATTACCGCCCCTTTATTTTTGTTTTAATTCGGTTCAATATTAGAACATTAAACCGGCTTCTCTTGCTGCATCAGCGAGTGCTGCAACTCTTCCGTGGTATAAGAAGCCGCCTCTGTCAAAGACAACACATTCAATGCCAGCTGCTTTTGCTTTTTTTGCAATTGCTTCACCAACAACCTTAGCTGCTTCAATGTTTCCACCGTGAGCAAGTTTTTCTTTAAGGTCTTTGTCAACTGATGATGCAGAAGCAATTGTTACATGCTTTTCATCATCGATAAGTTGAGCATAAATGTGTTTTGTACTTCTATAAACAGCTAAACGTGGGAATTCTGTAGTTCCTGAAAGTTTAACTCTTATAGATTGGTGTCTTTTTTGAACTTTTGGTTTTCTAATTTCTTGTTTAATCATTTTTTTCTCCTTCACCCGAACCTGCTTGAAACATATCAAGAGTCCATTTGGGCTTTTATTATGTTATTTATAAGCGCCTGTGCAATCAAAGATTGCTTCACTTCTTTCGCTTACGCTCTTTTCGTAACGGCGCTATCGTAGAGTTTCGTCCCTGCTCGGATTGCTTACGCAACCCGACACCGGACTTCACTCCGGCTTTCGCAATTATTTCTTACCAGCTTTACCGGCTTTACGTCTGATGTATTCACCTTCGTATTTAACACCTTTTCCTTTGTATACTTCAGGAGGTCTCTTTCCTCTGATGAATGCTGCGATATCGCCAACAGCTTGTTTGTTTGTACCGCTAACGGTAATTTTTGTGTTAGCTTCAACTGCGAAAGTAATTCCTTCCGGAGCTTCAACTAATACAGGGTGAGAATAACCAAGAGCCATGTTTAGGTTTTTTCCTTCCATAGCTGCACGATAACCTACACCAACGATTTCTAATTTCTTTTCAAAACCTTTAGAAACACCTGTTACGGCATTAGAAATAAGAGTTCTGAATAAACCATGAAGAGCACCTGCTTTTCTGTCGTCAGAATTTTGTTCAACAATGATTTGATTTTCTTTAACAGAAACTTTTACTTCATCTCTGAAAGTAACTGCTTCAGTACCTTTAGGCCCTTTAACGGTAATAACATTACCATCTATTTTTACTTCTACCCCTGATGGGATATCAATAGGTTTTTTACCAATACGTGACATTTTGTTTTCCTTTCTACAGGCTTTCTGCCAATGACCTGTTATTTATTAGTAGATATAGCAAAGAACTTCGCCGCCAAGATTTTCTTTTCTTGCTTTACGGTCTGTTAATAATCCTTTGCTTGTAGAAATAACAGCTACACCTAAACCACCTAAAACTTTAGGAAGGTTTTTAGCTTTGCAGTAATTTCTAAGACCCGGTTTAGAAACTCTTTGTAAGTTTGTGATAACCGGTTTGTTTGCTTCATCATACTTTAATTCAATTGTTAAGTACTTAAAAGCACCTTCTGCTCTTTCTGAATAATCAGAAATGAAACCTTCTTCTTTTAAAAGTCTGGCTAAAGCTACTTTTAATTTTGATGAAGGGATTTCTACTGAAGGGTGAGAAACAACATTAGCGTTTCTGATTCTTGTTAGCATATCTGCTATAGGATCTGTGTTCATTCTTTTATCCTTTTCTGTTATGGAGTAGTTTAAACTTAGACAGCGCATGCGTGAGAACTTTGCAATTGCATAAATCTACTTGCTCCGAGTACTCGTCACTTTCCGAATTAATTGGCGCTCCATTAAAGAACGTATTCCGGTAGTCTGACAAAGAAATATTATCATGGGCAAAAATATTTTGCAACAATTATTTTACTCTAAACGAAAAGAAAGTCTTGCATAGTGTGCAAGACTCAAAAATATACATTTACCCCACTAATTTTATATCATATTGAAATATAATTGTCAAGTGGTAAAAGTATGAACACATATTTAATACTACTCGGGAATAAAATTTTTATTTTGTTATCTGAAAATATTATTGATATGAATAAACTATTAGTTCTGCTTGCTTTGATAATTCTTCCCGTATTTGCTTATGAAGTTTTTTCACCAAATGATTATAAATATGAACAATCAGGTGACAAGCTGCTTTTTGTTATAGATTTTTCAAACAGCATGAGTGAGTATTTGGAACATAAAACAAAGGTTAATCAGGTAAAAGACATGATGAATTTTATCCTGCCTCAAATTTCTGCTGATACGGAGGTTGGTTTAAGAGTGTACGGACATACGTGTAATCCTATTGCGTTTAATGCCTGCAGAAGTTCAGAACTTGTTGTTCCGCTTAAAACAAATAATTCAAATGCAATAATGAGTGAGCTGTCATCTCTTCGCCCACGTGGGATGACGCCTATTACCTATTCTTTGAAACAGGCTGTAAAAAAAGATTTGAACGGATTTGAGGGGGTAAAACATATTATTTTGCTGACTGATGGAGGCGAAAATTGTGATGAAAGTCCTTGCGATTACGCTATAAGCCTGGTGAAAGAAAGAAAAGACATAAAAATTGATGTAATTGCATTCAGTGTTTTTGATGATGACGATTTGGCGCAATTAAAGTGTACTGCGGATGTGACAGGCGGAAACTTTATAGAAACTAATACAAGGGCAGGACTGTTCCATTCTATGCAGGATATGATTCTTCCGCACAAAAAGGTTGAGGCTTCGATTCTTAGTAAAGATTAAAATCTTTATTCGTGGTAGAATTATTTTCAGGATTTGGAGTTTTATTAATGTTTATTAAACCTGATTATAATTTAAAAAATGTATACGAAATTGATTTTGGTGAACTGAAATCAAAGGGTATTAAGTGCATAATGTTCGATTTGGATTCAACGGTAATGGTTTCTAAATCGGCATCTTTTTTACCGGAAACGGTCGAATGGTTTAATACCTTTATAAGAGATTTTGAAGTAGCTATAATTTCCAATAACAACAGCGATGAATATATTCTTAATGCGTCTAAAATTGCTCCATGCAGAGTTATAGGAAAAGCAAAAAAACCTGATATTAAGGTTATTAAAGCTTATTTGGATGAAATAAATGTAGAACCCAAAAATGCAGTTATGGTTGGTGACAGACCTTTAACGGATATACTTGCAGGGAAAAACTTGGGCTGCATGACAATATTAGTCGGTTCTATTAACCCAAACGAAAATTGGCCAACAAAGCTGGTTAGAGCATTAGAAAGAAGCACAATAAAAAAGTAAAAGAATTTTATCTAGCTTTTTAATCGGGCAAATTTAGTGTTTGCATAAAAATATTTTAAGATTTGGTATCCGTTATAACCGCGTTTTGCGAGATTATTAGCTCCGTGCTGGCTCATGCCGACTCCGTGTCCGTTTTTTCTGACTCCGTCATCAAATGAAGGAACTGATTTTAAAAACGGTAAATCATGGGACCAAACCTGACTTCCTGTGTTTGTTTTTCCGCCAGCGGATGCTGAATAGTAAGCAGGGACAATTTTTCCCTGACAAACAAGCACAATTCCCTCTGTTTCGCTTACGGCATCATTTGTCTGGGTTGTTTCTGCACTGGCTCCGCCATATGCTTGGTCTTCAGGAGTGTCTTTTAAATCATATCCGTACTTACCGCGTTTGCCCAAATTCGCAAGAGCATAACTTCTTGCTGCGATAGCTTGTGCTTTATGTGCTTCATGTTCCCAACTTGAAGGCATTTCAGACGGCACAACCCCTCTGATGTATAATTCCAGCGGTAAATCGTTCATAACTGTTAAACCCCCGCCGTCATTAATTATTTTAAACTGTCCTCTGTACCATCTTCTTTTGACACTTACAAATCCGCCTTCCTCGGG
>Ga0247610_10003546_pt1 | contig 17045 bp, 13 predicted proteins | sample 174DNAGHGhighgp2_FD_193483 | JGI IMG/M metagenome (GOLD analysis project Ga0247610, IMG submission 193483) | Sheep rumen microbial communities from Palmerston North, Manawatu-Wanganui, New Zealand - 1742 DNA GHGhigh gp2 | ecosystem: Host-associated > Mammals > Digestive system > Stomach > Rumen... | reverse complement strand
ATCAAACGGACGCCTCGCGGACGCGAAGCGACGCTTCTTGCCTATCAGCATCTCGGAAAAACCCCTCTTAATGCTGACGGACAACAGAGTATATTTTAAAAATAAATTGTATCAAATTAGTTGCCGTGTGTTCGCAGTAAGGTTAGGCTACTTTACCTCCTTATTGTGTCGGTAAAGGGTTGGTAAAAGGTAGGTAGAAGATAGGGGATGACTAACTTATGTCTAACTTATCATTAACTAATCTCTAACGGTTGTCAGCATAAAACCTCGTAATATTCTCGTACTAGTCTTGTGATATTATTGTGGCAGTTTTGTGGTCGTTTTTTGCGTGTGCATATCGAAAAGCAATTACTTTCCCTGCACATGTAAAATACTGCCAAAATGGCAGGAAAGTGCCATGTGGCATGTTATTTGAGATAGTTAAAAATGGATAATTATATACGAATATGAGTAAGAAAGAAAGAATAGAAAAACAAGAAGAAAGTCAAGAGTCCACAGTTCAAAACGAAGAGACTCAGGAACGCCAAGAGATGCCGGAAACGGAGAAGGATGAAACGGAGGAGTTGAAAGCGCGTATAGCAGACCTTGAGGACAAGAACTTGCGTATGATGGCAGAGTTTGACAACTACCGCCGTCGAACGAACAAGGAGAAATTGGAGCTCATGGCAACCGCAGGCGAGCGCATTTTCACGGAGATGTTGCCGCTAATAGACGATTTCGAGCGCGCTGTCAGCGCAATGGAAAAGACAGATGATATTGATTCTGTGCGTGAGGGAATTCGTCTTATTCAGCAAAAATTCCTTGCCTTCCTTGCTAAGAACGATGTTCACGTTATCGAGACCGCAAGCGCGGATTTCAATACTGACGAACACGAAGCCGTAACGACGTTTGCCGCAGGCGAGGAGAATAAAGGTAAAGTAATAGATTGTACACAAAAAGGTTACAAACTTGGCGATAAAGTTATACGATTCGCCAAAGTGGTAGTAGGAGAGTGAAATTATGGCAGAGAAGCGAGATTACTATGAAGTGTTAGGTGTTGACAAGAATGCCAGCGCAGAAGAAATAAAAAAAGCTTACCGCAAGAAAGCTATCCAATATCACCCAGACAAAAATCCAGGTGATAAGGAAGCCGAAGAGAAATTCAAAGAGGCGGCAGAGGCGTATGAGGTTCTTTCCGATCCTCAGAAACGTCAGCGTTATGACCAATTCGGCATGGCGGGCATGCAAGGCTCCGGAGGATTCGGTGGTGGAGGTATGTCGATGGAAGATATCTTTACACACTTCGGCGACATCTTCCAAGGCGCAGGATTCGATCTTGGCGACATAGGAGAGATGTTCATGGGCGGTCGCGGCGGCGGTCGTGGACAGCGAGTAAGACGCGGAAGCGACATGCGTGTGAAAGTGCATTTGACTCTGGAAGAGATAGCCAAAGGCTGCGAGAAGAAAATCAAAGTGCGCAAATTGGTTCAATGCAAGGACTGTAATGGCAGCGGAAGTGCCGACGGACGTACCGACACATGTCCTACTTGTAAAGGTTCGGGGCGCGTCGTCCGCCAGCAACGCGGTATTTTTGGAATGATGCAGGTTCAAAGCGAATGCGAAAACTGCGGCGGCGAAGGAACGGTTATCCGAAATAAATGTACGAAATGTGGAGGCCAAGGTGTGCTGCGTGACGAAGAGATCATCACAATCACTATTCCTGCCGGAGTGTCCGGAGGCATGCAACTGACGGTTCCAGGCAAAGGAAACGCAGCTCCACGAGGAGGCGTTAACGGAGACTTGCTCGTGCTTATTGAAGAAGAGGAACATAAAGATTTTATTCGTCAAGAAAGCGATTTGGTATATAATTTATTGCTTGATATGCCGACTGCTGTTCTTGGAGGACAAGTGCAGATTCCGACCCTCAGCGGTGACGTAAAAATAACCATTACTCCGGGGACACAACCCGGCAAGGTGCTTCGTATGAGAGGCAAAGGTCTTCCGCGTATAGACCAATACGGGCGGAACTATGGAACAGGTGATTTGCTGATTAATGTAGGTGTATATATACCTGAACGACTGAATAAAGACGAGCGAAAACTCATAGAACAGTTGCAGAACAGTCCAAACATAGCACCTGGTTCAGCGGATAAGAAGAACTTCTTCAGGAACCTGTTCGGAATATGATTATATGATTAAGAGGAAACATGAAAAGGAAAATCTCATTGAGTAACCGGTTGTCAGGATGGATGATCCTTTCATCTTTCTTCTTTCATTTTTTACCTCTATGGGCATTAGTGCCGACGGAGAGACCTAATCTGCGTGAGCCGACAGGAATAGCACCGGCTTTCTTTGGTCCGAATGCGCTCCCGATACCAGACATGTCTGACGGACAGACTTATGACCGTCTGCGCCTCGAGTTGGCGGCAGATGGTTATTTCGGTTATGATGGTAGCCGTACGGGTGATATTTTCGCGCGCGTGCAGATACCATTATTCACGAGATGGGCAAACTTGAATGTCTGGATGCCCGTTTATGAGTGGTACAGTCAAACAGATGGAATAGGCGGCGGCGCAAGCGATGTATATCTGTCCACGGACATACAAGTGCTCCATAACGAATGGTTTCATACAGGCAAAGCGAAATATATCCCCCAGATGGTATTGCGTATCGGGATTAAAACCGCCAGTGGAGAACAGTTTGAACGCAAACGCCATTTTGATAGTCCGGGCTATTTTTTTGATTTGGCTCTCGGACAGTCAATTCCGCTAAAAAGAGTAACGTTTCGTTTTGCATGTTCTGCTGGTTTCCTCTGCTGGCAGACCGATAGCGGACGTCAGAACGATGCGGTCATGTACGGCATACAAGCACAGTTGAAGCACGAGTACTTCTCATTGAAGGCAACATGGGGAGGATATGTCGGTTGGGAGCGGTATGGAGATGCACCGATGAGTATTAAGTTTCGCGCCGCCGGACATGTCAAAGGCTTAGAACCCTATGTTCAGTATCAATATGGTATTAAGGATTATCCTTTTCATCAAATACGTGTCGGGTTGGTATATAACTTGGATATCTTAAAGTCGTTAAGGCATAAAGAACAAAGGCAAAAATGAACAGACTACCAATAATATGTCTTTTATCTTTTGTCCTATGTCCTTTGTCCATTAAGGCGTTGGAAGTCAGCCGTACAGACATGAGCGGGAACGACTCTGTCCCCGCTTCATATTTTCGCCAATGGTATCACCGCTCGGATTTGATGTATTATTTGGAAGCGCTCAACGACCATGTGATAGTAGAGAATCATACAACGGGTCAATGGTGGCTTCCTGACAGACTTAATATAGCTATTTCCGGATTACCATGTATGATGAATAGATACATGATTGATGGTATGCGTGTAGATGACCGCTTTGCTCCTGGGAACACATTTTTTGTTCCGAACATGCGACAATACGACTTGTTGATAGACACACATCAAGCTCAGTTACAATTTACGCACGACACAACGGCGCCAGATTATATTCAAGTACAGTACAATACAGGACAGGTTGGTAACGGAGAGCCAGCCCCAGGAACTGCCGCTATCATCAATATATCCCATCGAACTGCCATGCAGAGCGCGGAAACGTTCAAGCATGTATCTGCAAGGCGTCACTTGAAGGGAGCGGGTAGTTTGGATGCCGCCTATACCCTTCATGACAAAGAAGGAAACGCATACCGCCAACATCTGTTAGCGGCTTATGGACAGCGGCTTATAACGCGAGAGAACGAGCGAGGACTTATTTCAGAAGACCCCTATTATACTGCCGGTTACTACAAAATACAAGCAGACGGACTATTGCCTATGAAGCCAAACCATGCGTTCCTGCGCTTAGGTTATCGACTCAATTTCTCAGGCAAAGAAGACGGAGGTAGTGAATATTTGTACAATTGGAACGAGGTCTTTGATACGAAAAATTACACAGGACAAATATATGTTCAAAGGAAATATTTGACCACAGGTATAACATGGGCGACGAATACGGTACACCATACTAATTCAGAGTTCCGAAAAAATATCCTTGATATAGACGGAGAGAGTTTTTATCCTTGGGTGGCCGATGGTAGTACGCATGAACTGAGCTGGTCCGTTAATTATGAGCAACCGTTGCTTTCATGGCTTTCTGTACATGTGCGTTCTCATAACTCAATGTTGCATTTCCGTCCGGAAAAAGAAACATTTGTTAATCAGGTCTATTTTTGTTCTCCTATATCAACGGCAGACACGGCGCTCTACCGCTATGAATGGAAAACCAAATCCTATACTGGTGGAATATTGGAAAACACTTTTGGTCTTAATGCCGATTATACTATCTGCCGCCAGTTGGATTTGCATGCGCATATGGATTTTACATTGGACGGCATGCTATTAGGTAACCACAAGAGCAAAATTTCTCCCAACTGGCAGGCAGGAGTCAGTTTTGATTTACATCCCTGCCGCTGGTTTGAGATGGGACTGAGTTTTTCCCATGAACGCATGCCTTACAATGCTGATTATCTGCGGTATTTCTCGGATGATTATATGAATGCGGATGTGTATCTGGCAGGTACGAACATGCTTTTTGCAACCACTGGCGGCAAGTTTCACCATTACCGTAAAAACCTAATGCAGACCTCTTATATGGAACTGCATATTCCTATCCGTTTTGTGTTCCATAGCCGCCGCGGACAACATGAGATAGTGCTACAGAATGCCTACCGCAAGTTCTTCAATGTGTGGCATACTTTCTATTCCGGCGGAGAGGAAGCAAACGGATATTATCAGAACTTTGAAAGTGTGCCGGTATTTTTGATGACCCTTGGAACTAAACAATATGAGATAGGAACCGCACCTGCTTTCGGGACGAATATATTGATGAACTCGCCGTATTATTTCTCTCAATTGACGCGTTATACCTACACTGGCAAGCATGTGACGGTAGGAATCAGTTGGCAATCAATGCAGGCCGCTGGTTACACAGGACTTGGTAACGGCGCTAATAGTAATACGGTAGGTGTATTGTCAGAGACGACTGCCAATCCGAATACGGGACATGTCGTAAATAATCCGTCCGGTCGCTTTCAAGGGGTTGGGCGTATGGATTTGGACAAAGGATACGTAGCCCGCTTCTATCTGGGCTATAATATCTGCCGATGGGTACAAGCGGGTATGACACTCAAATGGACGGACGGAAAACCCTTCAGTTCATATTGTTATTACTATGACAAATCATCAGGACAGATGGCTCTGATACCGGAAACTTCCCGGGGAACCAATCCGACTGACGGTAATTTCGGCAGACGTCACGGAGCGGTGTATATGGTTGATCTCCATCTACAAGGCACATGGGAAGTACGGAATATAGAGATGCGGCTGAATGTGGAATGCTATAATCTATGGGATTTCTGTCATGACTTGGCAGAACTCTCTTTCGCACAAGACTGCCCGCAGGCCAGCCGTGCTTCAATTATCATGACTGTTCCAACAGGTCTTTTGCTTACGTATGCCGTAGAACTATAAATCTTCTAATCAACAAATTTTCGAATGCGCGCGTTCTTCAAATATTATCTCTTTTGGATTCTGTTCTTTGTAATACAGAAACCGCTTTTCATGCTCGCTAATTTGTCGCAGATGGGAGAATTATATTGGCAGGATTGGTTTCGCGTAATATGGCATGCGTTGCCTTTGGATATCAGTACGGCATCTTATATTACGGCAATGTTCGGCTTGCTGTTAGTAGGTTATTGTATCCGTCCGTCGCGTGTCTGGTCATATGTGGCTAACGTTTACACAGCGCTTGTACTATTGGTTGCTTTGTTGGTCTTTATTGGAGATACGGGCGTTTTTCCTTATTGGGGCTTTCATTTGGATCGCACAGTCTTTGCGTTTCTGGCTTCCCCGATAGAGGTTTTGGCGTGTGCTCAATGGTGGGTCTGGTTGTCAGCGGTGTTGCTTTGGTTGGGATCATGCACCGTATGGTTCTTACTATATCGCCGCATAGAGGGCAGAATAGAAATCCAATTACCTGCAAAAAACCGTCTTAGAGTTGCTTACACTATAGGACTTTTTCTGGTAACGGCTTTGCTTTTCCTGCCGATAAGAGGAAGCTTGACTACCTCAACTATGAATACCGGTCGCGTCTATTTTTCTGATCGGCAGATGCTGAATATGGCGGCTATCAATCCGGTATTTAACCTTATAGAATCCCTCGGTGGATGTTCGTTTGATACACAGCGTTATACATATATGCCAACAGATGAGGCTCTGCAACTTGTGTCCGACCTCTTGCCGAATAAGAGTGGTGTTTATCCGTCTCTGTTGACGACACCGAGGCCAAATATCATACTGCTTATTTTAGAAAGTTTTTCCTCCAATGCAATAGAGGCGATGCCTAACATGCAACGTTTAGCGGCAGAGGGTGTATTCTTCTCCGATGCATATGCGTCCAGTTACCGGACAGACAGAGGTGTAGTGGCGGTGATGAGCGGATTCCCCGGGCAACCGACCTCGTCGCTGATGACCTCTCCTTCCAAGTCTCAGCATCTACCTCAATTAGGAAGAACCTTGGCGAAGGAAGGCTATCAACTCAAATTCTGGTATGGTGGGGATGAAGATTTTACGAGTATGCGTTCGTACCTTGTCAGTGGAGGTTTTGCTGACCGCGTGAGCGACCATTCGTTCCCTATATCGCAACGTCTTTCCAAATGGGGAGTGCATGATCATCTGTTATTCCGCCGGGCAGCGGAAGAGATTTGTGCCCGAGAGGCAGATACTTGCCATACACTGGACGTTATTCTGAGTCTCAGCAGTCACGAGCCTTTTGAAGTGCCTGCAACAAAACGTTTTGAAAATCCTTTTCTCAATTCCGTGGCATATACAGATAGCTGTCTTGGAGCATTTGTGGACTCGTTGCGTCAGTCTCCTGCATGGGGGAACACGCTTCTAGTGCTTGTCGCCGACCATGGTTATCCATATCCTGCAGGAACGCAGAACTACGAGCCGCGCCGTTATTCGATTCCGATGATATGGGCGGGCGGAGCAATCGGAAAACCCTGTGAAATAGGGAAACGGTGTTCGCAGATTGACCTTGTACCGACGCTTTTAGCGCAGATGCAGATAGACTATTCGGAATATCAGTTCGGTAAGAATGTGCTGGACTCCGCTTCCGTTCCTTTCGCATTTTATAGTTTCAATGACGGCTTTGCCTTGCTTACAGCGCAGGATAGCATCGTCATAGACGCTAAAGTTAACAAACATATCATGGGAGATAATCCGAAATGGGAAGCATACGCGCGTGCATTCGTTCAGCGCGTCATGGAGGTTATAGAAACGCTATGAAATGGTCTTTTCTGTATATAGCAAGCATATCATGCAGCAGAATAAATACAGCCCTTTTCCGATATATAAAGGTGGTTCCAAAAAAGAGAACAAGGTGAAAATCAGCATTATCACTCCCCCCCAGTAACTATGTATCCGTACACATCGCACAGCGACACACGCATACATCAGCAGTGAAAGTATAGCGGCGATGATACCTGCATGTGCCGCGTCAGCCATGAATTGGTTATGCGGAAGCATATGTACTTTCCATTGCCAGTCAGTTACCTCTCGCTGAGGGTCAATGTAGCCCACATGTGGCCAGTACAATTCGCCTGTTGTATGGCAAATTTCTATCGGGTTGAGCGCTCCTGCTCCTGCTCCCTGTAAAGGTTTGTTCTGGATATAACGCCATGTAACATCGTATAACTTCTGACGGTTATGATTCGTGTCGTACTGCGGCCATTTATCCCACGTTCCCCACAACAAGGCAACTCCGATGAGAAGAAAAACACATGCAGCGGACAATTGGAGACGTTTGGAAGGAAGCCAATAGACAATTCCAGCCATCAAAATAATGGCGGCATACACAATGCCCATTCTTGATTGTGAAAGCAGTGTCAGCATAGTCGCTCCTCCCCATAGCAGCCAACTGATATATGGTTGTATTACATGCTTTTTGCATAGTTTCATAACTCCGCAAGTGGCAGCGAAAAGAGGCAGGAGATTATACGAAGGATGGGTATAACCCCATATCCCTCCATTGAAACGGAAAATCCAGCGGTATGCATTCTCTCCGTTGATGTATGACTTGCCGAAAATTTTCCATTCCCATGGCAAAATATTGAGTTCGGCGCATGTGCATCCCCAAGATAGCAGTGACAGACCGATGAAAACCAGTCCTGCATAACCGAACGTCCGAAAGCATTGCTGTATGTCCTCTTTCGAAATACTCCATATACTTGATAGAAACGCAAAAGCAATGAGGGGCAAACTATAATCCAATAAAAACCGTGCTCCTCGAAGCGGTATGGCTGACCAAAAGAGGGAAATGGCAAACCAAAGTCCGTATAGAATAGAAATGATGAGAATTGGAGTCCATCTGAATGTCGGTCTCTTGACGATTGCATACACCGCAAAGACGGTAATCAAAAGTACTGTGGCGATATACATTACGGATGGAACATGAAAAAGCGCCGTCAATTCCAGCGATACAAGTGCGACCGTCAGTTGATGCAACAATTTGTCCTTCTCCCAGTGTGTGTGGAAGAGTTGCACCAAAAACGGGATATATATGCATATACCAAATATGGTCAGTATAATGTCTAGCATCGGCGGCTCTTTAAATAACGAATTATCATTTGTGCTTTTCTCCACAAATTCAGTGGCTTATGACGCATTTGGTTCTTGTGATTCGCCATGAAATCATCAATAGCATTCAGCACTCGTTCCGAGTTATGACCATCGCGATGCGCCTCATGATATGCGGTGTATTTCTCTATAGCCTGCATCAGTCGTTCAGGATGCGTCAGCGCTTTTTCTATTGCCTCTCTTATTTCTTCCGGTGTTTGTATGTCTATCAGATACTCTCCCGGATGTGTGTTCCTAAGTGTCACAACAGGCTTATTCGTCATCAGATACTCGACGATGAGACTGCTGCTGTCACATAGCAGTACATCTGATAGCCGGAATGTCTGGATTCCTTCGTTAATCCGCAAGAACTGCACGTTTGCATGTCGTTCAGCCAGTGTCTCGTATTGCTGCACTAGTTCTTTATCTTCCATTAATAATGGGTGGAGTGTGATAATCCAATCCCAATTGCATTCCTCTGCCAGCCGCTCAATCTCTTTGGGCATAATCCACGCGGATGAAATGCCTTTGCTGAAAGTGGGCGAATATAGTATGCAGGGTCGTTTACGGACAGCTTCCGTTTCTCGCTTGGAGAAAAATGTATCTGCTTTGCACCAACCTGTCTCATACACACAGAAATACCCATTCTCTTTGGCTAACTCTGTGAAAAATGGTGTACTGCTCGGACCCTGTGTGCAGTAAATATCCCACCAACCGCGTAGCGTAAAATGATCATCAACGGCCTCTATTCGCTTGCGCATGGGATAGCCGTGAAAGACCTCTACTTTGATTCCGGGAAAGAAAGGATACACCCAGTTTCCGGGAGCGATTACGGCAATCGGAGCAAAAGACTTCACTTCTTTCAAATTATATAGTCGTTTCTCCCCCTCATTGCGCAAATCAGGACAACTATACTCGATCCACCATGCCGCCTCGTCGCCGCGGCGGATGATAGCCTCTGCTATTGGGCGCAGGATGGCAAACGCGTAACTATGTGATGCAAAAAGCAAATATCGTTTCATTGTATAACGCTGTTAAAATGATAGGTATATTCGCTACCGTCCAAATCTCGGTGAGTAATGTTGTCTCCTAGACCATGTCGGCGTGCAAACCGGCACCAGAAAAGTTTCCGGTATTTTGCATAGAGTGATTCGTACGATGAAATTGGTAATGCTCCTCGTTCCTGTGCATACAAACGTGCCAGCATCGCCGCTGTTTCCGGTTGCATCCAGAGACCTGCCATGTTCATTAGACCGCGTTCAACGGACACGAATCCCTTGCGCATGCGGTTGGTATCTACAAGTACGAATCCTTCTTTCGTTTGTAAGATATTCCCCGGTGTGAAATCACTCATCATCAGCCCTGCTTCATGCAACTTTGCTGCAAAACATGCAAATCGTTCAATCTCTCTGCAGATGTCTATTGTTTTGCTGTCTCCCCAGTGGTAAAGTGTTCTGCCTTCTACATATAGGCAGATATAATAACAATCGTCAATACCTGCGAGCGAATCGTTTTGAATGTATGCCACCGGTTCCGGTGAACCGAATCCCGCCTCGCGGAGCATGATGGTATTTTGCCATGCGCGGGTCCCTTTTGGCTTGCGGAAATAGCGATAAACGAACCGTTGGAACAAGTTTGGTGTTCCGTACTTCTTGATACACAGACGCACACCTTCTATCTCTGTTACATATAATTCGTTACGCCCTCGATGAATGGGCTTCCCATGGTCAATTAACTGTTCCGGATGGAGGAGTGAAGGACGCAAAAACGCATATGTGGGATTTAGAAGTATCATGCTAATTGTTTTACTATTTCTTCCGGTGCGATATCTAAGCATCGGTAATCACCGTATTTGCAGTTCTTTGAGCCGTATATAGAGCACGGACGGCAATTCATATGTCGCTGGATACAGTCGTTTTCGTCTTGACCGATACCTAAAAAACCGGCTTTTGGATGAGTCGCACCCCATATGGATAAAACGCGCGTGCCGACCAGCGATGCCAGATGCATGTTCGCTGAGTCCATACTTACCATAACACGTAAACCGCGCATGATGTCTAATTCCTCACTCAGACTTTTTCGACCGGCAATGCACTCTACACCCGCATATTTCTCCGCCCACTGATCCAATACTTTCGCTTCCTCCTTACTTCCAAAAAGAACTACGTTCTCTCCTCTTTGACTTAATAATTCCACCACACGCTCCATCCGTTTCAGAGAATACATCTTTCCGCGATGCGCAGCAAAAGGAGCGATTCCTATTCCCTCTCCATAACTCCTACCGGGTATAAAAGGAACGGATATGGGTAATCCGATGCTCTGCATAACATCTGCATAGCGCTGCGAGGTATGTTTCAAGGCATTGTTGTTTATATGATGCGTGAGAAGAAATCGAGAGAAACGTCCTTTGTGAATGATGCGGACTTTTGACCCGTGCATCCTCATGACCATCCGTATATACCTTGACCGCCATACGCCGTGCATATCTGCCACCAGATCAAAGCGTCCTATACGGGATACTATCTCATGCAATGACTGATACTTCAAATCTACGCCGTGGAATAGTACATTGCGCGGCATATTGGCAAACAAATCTGCCATATGTTTTTGTGACAGTACCGTGATTTCTATATCAAGGTACTGCTCTGCAGTGGCACGGACGACCGGTGCTAACATCGCTACGTCGCCTAATGCCGAAAAACGTATGACAAGCAAACGCTTCATTTTTTGCTATATAGAACAGGATTTAAAGTGGGATCGTTATACATCTTCATCTGCCGATAGACTTTCATGATTCGTTTCCCTGTTTGATAATCAGCTAATAACTGGCTGATTGAAATGGTCATGTCGTTCAATTGCTCTTCCAATACGGTCAGTTTTGCGGTACATTTGGCATGCTGCTCTGCGCTGACATCTTTGCGTTCCACCTGTTCCCGCATATGCCATAGTTTTACGTGCAGAATACTTAGCCTGTCAATAGCCCATGCAGGGCTCTCCGTGTTAATCCGTGCGTCCGACTGAGGCTGTACATCGCGATAACATTCCATGAAATAACTGTCTATCCGTTCTACCAAATCCGTTCTCTCCTGATTACTGTGATCAATCCGGCGTTTGAGCGAGAGTGCTTCTATCGGGTTGATGGAGGGATCACGGATAATGTCCTCCAAATGCCATTGAACGGTGTCAATCCAGTTCTTCCGGTACAAATCATATTCAATTGTTCCCTCCTCATACGGATTGGGCATGATTGCGTTCACATTGTCCGTACGGTGGTAGTCCGCCACCGCTTGTGCGAAAATTAGATTTGCTTGTTCTGTAAAACTTGCCATTATCTGTAACTTGTTAAAATTCCTTTTTTACTTATTCTTATCATGCCGCTCACTTGGTTGCCCCACTGTGTGCCGAAGTCGGCGGCCAGGCGTACTCCGAACTCTAAGCCCCAGGCTTTCTCTACACGTTTGCTGACATCCAGCATCAATGCCGTGTTTTCGCTCTGCATATCATACCAGTCATTGTGGACGTAATCGCCGTAATTGCGGGTATAGGTCCCCATAAGTAGGTATTGGTACCCGTAAATATCTCCTCCGACGCCGGCATGCCATGCCTGAATACGGCTGTTTCGGGTCTGTGTATAACTGTCCAGATTGTATATCGGTGAGGTAATGAGTGGTGTTCCCAAGGAGCGAAGGTAGTAATTCCACCCCTGTTGGTATATATAATTGTAATAATATGTGTCGTTTCCTGCATAGATGATGCCGTCTTGGTCATGCATAGGACCTGACTGGTCTGTCGTGCACACATATTCTATTGTCAGTGTATGGATAAACGGCCATTGGCTTTGATTGGCACTTACACCCCATCGTCCGTCTGGCAGATTATGCCCCATACCGATGAAATTGAAATTGTCTTCCAAAAAATTCTGCCAATAACACTTTACGTTCCATTGGGCTCCTTTTAGGGTCACCGCTATTTGTTGGCTGCCGGTGTGGTTTCCTGCTGCATTATGCGATTCATTGTACGAACCGCTGCCTGCCTGTGCTAAAAACACGCGTTTAAAGGTACTCAGGTTGTTCCCCAAATCATTGCCTTCGGCATCATAACCGCCCCATTGGGCTGCATGGTGCAGTTCGTAACTCACATTAACTGGCAAACACCCGCCTAACTGCATTCCTATCCATTTGTAGTGCAGTTTGGAATGGCTTACACCGATGTTATCCGTCAGCCATGCATGAACGATTCCTCCTTTCAGTTCCGCGTAGCCGAATAGTCCCGGTATTGGTGTCCATCGGTCGAAACCGATTCGCAGTGCAGGCATGGAGGGCGCATTATGGGAAAGCATCAAACTGCCGGAACCTAATGGGGTGTCCATCCCGTCCGTCACAGGCATAACGCCGGCTGCTATATCCACAATATATAAACGCACGTGCGCGTAGAACTGCCGGACGATAAAACTGCCGTAGTTTCCTTGATAAACAGGGAACGGGCCTTTCGGAATCAGGGCATCGCTGTAAGGCTGACGAGAGTGTACCATACCGATGAGATCAACCGCTGCCTCGTAATCGAACCATCTGTTCGCTCGTGTGGCAGGCTTACATACAAGGGTACGAAGTGAACCACTATACGGGCTTGCGGAAACGCTGCCTTGCTCGCCCGATTGCATCCAGAAAGCGTTGTATTTGCCGCTTCCGGCAGTAGCCGCAATGGATACTTCGTACAAAATGCTGTCGCGGCACGTGTCCGGTTTAGCCATCGGTAATGGCCACCAATCCCATGCTTGCATGGAAACGGAGCAGACAATTACTATTATGGTCGCGAATACTTTCCTCATAATCGGACACGGTATAGTTGTGCGCATGGAGTATTGCGCTTATCGTTTCCCAAACCGGTATAGAGCGTTCCGTCTATTACCCAGCTAATCATATTCTCGCGTGCGTCATCCGGTAGATGACCAAGGCGCACCCATTCGTCTTTAGCCGCTTCGTAGCGAAGTATATCATCGTAATAAATTCCAGTTGTAAGAGTTCCTCCGTAAAAACTGCCACCACACAGATAGATGTATTGTCCGTCGCTGACGGCCGTTGCATTGTGCCGTTTTCCCTTTAGCGGCGCGCATTTATGCCATATAATACTGTCGTTTTTCAGTTCCGCTTTCGTCCAAAAATCGGAACTGCCGTCACGGGTGTAGCCGGCACCGAGATACAGGCAGTCGGCGCACATGCCTCCGCTGGCGCTGTGTGTGCGGGGGGGGTAATCCGCCATCCGGGGCAATTCGTCCGCTAATTGTGTCCATCGGTCATTGGAAATATCATAGCGGAATATCCATCGTTCGAAATTCTGTTTTCCTCCGCAGGCGGCATAGATATAGTTGCCATCGGTCACTGTCACAGCGCCTACTGTCCGTTCCGACGGATAAGAGATCAGACGTGTCCACGTGTCGCTTGACGGTGTCCATTTCCACCAATCGCTAAGATATGCACTGTCCGCTAACACATGACCGTTGAACCCCATGCCTATAAATACCTCGCCGTTGACGGCTATTGCACGCGGACGTACGCGTGCTTTAAGAGGTGTGGATCCTAAATCGCTCCAACTGTCCGTGACGGGGTTATAGCAATATATATGGTTTGTCGGTTTGCCGTTCAAATCCCGACCTCCGAATACGTAACCTTTTCCGTTGAGACTGAACGAGGCTGCTGAAGTGAGTGCCACAGGGGCGGAGACACAACGCTCTACCGCCTTGTCCAATTGGCAGATTTCTTGCTGGCAACTACTCAAAAGAATGCCGAGGACAAGCAATAATATGTTTCCGGTTTGTTTCATTTTACTGTCAGCTGGTCATGTATCATACGGTGTGTATATTGTTGAATGTATGCTTTTAGATAATCTGTCATGGGGGCTATCCGCTTGGGGTCTGACGTGTTGACAATGTTGGCACGCAGACAGCGGTCGTTGCGGTAATCATATACACCGGTTACATGCTCCCCGTCGAATTGGACTAACAGACTGTCAGAGAAAATCTGAAATACGGTAGCGTTGTAGCAAACAGCGTACGGGTGCGTCTTCGGCTTGGTCAATGCGTCTTCGCCGAAGGCAAAGTATGGCTCATCATAGTTTAAGAATCCGAGTACAGATGGCATGATGTCTGTTTGGCAGATTACTTCTGCACGCTTTTCTGCAGGCATTTGAGGATGATAGAATGCTACGGGCACTTCATACTGTCCGCGATCGTTCGTGTACTCTGGAAGAGTCAGTTCGTTGGTGTGGTCGGCGGTGATGACGAATAGCGTGTGCTCGAACCATGGCTCATGGCTGACGGTCTCAAAGAAACGACGCAAGGAATAATCTGAATAGCCGATAGGCTCATGTACCGGTTTGGTGCCTTTTGGGAACGAATCCTTATATTGTTCTGGTATTTTGAACGGGTGATGACTCGATGCTGTGAACACGGCGGTCATGAATGGTTCAGGCAATGTGTCCAACACGCGAGCGTAGTATTGTAGAAACTCTTCGTCCCAGATGGCCCATGTCCCGTCAAACGCTTCTGGACCGTCATATTCGTTCATACCGTAGTATCGTTTTATTCCTGATGCACGCGCATAAGCCTGAAATCCCATACTGCCGTTGGGCGCACCGTGAAAGAAGGCAGTATAGTAACCTTTGCGGTTCAGACAGTCGGCGATGGAGGACAGGGTATTGGTTGAGTAGGGGGTCACAATAAAAGACTCTATCAGCATAGGAATAGATGACAGCACGGAGGGCATGGCATCTATACTTTTCCGGCCCGTTGCATACGAATAGTCGAACGTCACCGACTGTTCCAATAATGAGTCCAAAAACGGGGTATAACCCTGATAACCTTCAATATCGCGGTTGTAGAAACCAATATATTCTTTGCTGAAAGACTCTAATATAAGCACAATAACATTGTCTGTTCGCATTTCTGTTTCCCCTGTTGAATGAATCGGATTCATATGTTCCGGCAATTCTTCTTCGGAGAAATATTTTGGTTCCGGATAGGAGGGTACAGCTATTGTCTGCATTAGTGAAAACGGGGTATTCAGCACTAATGCACATTCACGAGGGGTATTGGTGTATTGAAGTGCATTGCTCAATGTGATGGGGCGGGTATAACTACCGAAACCTCCTCTTATTCCGATGACGCTGAAATAAGCAGTAACGACAAATAGCAGTAACTCAAGGAGGAAATGCTTGATTTTTGCATGTCTTTTGAGCGGTAACCCTAAACCATATACTTTTCTGGTGCCAATGGATAGGGCTACTATAACCAAAATAAGCATAAGGGCTACATACCAGTACTGGATAATTCCTTCTTTGATAATAGAGACGAAGTTGTTGTCATTCGAATATTCGGTAAAAAAAGTACAGGTTGTCCGGCGGTCTGTAAAGGGTATATAGGCAATGTCAATCGTGTTGGCGGCTAAACCCAAGGCGTTCGGTATTAGGAAGAGCCAATTCAATACATGCTGATACCGTAGATTTTCACGCCATTGCACGGGTAATGGAAGAAGAATAGCAATGAGGTAGAGGGAACTTAAATACAGAACTGCCGACAAATCGAAACGGATACCGCCGCCCATCAGTTCCAGCAGATGTCCGAAACTGACATTCGGAAACATCGCCCGGTCTGCAAAAAAACAGAACAGGCGGAGTGAACTGTATAATGCTAAAACGAGCAGTATATTGCATGCTGCAACCGTCCATGGATGTCTCCAAATACGTTTAATCATGCCGTTTCTGTCCTCACTTTTAACTCTCAACTATCCTTGTTTTCCGCTTCAATTCAAAGTCGCGCCCTAAATAATTTTGTCGTACTACCGGATTGGCTGCCAATTCTTCCGGGGTGCCGTGGAATAAAATTCGTCCTTCGAAGAGAAGGTAGGCGCGATCGGTAATCATCAGGGTCTCATCGACATTGTGGTCGGTTATCAGTATGCCGATGTTCTTGTCTTTGAGGCGCCATACGACGTCCTGTATCTCTTGTACGGCAATAGGGTCAACGCCCGCAAAGGGTTCATCCAGCATCACAAACTTAGGCTCTATGGCCAGGCAACGCGCAATCTCTGTACGTCTCCGCTCACCGCCGCTCAAGCGGTCACCCAGGTTATTACGGACATGTGCTAAATTAAACTCCTTGATGAGTTGTTCCAGTTTCTCGGCTTGGTATTCCTTGCTGAAATCCGTCAGTTCCAATACGGCGCGGATGTTATCTTCCACGGTCATCTTGCGGAATACGCTCGCCTCTTGAGGCAGGTAACCAATCCCCATCTTGGCGCGTTTGTACATGGGATAACCCGTAATATCCTTGTCGTTTAGAAATATACGGCCGTTGTTTGCTGCTACAAGACCGGTGGTCATATAG